>Ga0209629_10003352_pt1 | contig 11437 bp, 5 predicted proteins | sample TergutCu122P5_FD_187286 | JGI IMG/M metagenome (GOLD analysis project Ga0209629, IMG submission 187286) | Cubitermes ugandensis P5 segment gut microbial communities from Kakamega Forest, Kenya - Cu122 P5 (SPAdes) (version 2) | ecosystem: Host-associated > Arthropoda: Insects > Digestive system >...
CTAGTGACCTATATAGATTACATTCAATTTCACACGGCATAATTTACCTTAATGTCAACATTCCATAGTGTATTTTACCTCACTTGTACTACATATGTAAACTTTATGGGATCCCATATTGTATGCGCACCATTTGTACCTGATCTGTACTACAAGTTGGCCTGAAGATGGCTGTAAGAACAGCCGAAACATGTCGCCATGCATTAAACTAAAATAAAATATAGTTAATATTTTAACAAATTTTGTTGTGTTATAGACGTAAATACATATACCTCTATGTTGATACACAGTGGAATGGCATCCATTAAAAGAAAATTTATAGTTAGTGAAATAATAAATTACCCATGGATTTTTATTAACAAGTGCCACCCCACGTATGTGTTTGCTTTGCTGATGCCTTACCTTTACATTTTGTGTAAAATGAATGCTATATGGGGACATGGGTCTGACTGACTGACCTCATTTTTTTTAATCAACCTCTTTTATATCACATACTGCTTGATGTTTTTGGACAAAGTTTTGTGGAAATCTACATTCTTATCTTTCACACATATTAACATTTTTATTCAGACTTTCTTTTTGAATCTTACCCTACATAAACACATTAACAGAATTTTATTTTTAAATTTGATGAAGTGGGCCCAAATTTTAAAAGCTTTTCAAACTTAAGTTATAGGTGTCATTGCAGTGGGGCATATGTTTTGTGTTTTGCAATTTTTATTCCTTCACGGGAAAGGAAGATAGATTTTTGGTTCTGTATTGCTTGATATTCATCTGCAAGAAAAGTTTTCCCGTGTTTGCACGCAACTCAGTGGTTTCAAGAAACTGACTAGTATACCAGCAGTATCACTTAAATCTCTACCATCTAATGTTGCTCAAATTTTGATGTTGTGATGTTGTTGAAATGTTGTGCACTCAATTTAAAAAGTATTTAATGCCTCCAGCCAGCAGCTAGTTGAAGTGCAGAAATGAAATACAGCTTTTTAATATCACTCCAGAGGTGCATTTACCCATTCACTTTGGTTCAGCTATGAAAAATTTATTGGCTACATTTTTATTGCAGTGAAATTTGATATACCTGCCAACACAACATGGATCAAAGTGAATGTGAACCAGTCCGGATTTTATCGGGTAACATATAGTGATGACATGTGGCAGTCCATCATATCAGCATTACAGCGTAATCATTCAGTTTTCAGTCCAGCAGATAGAGCCAATCTTATAGATGATGCTTTCACATTGTGCAGGTTGGTATCACTGCAACAGAAGTATAACTATCACCATGAACCTAGCTTAAGAGCTGTAGATTAACAGCTTTGCAAGAACAGAGGAACCTTTTATTAGTATAAAAAGTAGTGAAATAGTAGTTCACCTGAATTCCATATTAATAACTACATGTGTGTTACATGTATGAATTTATGGGGCTAAAACTTCCTTTCAGTGAAGAGGCTTGTGCTTATATGTATAACAGGTAAATCATAAAGTTAGGTAAACTTCTATTTTAATGTATGTACCATGCATCTTGAACAGGTTATTATCCAGACCAACAAATGCACAACATATATATGAATAACACTGGACAACAAATTTCAAGAATCTTTTTTTATCTGTGATGAATATGTTATTAATTTATTTGTTTGTATCTGTGAAGTTAGAAAAGGGACACACAAACAATTACTTGGCTCTAGTTTTAAAATTATGCTACCACTATGATATATTATGAAATAGGTTGAAATATTACACAGAACGATGGATTAAATAAAAAACTAAATACTATTCAGTGGAAAAGAATGTCTTTAGTAGACTTATTCTGTTTAGGGATAATATTTGCAAAGTAAATTGGATATCTGTGCAGTCTTTTTCATGTAAGTTCATTATTTAACACAAACAAAATAATGTAATTTTTTTTCGTTTTGCCTGTCGCTTGTATTCCATGGTAGAGGCATCCCTTGCCAAAGTCCAGCAGAAGTTGGTGAGCATAGCCCAGTTCCATTTCCCTTGATATCTCTTCTCCATTGAAGAAATGTCTTGATGGAAACGTTCTCCGTGTTCATCACTCACTGCACCACAATTCTCTGGGAAAAAACCCAAATGCGAGTGAAGGAAGTGTATTTTTAGTGACATGTTGCAGCCTAATTTCTGGTAGCTCTGCAAAAGGTTGTTTACAAGCTCTTTTGAGCCCTTCTGTTTCTCAAACATCCCTTACTACAAATTTAAAACTGTCCCAAGCCGTCTTTTCGCCACCTTGAAGGAGCTTGTCGAAGTATTCCTCCTTGATAAGGTCTAGTATTTGTGGACCAATGAAAATACCTTCTTTCAATTTTGCCTCCCTTGGTCTGGGGAACTTTTCTCATAAGTAAGTAAAGGCAGCTTCATCTTGGTTCATGGCCTTTACAAAATTTTTCATCAGACCAAGCTTTAAATGCATGGATGGCAACAAAATTTTACTCAGTTCCACTAGTGGTTGATTTTCCACATTCATGATTCCTGGTTCCAGGGATTTTCTGGCAGGCCAATCCTTTCTTGAGTAATGAAGGGACCAAGCTCTGCTGTCCCATTCACAAATGAAGCAGCAATATTTTGTGAATGCTTGTTGTAGTCCAAGTAGTAAGGCAATTATTTTTAGGTCACCACAGATTTGCCATTTGAATTTATCATAATTAATGGCTTCCATCAGAATCTTCATGTTCTAATATGACTCCTTATTATGCACTGAATGACCAACAGGAGTAGAAGGTAGGGTGTTGCCATTGTGAAGGAGAACTGCTTTGAGACTCAACTTAAACAAGTCTATAAAGAGTCGCCAGTCCAGAGGATTGTGGTTAATATTGAGTGTTTGCATCAATATCAGTATAAGCAACAAGGCCCCTTTCCATTTTAAAGAACTGAACTAGAACTTTGTGCCTTTTACGATACACAGAAATTATGACCTTTTCTTTCAGAAGGTTCCATTGTTGCGCTCTTGAACCTAACAGTTCAGCCTTACTTTTAGGTCAGTCGAGATCCCTAATTAGATCATTTAATTCCTCTTGTGTAATTCGATTGAATTCATTAAATTGAAAATCAGCAGTAAAATCAGCATCCGTAGATGTTGACGGTTGAGGTGTCGTCTCCCAGTTTTTGGTAGGCTTGTCATCTGAATCTAAAATGTACTTCTGCGGTGGTGCTGGAACAGGGAGGTCTTCAGTGTGGGGTATTGGTCAAATAGCAGACGAAATATTAGGATAATTGACAGTCCCCCCCCTCTCTCTCTCTTTTTTGTAATTCCATGCCGAAGTGGCGGAACTATACAAAAATAGCAATCTGTCAAATGGTCGGTTGGTTCCCTCCATATCATGGGAAGGGGAAAAGGCATTGAACGCCCTTTGTTATTTAGCCATTCATGTAGAATTGTAGCACAAGAGATACAACATATGTGAGGAGCACATTTTTTGTCTTGGTCTCTGACGTTGCAACCGAAATGGTATTCATCAGCTTCTTTCACCATCGGTGTTAATGGACGTCTTCATGTTGAAAAAGTAACTTCTCCGCAAATATAGCAAAAATTGTCTGGTCTATTTACACAGTTTCATGGCACAGTATAGGAAATGTAACTCACTTTAAAGAAATAACAAGCTTCAAACACACAAACTTACAAGTAGTCTCACTAACTTCTTCTTTCTTTATAAGTTTAACGTCGGTCTATTTCTGCTCCACAAGCTATTACCAACAGCCACCTCACTAACTGGCATTGTGCCAGTGTGACCACTCAGCAAACATTATTACTCACCGTCTGGGAGCACGGTGCTGACACATGTATCCCTTCCCAAGTAACTATTTTACGCATTAAGCCACAATTCATGTATCATGACAACTAGAGCCAAGAATTGAATTCTATGGCCATATTTGGATTCAGCACTTTGTATTGAAGAGGAATCAACTATTTTGGTTATGGATACATTTTGTGTGTTGACCAGTGCAATATTTTATATATCATAAGTACTCCTATTTGCTTCAATGCATCTGCATCATCTTCAGGGAGTCTTAACCTTGTACTTTGCTAAAATTACAAGATTATTAAAATTATTAAAATTACATCTCAATAAAATTAGTAGATTAAAATGTTCAAGTGTTTGTTGTTGAATGATAAAATACAATCTGTAAAACGTTAATAATTATAACATGTGGAAGTTGTTTGTTTGGTAGCTGCATATACATTCTGGACAGTCTTATGGGTGTACTTCCTATGTTGGTGTTTCCTATATGCTGGGATGATGAGAACTTACCATCCTAGCATACTGCATAATTTTGTAACTTTCGCAAAGTACAAGGTTAAGAATCCCTGAAGATGGTGTAGATACATTGAAACATGTAGGAGTGCTTACGATATATAAAATATTATTAATGTATATATTTTGTGCATTTGTTGGTCTCAGTAATAAACTAGGTAAACTTCTTTTATATTCATGGGACCATGCATCTTAGTAATACTGATCATATAAATGCCAACAAGATGCAACTTTTTTATGTTCTTTATTTGGTGTTAAAAACCTCTACATGTTTCGGACGCCCTTTGACATCCATTACAGGATTTATTCCATCCCAACTCACCACAAAACCAGTGGCTGTTACTACAGTTTATAGTGTTCCTGATGATGGACGCAAAGGGCGTCCGAAACATGTAGAGCTTTTAACACCAAATAAAGAACATAAAAAGGTTGCATCTCGTTGGCATTTATATGATTAGGTAAACTTCTGTTTTTGTTTTTTGCTTTAACTATCACAATTCATTACTTATACATGAAAATCCATTAAATGGTTCAATATGTTGGATATTTTCTGACCTCAAACAGTAAATAACTTAGAAATAGGGCGAAAGCTTAAATGAGTAATTGTAACTTTATTGTGCGGACTTAAGTTTTATAGTTGTTCAGGTGGTTCAAAAGATTCCCTGCTTTATGGGTCATGAAGGTTTATTGTTATGTTCACAAAAGCCCATCAATTGAATTTGGTCACTCTTTTGTACCCTGTTTCTCCAAGATCCATTTTAGTACTCTCCTTATATCTGTGCTTACATCTCCCCAGAAGTGCCTCTAAACTACTTATTGATGAAGTTCTTAAAATATCCAACTTATTTCCACTTGATGGATTTTCCTGCTCTTTGTTGATCTTATGCTTACAATCTTCCTTTAGATTCATGATGATATTGGCAAACATTCAGTAACCTTAAAATATTAAATTGTGCCAATTTAGTAGTTGGCAAGCCTGGCCATGTTAGTATTTCAGTTCGTTAAAACTTTTGTACATCCATGAATACTGTTTGGCAGATTTTATGCTACAGTAGGACATAAGCTTAATCAAAAAATATGAAGTATTTTTATGGATATTATCTGATGAATAGGTACTAGCACCACCAGTCAAATCTATGCTGACATTTCCCAAAAGCATTCTCGGTAAAGACAAGTGCAGTATTAATGTTATTTTATAAGCTTTTAGCAAGAGAACAGAATTACAACAAAGAAGTACCATACAATTTATATAATATCTTTATTTTGTTTAATTAGGGCTGGTGTGCTAAATGCATCTGTCCCCTTGAACCTTTCTCTGTACCTCATCCGTGAGCAGGAATATGTTCCATGGGCAACAGCACTGGAGCACTTTCAGTCTTGGAGTAAGCTCCTCTCCGAGTCAGCAGCATACAAAAAGTTCCTGCAGTATATGCGGGGGTTGCTGGAGCCTGCCTCCAAGCATGTAGGCTGGGAGGACTCTGGAACACACCTGCAGAAGTAAGTGGGTGCAGACAGTGAGTTAAAAATTGCTAGAATATGTTCAGAACAAATGACACAGTTTCATACACAATGAGTACTTGTTTTTCATACCAAGTGACATGGAAGTTGCCATAAAATTACTTCAGCCAAGCTGCATTAGTTTGTAGCAGTCTGTACAGTACTGTAAGCTAACCAGATGAATTATATGGCTGCAGAGAGGTTGCATTAGTACAGGGTTGATAAAACTCTCTGTAAGAAACTAAGGCTCTTCAGTGCTTCAGCCTTTACAAGACAAATAAATGTACCATAATTATGGCTTTCAGCACATATTAAAAATTTTCTTGGTTCGTTATTTGAGAATTTTTTTTAGGACAATATAAGATGAGATTTCCCTGGTCCAGAAGATACATTTTTTGGTCTTTTGTTGTGACAATAAGTAGCATGTTCTTGTGACATGGTGGCTACCTACCAGACAACATGGTGTTATCACAGAAGACTACAGTGTGATACTGTGAGGAAACTGAATTAAAAGAATCTGGAACTTCTTGGAAATTACACTGCTAGTCTTGTAACTTTGATATTTAGTTGTGGAAATTTCTTTGTAATGGTTGATTTTATCCTGTCTACATCTTTATCATCATGTGTGTTAAAATATCACATTTAATAACATTTCTTTGGTGTGGTGCTACAACCCAAGTCAGGTCTAAGCTGCCTCTTTTTGAGGTTTATAGGTCACATAACAGTTAGACACACACACTTGGTAGGACTTCTCTGAACAAGTTGTCAGCCCATTGCAGAGGCTGCTACCACTACAACACACAACAAACACAAGAGATGAACATCATGTTTTCAGTGGGATTCAAACCAGAGATCCTGGCAATCAAGCAGCTGGAAACCTACACTTTAGGCAGCATGGCCAGCTGGATCAGCACATTTAACAATGAGAGATTTTCATTTTAGATATTTGACTTCAGTTTGCACCAGAGGCCTGTCAGTATAACTCACGGACAAGGAACCATCCCGTGCAGGCATCTGTACTTTGATGTAGTGGTGGGGCTTGTGTGGTCAAATGATCCTGAAAGCAGTGTTGGTGGTAGCGTAGTGATTTATTAGGGTCTCCCATGCAAGATTGGTCAAAGGTGATGAACCAGACAAAAAGGGATACCCTGCTCCTCTTAAGGGGTTGAGCGAAGGGCTAACAACCCCTTCACTTGAAAACATCCACTGTTGTGAAGACCCACAATCAGCCTTTGAGTACCTTTGTATCCAATAAAATATGACCTGGCAAGTGGAAGAGGAAGAATGTTCTGACCATGGCTATGTGGAGTGTTAGGACCATGCTTCAGCTGGGGAAATCAACAGAATTGGAGGAGGATTGTGCAGGAAGCCAATGTCCGCACTGGACTGTGGCACCAGACTGATGATGACAATGATGATGACATGGAACAGTTGTGTCAAAACATTGCTCTTTTTTTTTTCTGTCCCTTAAATTGCCTTGAATTTGTTCAAGGTTGATGAGGTCTGATGTATTGGCATCTGCAGTCCTGTGTGGTGTCCAGATTACAGTAAAACAAGCTCAGAAGAAATTTAGAGATTGGATGGATAGGGGCACTCGTATACCTCCAAATCTCCGAGAAGTCGTTTATATGGCAGGTAAGAAATGTACGATTTTATCAGCTATGTGTTGGGATGTTAATTATAGTTGTGTTAAATTATAACATACTCCGGTGATCATATGTCATATTACCGGAGGAAGGCATTATCTGTTCAGTGTCATCAGAATGGTGGACTAACGTAGAAGTGTGTCTGAGTTGTAAGCTGAAGGAATAACATATTTACTACTTAAATTGGGAATTGGAGTTCAAGCTAAGAGACAGCTAAGATAACCACATTTTTAGATAATACGTGCATTTGTTGTGGACACCTTTATTAACACATTGTTCTTTTTATTGAACTGTTCTGCTAAGTCTGAGGGAAGTCATGGTTTCATTAAGCTTCTTTAACATACATGAGGACTGCCACAGAACCTACAGGTAGCCATCCTGCTATGACATCTTGTGACTGTATGTCCAATATTTGAAAAGATTGAATATGAAACATGGTGTGTTGAAGTTATTCAACGTCTCATGATAGAAAATATGGAATTTTAACAGTAGAAAATTTATTTTCACATGAGTAAATTTATTATAAGGAGGATGCCAGATCAGCTTGAAACAGCAAGCCTTTAAAGTATTAACCCTGTTAGCACTGGGTGGCTGATATTTTGGTCACCAGTACTGTCACACATTATGCTATCAGGTAACTGGCCACCATTTTACATGTCTTAAGCCTTCTTCTTGTCCATGAGATTCCAGCAGCAATCACTTCATTAAATAGCATGACTCTCTTAGTTACTACATATCTCAATATTTCTCTGTTTCAACTGGTAATTGGCTTTTAGCAAAACCTACCCATACAGCCTGATGCTAAGAGGACTGGGTAAGGGCAAAAATGTATGTGAAAATTCTGGTCTTCTGGGATGTTATGTCATGTAGACTCATAATAGTTACCAGTATTTCCAAGAATTTCATTGTGTTCATTCTTCAAGGTCAGATGGGCCAAGATTCTCCTTGGAGTGTCTTACCCTGGAGGTGAAGGCACTGTAACTGCTTACCAGCTGGCACAACATAACGAGCCAAAATACTTTAAACTTTAGTACAGCATTGTGAGAACCTCAAATTCCAAATAAGTATATATCACTGGGGGTGGGGCTGAATGTTTCATGTATATGCAGTGTCTGCTGCATGGATTAGTGTTGTTTTAAAATCACCAAGTTTTATTTAGATTGCATAACACATGTACTTTGTGGATCCTTGTTATGTTTTTTTCAGGGTTTCTTGTATATGAACACTGCAAAAGTGCCCCAAAATGTATGTAGGCTCTAAAGAAATATGGGACTTTAACTTGAAGTGAAATCTACAAATAGTAATACATGTATAACAAAGGCATTTGTGCATGTACACATTACAGGTATCAAATATGGTGATGTGAAAGACTGGCAGTACTGTTGGTCCAAGTATAACAACACTGGAGTTCCAAGTGAAAGGAAATTACTTCTTAAATCCTTGGGAGTGGCATCAGACCCGTGGATTTTACAAAGGTGAGCATTATTATTCTGATGAGATCACTGGCGTCAGTTTAGTAAATGGGTTTGATCTCAATTTCTGCCAATAATATTAATTTACATGATGATTTTTATGTAGCATGGCAGTGGGTGGTCAGTAGGGATTTTTTTGTACAAAGCAAAATTCACGTTCCTGTTTGAAGTGATTATATTGAATTTTGTAACTTTTGGTGATGTTTTCTTAATTTTTTTTGAGGATTGAGGTGGGGGGTGGTTCCAGTAAGATGTACTGTTGTGAACCATGGGAAGAAAGCCTTAAATTTGTATTAATATCTGCCTGTTGCCATGAGTTGTTATCCAGTTATCATAGGGTACCCTGCAATTCAAGGCACAGGGTTCCTCTGAAACTTTGGTACTCACTGTATTTACCCAAATACAAGATGGCTGTGCAGGTAACACCTCCTTTCACAATCTTCAATTTTCAGAAAAATACCCCACATTTATATTCGGCAGGTTTTCATGTCACTTAGTTTTTGCTTAATGTTCTGGAATTAAATGTATTGAACAAGATGTGTTTAACTTTGAATGCAATAATGAAGCAACTCCCTACTTTGCAGATGATAAATTATGGACAAATTCCTGTCTTATATTTAGGCTCATATGGTCACTACTAGGCAACACAGAGGCATATCTTAGAAGAGAATTGTCCTCAAGACATGCTTTTATTTACAGATATTTACTGACTACCCTGGATCGAAACTTAGTCAAACCTCAAGATATAAAGGTTGTTCTGGCTGGAGTGGCGGTTAATCCAGAGGGACAGTTGCTGGCTTGGAGACATTTGAAAGCCCATTGGCACTACTTGCAGTCCTTGTTTGGGAACTCAACATACACAATGGGCACTTTCATATCAGCAGTAACATCTTATTTCACCACAGAATATGACTATCAAGAGGTACAGTCTTTGTTTTCCAGCTTTTTAGTTTGAATTTTGCCACTGCCTTACTTCTGACCATCCACCTGTGCCTCTTCTTCTAGTCTAGCTCTGCTAAAGAGAGTACACATGGAATACAGAATGTGTCAGTGTACTTTGTTACGTTTCTGTACGTAGCCACCCGGGTTGCATAAAGTGAAAGAGAACTTGGCAAGCTGTCACTGGTTACAGAGGTGCTTAAAACTGCAAGTTGAAATGTAATTGGTTAATTGCTGTGTATGTCCTGAACATGCCCAGTTTTCGATTTTTATGGTATGTACTTCATTTTTTCTGTCCTGGTTTTTGTTACATAATGTATACAGACTGCTGAAAAGTTTCACATAAACAGTGCTACCAAACCAAAATCCATAAAGAACTTCACTAGTAGAATACATTCAGTTCTAGTTATATCACTCTACCAACATTGTTACCACACATCTGTTTTATATCAGATTTCTTTCAATACCAGTCTGTGTTTCAGCTGTGATACAAATCAAGAAAAGAAAAACTGTTGCTGAAATGGTTGTAAATGCCTTTTTTTTAAGTGTGTTATTTAATAGCATTGCCTTTGGCTAAGATTGTATAATGTTGGTGATTGATGAATAAAGCAGGAATATGGTGCACTGGTGGAATTGTACTGACGGAGAATTGTAAGTACTCAGAGAGAAATCTGTCCCAGTGCCACTTTGTCCATCACAAATCCCAGATGGACTAGCTTGGGATTGAAGTTGGGCCTCAGTGGTAAGTGGCCGGTATCTAACTACCTGAGCCATCTTATGGCCCAGTTTGAAATTCATGTTAGATCTTGGTGATTATGTGACAGTATAATCTGCAATGCAGCCTGTTCTCTTGTGTGACAAGACCATACAGTTGGGGTGTTATGAGCATGGGGTGCTGAGGACCCAAGAGAGGGGAAGTTACCACTGATCAAATCAAATCAGATTAAGGAGAATAGAACTGATGATGTATGTAGTATGCATGGGAGATATACGAAATGCTTAAAATTTATGGTTAGCAAGCCTACCTGGAATGGACATTTTGGAAAGCCTAGTGGTCAATGGGATGATGATTTTAAAATATGAGTGGGGGGACCCAAAAATAGCTGGAATTATTTTTTTAAAATGGTTTATTAGGTTTTATACTATTACAATCCTAGTCTCCTTCAAAGTACTCTCCTTTTGACTCGATACACTTGTACCAACCTTTTTCCCACTGCTGAAAACATTTCTGGAACTCTTCAGTGCTGCTGTTGTTCAAGACCTTCGGCATTTTCTTTTTCACTTCGCTGACATCAGCAAAATGTTTCCCTTTCATCTTGCATTTCATACGAGGGAACAGGAAAAAGTCGCATGGTGCAAGGTCAGGTGAATAGGGAGGATGAGAGATAACCGTCATGTTGTTTTTCGCCAAAAACTGCTGCACACTCAAGGCCGTCTGGGCAGGGGCATTGTTGTGGTGAAGGAACCAATCACCGCTGCTCCACATTTCTGGTCGTTTTTTCCATACACTATCATGTAATCTTTTCAACACCTGCAAATAAAATTGTTGATTCACAGTTTGTCCAGGAGGAACAAATTCCTTGTGCACAATTCCATTAGCATCAAAAAAACTAAT
>Ga0209629_10003353_pt1 | contig 11436 bp, 5 predicted proteins | sample TergutCu122P5_FD_187286 | JGI IMG/M metagenome (GOLD analysis project Ga0209629, IMG submission 187286) | Cubitermes ugandensis P5 segment gut microbial communities from Kakamega Forest, Kenya - Cu122 P5 (SPAdes) (version 2) | ecosystem: Host-associated > Arthropoda: Insects > Digestive system >...
TATAGGTTTTTAGCAGAGCCTCTAATCGGCTTTTCCTATTACTGTCGGCTAAATAATCAATATTTATGTCCCCACAAGTAATGAATTCGGTGGTAACAGTGTGTAGTCTCCTAAGGATTGTGTCCAATTTTGTTATAAGAAGATCAAAATTGCCGGATGGGGCTCTGTATATAGCAATTATGTATGCGTGTCTGGTGTTAAAATAAACCTTTGTGGCACAAACTTCAAAATCTTTATCCTTGCAATATTTTTCTAGGTCGAGTTTTACATACCTCACATTTTCTTGCACAAATATGTGAACACCTTTTTCAAATGAATTCCTGCAGTAGCTGGCTCCTATCTTGTAATTGTCTAAGAAAGTTTGCTGCAATTGTAAGTGGTTCATATGATGTTCTGAGATACACAGTATATGTGGGAAAGTGGGATATAGCTGACTTATTAGTTCATTTGTTTTTCCCCTTAATCCTCTTATATTTTGGTGGAAAACTGTTAAGGGTAACAGACTACTTTGGGCATGGGACAATTTGAATTTAGATTTAGGATTAAGTGGTAATTTAGTACACGAGCTTTTTGAGGTTTCTTTATCTAAGTCTTTTCTGTTCATCCTTTCACCACTGGCACTTTGTTCACTTACATTGTTTGGTTTATACTCTTTGTTAGGCACAAAAAATCCTGATATTTGTTTGCTGGAGGTTTTTTGACCCTGTTTGATCTTTCTTATTGCTTCCTCTTCCTGTGGGTTATCACCATTACAGCTTACAGCATCGTCCCTAAATTTTTGGCTGTCATCATTCTTGCATCCAGGACTCGGGCATTCTTGAACGTCATATGATGTAACAGGTGAGATTTGATTCCCCAGAGCCAGCTGGCTTGCATTCTCATTTATATCTCTCCAAGGCAGCATGATAGGTGGAGTTGACTTGTCTTGCAGATGCAGATTCCCAATTTCCTTTACTAGGTTGCTTGCTATCCAGTCCTTTCCTTGTTTGTTGAGGTGTAGTCCATGGTTAGTGTGAAATTTTCTCTCTATGGGCATGCTGAGGACCTTCACATGATTGAAAGTAGTCGCCAGACTATGTAATCTCTTGTTAGAGTTACTTCATTGTTCACACATGAGGATGGAGGCAAATTGTGTCTGTGTGGGGCTTCAAGTAGGATCACATTTGTATTGATGGTCCTATGTGCAAACGTCTTTAGGGAGCGAAGCCCTTTGATTGCTTCATTACGACTTATATCTTTGGTGCCACCATAGAATATTAGTAGGTCTTTTTTCGTTAGGTTCTCGGCTACAAAGTGTGATGGGGATGTAATGGATTCTGTATTTGCATTTGGTTTGGTGATGCCAGTCACATTGAAGGGAACATTCAAATAGTTACGAATCCTCTCGGATATGCCTCGACCGTGGCTATCACCGATTATGAGTATTTTATTTCTTCTACCTGTTGACGATATTGATGTCTTCGTAGTTTTTTGCATCAATTTTTGCTGGTGTGATGGCGTTTGCTTTATATTCCTGCTTGTTTCCTTATTTGTTATTTGTCCGTTTATTATGGTTGGTATGAAGCAGGCCTCTTTTTTCTTTGTGTTTGAGTGCTGTTGGGTCGCACTATGGTTTTTGAGGTTAAGTCCCGCTTTGGAGTTTACGTGGAGTCCGTCATGTAGGTCTACAATATTTGAGCAAACTAGTTCCATGCTCTTTACTTCTCTTTTCTGTTCACTATCTGTGGCACTTGGTAGATTTGGTAAATTTTCGCATGCAGGCTTCATTCCATATTCATTGCTGGTCGTATTACTATTCGTTGCTAGTGCAGCAAAACGATTAGCAATGTGTTCTCTTTGTTGTTGCACTATGTATGATGCTACCGGGCTGATACATGCAGACAGACATGACGACTGGCAACTTATATGAACGCACTTAAAAATCGTACACGTAATTGTTGATTTTGTTTCCCCATTCTGTTCTGGGGTGCAGCTAGGTTCAATGTTGGTCTCATTTTTATTTCTTGTTTACATCAATGACCCACCGAATGCTATAGAACAAAGAGCTATTCTTATCTTATTTGCTGATGATACCAGTATATTAATTACAAGCCCAACTGATATTCAGTTTCCAAATGTTCTTCAAATAGTTTTTGGCCAACAAAATAAGTGGTTCAAAGCTAATTTGCTTTCCTTGAATTTTGACAAAGCTTTTCAATTAAATGTGTTAATAAAATATATATACATCTGACACACAAATTACGTATGACGCTAAACAAATTCCTACAGCTATTGAAACAAACTTTCTTGGGCTATTTATTACTAGTACAATTTCTGGAAAACACACACTGAATATATCAAGTTTAAACTACATAGTCCTGCCATAAGTTCTGTCACAAATTTCATGTAGTCCGGATCTGGAGACAATGAGGCAGGAGGTTTCAAAGGTAGATTAGTTTTGGACTATTGACCCTTCAGGTACTTGTGCCAAGAAAGTTTGCTCATGTCTCTCGCAGTGTTAACGTGGAGTGGAGTTTCAAGGAAAACCGTGTGGCTTTGATTGCCTTTCATAAATGCAGAAAATCAGATTCTCAAAATTTCTAACGCTTGAAAGCATTGAAAATTTCGCGAAATTTCGTCTATCGGGCAATTAAACGTTATAAGGAACTCTGGGGTGTTGAAGACAAGGCTTGGCCAGGACGCCCGAGGTATGTGAGGATCAAGGAAGCTATCAAAACAGTGCGGGAGTGGATTCGACGAAATCTGCTCTGGAAACAGAAGTCCTTGTCCCGAGAGCTAAACCTACTGCCCCGATCGAAGTCACACCTCATCAGGGACAATCTACACATGAGAGCCTACTGGCGGTCGAAGGGACACTTCCTTACTCCCGCTTTGAAGGTGATCCGACAGACAAGAACAGAGCGTCTCCTCCAGTGGCATGCCGAGAACGGGCAAGAAAACATCCTCTTCACGGACGAGAAAATCTTCACCATCGAGGAGCAGTACAATCGCCAGAATGACAAGATTTATGCTCAAATATCCCGTGAGGCGAAGGAGAAGGTTCCAAGGGCGCAGAGAGGCCATCGCCCTTCCCACGTCATGGTTTGGTGGGGGGTGTCCAATCAGGGGGTGACACCTCTTCATTTTTGCAAGAAACATGTGAAAACTGGTGCCTGAGTGTATCAAGAGGATGTGCTACAACGAGTTGTGAAACCTCTCAACACAACTGTCTTCAGTGGTCAGAAATGGGTCTTCCAGCAGGACTCAGCTCCTGCCCACAAGACCAAGACGACACAGGAGTGGCTGCGGAGGCATGTTCCAGCATTTATCAGGCCCGAGGGTTGGCCCTCGGGAGTCCAGACCTCAATCCCCTGGACTATAAACTGTTGGCTGTTTTGGAGGACATGGCTTGCTGAAAGCGTCACAACAACCTGGACAGTCTGAAGAGATCCCTCGTGAAAGCAGCAGCAGACATCCCCCTGAAGATGGTGGGTGCCGGAGGGTCTCAAGGCTTGCGTCAAGGCAGAGGGCGGCCATTTTGAGTGACCTTATTATAAATAAAAACTTAAAACTATTGCTAGTAAATTATTTGGCTCGAAAAGTGGAAGTTCTGTTTCATTTTCCTTCTAGGACTGTGTAAGCCCATCTTGTTATGTTACGTGGTCAGTCAAACCATATGTATCACTAAATACTCTGAAAATGATTTACTCTTTCTACGTCTATTCCATAATGACCTATGGTTTATTGTTCTGGGGGCACTCCGCAGCATAAAGATTTTCAGGTTACAAAAGAAGATTGTTAGAATCGTGATAGATATTAGAAGTAGTTACTCTTGTAGAAAATTGTTTTTTAATTTAGAAATCTTACCACTCCCTTTCCAGTACATTCTTTCTCATCTATTGTTCATGATAAAAATAGGAATCAATTTATGGTCCATTGTGAGATGTATCACATTGACACTAGGCAACATGTCAATTTTCACCAACCTTCCATGAATCTGACTGGATACCAGAATGGAGTGTAATATTTAGGTGTTAAGGTGTTTAATATGCTTCCTTCTTACATTAAAATAGAATCTGATAATCCCAAAAATTTAAATTGAATTTACAGAAATTTTTATATGGAAATTCTATTTGTTCTTTAGATGAACATTTGAACTTCAAAAAATTTAAATTGATTGATATATGATCTAAATTAGTATTAGAAAGTTTGGCACATACAGTAGATACACATTTATGTTTGTTCTATTTTTTAACTACATATTTAGTTTCTGTGTCTGTATTTTAGTTCTTGTTTTGCATACAACGTAACTGCATGGATGTACCAGTCTTTATTTGTTATGTGGTGGTGCAGGAAATTATTTTTTGACCAGTAAGTACTGTAATCTTTTAATTGGTGTTTTTTATGTTATTTGTTATATTAAAAATAATTTATATTATTTTAAAGCCTCCAGAATCTTACTAAGCTTAGTAACTAAAATTATTGTACACTTTTATACTGACTTCATTTCTTGACTTCTTAATCAAATATTTTTGTTACTTTTATGTACAGTTTTGACAATTTCCATATCCATACCAATTTTGTACTCCTCTAAGAATCCATGGAATGAGAATAAGTGATATGATACAATATGATAGAATGAAATCTTAAAGCATTTAGGTCTTTAGGTAAAGTGTCCGATATTTTTGTCTGATTTTAACCAAACTTGGAGTTTCTTGACTGATGTTTGTAGAAGTCCCCAGTATCAAATTTCACCAAAATCTGTTCAGTGGGGCCACGCTAATACATGATAACAGACAGACAGACAGACAGACAGACAGACAGACATGAACAAACATGCCTAAAAAGGGAGGGATGGTGGGGGGAAGCCAGTCTTGTACTTGTCTCTGACATCAGTTCACTTACCCAGTACTGATGAGGAATCGAACTAGGTACAATACAACAATCCAATATAAATTCACAGTCTCTCCACAGGCTGCAGGAATGGAAATAGCAACTTTCACACATGTAACCATGTAGGAAGAGACTGTGTATGTAATATAAAACTTTTTATTGTTGTCTGGATATGCTACACCAAATAGCTTGGCAGAGTGCCTAATAGGAGTGTACCAAGGTTGCTGATAAACATGTCCCAGAATATATCCCTGAAGATTATGGCAGTGTATTTTTCCGACAAATTAGCTCCAGCATATCAGGCTACTGAAAAGACCGATATAAAAACATTGTTTGTACTGCAGGTACGTGTGGAGTTGTTTATCAATTAATAATGAATTAGTAACATTGTTGCTGTTTTAAAGCAGCTGTATGAACGGATAACCTCATACTTTGGAATTCCTGTGATAATGATGGAATATAATTTGGCTGTGTTTAATTATTTTCTGACATTTTGTGCTTGAAATGCATGTCCGTGGGTGGTGGGAGTGGGGGGACTATGTGTTTTAAATTTAATCATGCAAGTAACATTTTTTTTTCTGATTAGCAATGTTGTTTATTTTTAGCAGAAAGACTGAAATTTGTCATTCACCACAAGTTTGTAGTGAATCATATGCTGTATGCTGTATCACTGGATGTGATACACAAAACAAGAACATATTATAATGGCAAACTACATAGATCAGTACCAATCCAACATAAGACTGACAAATCATTTGTAATTAGAAGTGCTGCAAGATTTTACCAATATTAATGAGATACAGACATCTACTTTAGAATGTGAATAATATTTTAAATGTGTTTAATCTAATCTTCAATTGCATGAGCAAGCTGGGATCCCAAGGTAGTGCGGCACTGTTTGTTTGATGTACTTTTTAATTTTGGTTGTTGAGCTTGTCTGAAGATGACTGGACAGGGTTAAAACATTTAGCAAGTTATTATATTTCAATAAAACATAGTTGTGGGAACATAAGAAGATTGTTTGTTTTTATCGTATATATTTGTTAGTACAGCACACTTTTGAGACTGTTCAGAAATGACTGTGGTATGTTACATACAGCTAAAATTCTTTGTTAAAGAAAATTTAGTGTCAGTACATGAATCAAACATGAAATTTGTTTTTTTTTAAATTTTTGTATTTTAAAAAAATCATAAGAGAACATTTCATCAAGGACACATTTAAATGGGTATTTAAAAATTACAATATTTGCTGCCCTGCTAGAATTTTTTTAGATCATTTTGACTTGAAATCTCACAAACTGTTACCCACTTTGGGGTGAGTAGATTTTTTCTAAATGCTTATAATTTCACCAAAAACAGCATGGCATTCCTGGCGTAGCTCACCTGCATTAGCTGGCAAGAGGAGAGCTCAGTGCCAAAGCACTAACTACCATAGCTGCAAAGTTATTCCTAAACCTGTGCACCTCTGTAATGTTGCATTAAATACTGGCTATTGTTGTTTGGATTTTTGCTGGATATACTGTTGAGCAGCTCGTTTACACCTAAAAAGAAAATTATGTTTTCTGATTTGGAAAGAGTCACCCATGCAAGAACAAAAATTGAAACCTTTATAAATGATGTGCTCGCTCCGTGTTACTTGCTATGTCATTTCAGAATTCAAAGGAAATATCCTGCACATTTCCACAGATGACATGGCACTGGTCATGGTTCACAAAACTTTTCCCACTATTGCTACTGCACTGTCTCAAATTTCGTGGCAGACCTGTAACTAGCTAATTTTGCACTTGAAACAAGAATATCAAATTGGGCACCCATATATGTTTGTAGTAGTTATTTTGATAAGAGGGTGACTACGTGAACAGTAAGAAACAAGGATAATAATAACATGATATTTATTTTAGAATGGGATAGTACTTGCAGTAGAAGATCGGCATATTATGTGATTTTTTCTGCCTCCCTCAGACTTGCGTGCCCAAGGCAAAGGGTCTGACTTGCCTAGCCATTCTTTTGGCTCCAGTTTATTACATTAAATTGGTATTATTAAACTAGAGACTTATTCTGTGACTGTTATCTGTGCAAGTTGCAGAATAACCTACTCTCCTATGATAATAATACATGATTTATTTCCAGAACAAATCAATATCTATGGCTAGTGGGAATGAAACAGATTATTCAACAAACAAACACTCAAAGTTGCAAAATACAGTGCAGAAAAATGAAATGAAACCATCATTTAAAGAGTTTTTTTCCCTTCCTGAATCAGTCCTGAGAACTTCTATTCACCAGGGAGATAGCAAGGACTTTCATAGAAAAATGAAGTCACAATTGGTAAGAGAGAAGGCTGAGGTGAGTACCATGCATTGAACGCCTGTTAGCTGCCACACACATGCCAACTGAGCAAATTAATATGTTAAATTTGTATCTTTATAGAATAATTCATTTGCATGTAATATTTAGAAGTTACAGAAGAATAAGATACAAGGATTACATCAGTCAAACACATCATATTTATTTTAGTTGATGAGTTTACATGGGCAACATGTTTCGACCTCATTTAGGTCATCATCAGGCCCTAATTTAATAATACAGATCTTACATAAACTGACTCATAAAATGCAAATTGGGATCCAAATTGTCAATGGGATCCCAATTTGCATTTTATGAGTCAATTTATGTAAGATCTGTATTCTTAAATTAGGGCCTGATGATGACCTAGATGAGGTCGAAACATGTTGCCCATGTAAACTCAAAAACTAAAATAAATATGATGTGTTTGACTGATGTACTCCTTGTATCTTGTCTTTAAACACATCAGGATGGCTACCGCTAAGTTTACAGAAGAATAAATTTACTGTGTTAGATAAACATACTCAAAATTCATTGTATTCAGGTTCCATATGTGTTCTGCGTAGTCAGATCAGAAGCAACTTGTCTGAATTTGTATAATGCATAGTGTGTTGCTGTAAAATAAATTATGTAATGTTTTTAAGAATATTATACACAACGTGAAAAAAGAGGGAATTCTGTAGGTAAAAAATTGATTTCAGTAGCTGCATAGACTTAACCACAAGAGAAGCTGTTAATTTAAGAGTACTGAAGTGAGCCTATATTGGAGTGGAAGTGTAGATTATAAAAACCAGAAATTTCTAGTTAAGCGCTTAGTATCACAGGGGAAAGAAAAAAAAAAGCACAACAAAACTGTTGGATGTGGTTTGTGGTAAAAATTTATTTCCATAAATTAGAAATTGTAGGATTATGAAAATTAAAATCAGCTAAGTTGAAATGTAGGCTGCAGAATTACAGATAAGTTAGCGCTTGATTATACTGATGTAATTATTGTTAACTACATTCGCTAAGAATTTGTACATAATTGAACAGAGTTAAAGGTTTCAAGGAGGGAATGCACTTCTTCAATTGCATTTCAACATCCTTATGCTTAAGGATCCTTCCTTCACACAGACTATAACAAAGCTTCCATTACACAGCCCACACTATGCTTACCATACTTTCTCCTTCATTTGCAGTACAGTTACCATGACTTAAAAGTTGGAGAGTTTATTTTCATCTTCTGTTAATACTTCAGTATGGTGATCTGTGCTACAGCAGAGTTTGTAGTCACCCTGTTATTTCTCAATATAGTAACAAACTTGGAGTACTATTATGTGAATAATATTACAGAAAAATGTATTTAATATTTCTTGGTCAATGATAATAATAGATCTTTGGTTTCAGGCACATCAGAAGTCATACATAGAAATGCGAAAGGAAAGGGAAGTATTTCGCTGTAGACTTGTTACACTTATTTTTAAGCAGGATGAAGAAAAACTGGGCCCTTTCCAAATTCCAACACGAGAGGATAAGATACGTTTGCGATATAACTACTATATTCGTCATGGAATTGATACAGTTCATATACCTCCACTTGAGGATTCATGGTTGAAAAACATATGTGCAAAAATTCCAGAAAAAATCCAAATATACAGCACACTGAAGAAACAGCTTGTTGAAGAAGTGAAGGAAGACTATGTGCTAAGCATGAAAAAAGCAGCTATAGACTTTGCACTTCAAGACCTGAGTGTGGGTGATGATCCAATACAACAGTATGTCTCTGTATACAGAGAAGAGTTGAAAGAGATGTCCAAGACATGGAGGCCTACTTTTGAAAAGAACTTATTAAAAATAAAAAAGAATTTGCACACTGTGAATCCTTGTGTGGCACAAGTTCTGGACCTTTGGTATAAGTCCTTCAGGTATGCACACTGTCTGATACATAAGGTTTCTTACCATCTAGTAGCTGGAATTGAGAGAGAATTTTTCACATTTTTAAAATTTATTAAACATCATTTTCGTCCTGTGCATTATATAATTCACCAGAATTACTGGCTCTTTGGTTACCAACAAAAGAAGTCATTGTCAGGTATATGGTTACAGCCGAACACTCTTGTTTTACTCTCTTTATAAAGTAGCAGGTAACAGTAAAGTTACTGGCAGATGGGGCTACACACTGCTCCTATCCTGGATTCTGGCGTTGAGGAAGCCTAAGCATGAATCTAACAACTTAGTAGCATCCAGACCTTAGGTTGGGAATGTGTGGAGTTATATCTCAGTGATCTGTGCAAATCCTCATGGTACCATGCTTGAATGCAAGGATGGCTTTGTTGCAGTACAATACTTAACTTGGACAGCAGCTCTTTTATTAGTGGTGAACTTTAACACATTTCTCACATTGACAGTGAAATGCGACTTGTGGATGTGAAGGAGCTCAGCAAGGCTGGTGTTGCTCTTGAACTGGTAGAATACCAGGCACTGGTATCGAGACATATTGATGCAGCCAGGGAGTGCTTGAAGTCACAGTGGTTTCTGACAATTCAGAATATATTCTTGCTGGTGAGTGAACTAGTAGTTCTCAACTGACTGAGTACATAGTACAGACCTTCATTAATTTTATTCTTCTTGTGAATGATTAACTCAAATCAATTAATCTCTTAATTTGAGGAAAGAGCTTGGACTTTCTAGCAATGGAGCAGAGAAACTGCACAGTGTGACACTGTGTGGTATTTTTTGAAAACTAAAGGTAGAGTTCCAGTGATTACAGACCATGCCGTTAAGGCATGTAGAAGGGATAGATATTAAACTCTAAGCATTCTTAACCATGGCTTTCATGGAGGTGTATGATCAGCTCCATGCTATGGGCATTGTCTACCGCAGGGTAGACAGCCCTTACTACCAACTGCCATGGAGGTTGAATAAGCTTCACTTGGTTTGTGCATTTTGTGGTGACAGGAAATATTGCAATGCCCTTAGCAATATTTCAAGCCTGGTAAGCTCTGTCTGCCCTTTAACGACTGAATTTGCATGGTTTGGTTTGGTTTGTTTATTCATCCATTCAGTCACATATGTAACATTGGACATGTCAAATTACTGATTACAATTTACAACATAACTAAAAGTGTATGGACATCCACACAACACAGTGTAATAAATAACAATGCAAAATTTAGAAACCAATTGGAAGTTGAATTGCCAATATATCTATATATGTGTTTTGAGGTGTGTCATCCCCGTTGTGTTGTCAAATAACAAGAACAAATTAAATGGTACATATGTGTATCGTCACAAACACAACTATATTCCTTATAGTATGTTTATTATTAATAAGGTACAACTGCATGTTTCGGCCATCAATGTTGGCCATCTTAAGTGCTTCATGTACAACTTGAAGATGGCCAACATTGATGGCCGAAACATGTAGTTGTACCTTAGTAATAGTAAATGTACTATAAGGAATATAGTTGTGTTTGTGACGATATACATACGTACCATTAACTTGTTCTTGTTATCCGACAACACAACGGGGATGACGCACCTCAAGATGAATATAAGAACTTTTTGAATAGGAGGTCATCTTATAAATGTGCACAAAGTTAAAAAAAAGTTAAATGTTTCTCTATAGGTACAATATCTGAAGAATGTGAAGAGGGAGGAATCATATTTTATTTGGGTAAATATGGTATTTCACACAAAATCCTTTTCATTAGTCCACCTCAAGCAAGCACGCAAACGGAAATGTTCATTTGCATCGTCCGAGCATCCTCAGTTCTGAGTTCTGAGAAAGAAGTTCCTCTTATGTCATTTCAGGAATCTATACTGCTGCTCTATAGTTACTGTTATTCCCCCGCTTCTGAGGCTATTAAATTAAGAACCGTGGTACCAGTTAGTCACCTCCATAATACCAGTAACTCGAGCATACTGTCCAGCCCCTCCACTCTGCTTCTTATGGAGATAATCAAATTCACATGGACTCAACAGTGTCTCGCGGAATGCTACTTTTGGTTTTCCCAGATGAACAGGACAGCCATATTCCCTCTCCATGCGCTGAAACCAATGAGGAATGTAATAAGAAATTAAAACCTGAAAATGCTTACTCCTTTAACCCAATGGCATACACAAACGCCTGTCAGGCGTTCTGAGCCATCGATGTCTTTTCTTTTAATTCTAGCCTTCTGTCAGTAGATGGCATGACATGTCTTATACCGTTTCAAAGCTTAAGAAACGATCTATCCA
>Ga0209629_10003356_pt1 | contig 11436 bp, 5 predicted proteins | sample TergutCu122P5_FD_187286 | JGI IMG/M metagenome (GOLD analysis project Ga0209629, IMG submission 187286) | Cubitermes ugandensis P5 segment gut microbial communities from Kakamega Forest, Kenya - Cu122 P5 (SPAdes) (version 2) | ecosystem: Host-associated > Arthropoda: Insects > Digestive system >...
TACATGGTCCGAAACCTCCGTTGCACCATCACAATTGACTCAGTTTTGGCAAATTCCAAGACACAGAACGCTTTCTTATTCACTGTGCACGCCAATTTTCTTCACGACTACCCCCTAGCGGTGGAACCTGCAAGTACACCAAGGCCCCTAGTACAAAAAAAAATCTTTGAGAGATTCTCTACCTATTGATGTGCTCCTTTCTGCCGTGTCTGTCTTGGTTGTTGCGCAGTCGAGTTCGGAAGTTCCGGAGGGACTTACGAATAACCCTGTATTAATGTGTTCTGAAGGTTCACAAGCTTCTGATTCTTGTTGCTGTATTAGAATTTTATTTCACCTTGAAAATATTTTAGTAGAGTGCAGAGTTACTTAACCAGTATTGAGTATGTTGATGTGGTTTATTGTTCTGTGAAATTGTTATCGTAGTCTGCATTTTCTATCTCTTTCCATTTGTAATATTTTTATTGTGTGATATTTTGTTCGTAATGCCTGGTTTTTTGTTGCTGTTATTTTGCATTCAGTTTCTGCTTTCATATTGCCCTTTGACAGCCATAGGAACAAGTCTTTCCTGTTAATAAGTTGTGTGACTATACTTCTGATATGCTGTCCAGGAATTATATTTGCTTTCCCATTTTTTCGTTAAGGACTCTCCTAATCTTGATTTGTCTGGTCTATGTCTACCTTTTTTATGTCACTATTTTCATATGAGGTTTGTAGGCACTCAGTACTTAACATTACTTGGCTGTTGTGTGATGATTTTAATACATTATTGTATTTGGCAATGAACTGTACCAAAAGATTGTGTTATACCTTTGCCCTCCACTCCAGAATCTTATAGAGTTTGTCCAGATTAATATTTTGAGAATCTGAAGTTGTGCATTAACCTTTAAATTACTGACTTTTGGTGGCCAGAATTTTTTGGGCATTTAAATCTTGAAAGTACAGGCCTCCACAAAAACAGATATATTTTCTACTCTATATAACATAAAATTATGAAATAAAAACTGTTTGAAAGGGAATAAAATTCTACATTAATAGACAAAGTGTCCAGTTTTTGCAATAAATCGTAATCACAAAACTTTATGATAGATTCAAAAGTTACGTTGCATGACTTATTTTATGACATTTCTACGAATTTTTTGTGTTCTTACCCCTTGCTTTTCACCACTGGCATGTGTGATGTTATGTACATACGTGTATACAACACTTATTTACACAGCAAATGTTTTCTGTCCGCGCTGTACAACGATATAATTTACCTCATGTCAACACAGTCAGTGCTTCTCTTTGTGTCTAGTGACTCAAGTTCACATGCGTACGCCACTTCTCGAAGCAGTTCACTACGCACAGATCGTCACACTTTATGCAGAAATACAGCGTGCTCCGTATTTGCTTGTGCAGTGAACACACGCGACACTGCAGTTGGACTTGGTCTGCTCCTTGAAATGCCACTAGCTGTCAAATTTTCCTGTTGCGAATGGATAATCAATTCGCGAACGAGAATTTCGTGGAAATTTTTGTGCGTCATTTTGCCGCCACATGAATTGTGTATAAGAAATGCGTTTAGAATAGTCATGTCTGTTAGGTGAAAAAACAGTTTCTTGGTCCACTTCCGTGTTCTGCGGGCAATTCCATTTCTGTTGACCATTCTGTCTGACTTGTCCACAAACCCCATGTAGGCATTTTAGTCTTTTACAACACGAGGTTTGATAGCCTGGCCAGATTCTTGAGTGAAATTTCCTTCAACAGGGGGAGCATGCATGTTTATCAGAATGTACACATCCCGCTTGTCTTTCCAGTGAACAGCCCTTAGGGTTCCCCTGGCTCATGTCGCTATGTCCCACCTTTTAGTTTTAGGGATTTTGGTCCAATATTTTGTGGCATTCCACGCTTGTCGTGGCAAACTCTTTCACACACATTGATTTTTCGTTGGAACAGATCACCAAACAGAGCAGGCAAGGTGAAGTAGTTGTCCATGAAAATTTTGTGGCCCAGTCCCTCAACTCTTTGAATAACTTGCAGCACTGTTCCGTGCGTTGCTGTTATTTGAGCTGTGGCATGCTGCCATTGTTTGCCTAAATACATGCTCATTGTAGCCCAGAGAGTCGCAAAGTTTGTAAATTTTGATACCAAATCTGTTATGTTTCTTTGGAATATACTGCCGAAAGAATATTCTTCCTTTTTACAACATGATCACTCCGTCAACAGCAAGATGTTCTGTTGGATTTTACATTTCACAAAATTTTTTGTTTAAATCAAATAAGCAACAGTTCCTAATAATGCACCACATGTCTAAAGTCTAAATAATTCTTCAACGGGAAAGTAATGCAGATGAAACTCTGTCAGTAAACACTGAGGAAAAATATCAATACCAGTGAGGAATGGGATACTTCCCTTACAAATCGCCATTGAATTTACGCAATATATACCAGTTCACCGCTGACAATGTAACATCAAACACGACCGTGAAATGTAACACTTGCAGCTTTGACAATAAATGTGAAAAATTGTGGATTGCGGTTTATAACCAATCCGCCACTGTCACATATATGCCAGTCTGCCACTACGAAACAATATAAAGACAGGGCCACACTTCTGTGAAAGCTGCCAGAAGACTAACTAGAGCTCTTTGTCATCAAAGTTCTATGTTTCAGCCTCAAACAATGGTCTACTGTGTCTTATCTGTCACTCCCTCAGCTGATCCCCAAAGGTCGAGTTTTTACATAAATAATATCGAAACCCAGACCACCATAAATGACATCATTGCTCCTGGCGAATACCAGGCCTTGTTGTGGGACCCACAGTGGGTTTGTTTGTGTTTATTGCTTAATAAACACAGTGAGTGCTGAAAAACTTCATGCATGCAGTGCGTTAGATATATCTAACATTCGGCCACTTGGGAGTGCAGCCTGTGTTAGATATGTCTAACATTGGACCTTTAAAGTTTAAAGCTATGAATACTACATGTGAATTGAAGGTATTAAAAATAAAATGCTGGAATGTTTAAATGTTTAGTGTGAAATTTATTTATTCATTCTGGTTTTGTGATAAAAATTCTGAGGCAAGAGAGAAGTACATTGATTGTTGTATGTGTGTATTATAATTAAATTCATTGTTTTCAGTTACATAATTGGAGTGAAAGAGCAGCAGTTATCACCAAGGCCTAGTGGAGACAACAGTAATCATCCTCATTTAGGGACAAGTGAAGATACAGAAGAGAAAGGAATCAAGTCTGCTAATAAGCAAGAAACAGATGATGTTTACTCTGAATTTGCAAACATGGTTGCTGAACATAACGCTCGAAGAAAAGGGTCTGCCACTGATATTAAGCACAATTATCTAATTGATACCAGTATGACCCCTGCTGCCACACAAGACGGTGGTAATGAACATACCCTGTCCAACAGCAGTAGTAACACTTTGGTTCAGCAGTCATCCGAGCAGCAACAGTGTGAGGAAATCGATCATCCCCCCCACAAAACAGCAGACTCAGCATAATTACAACACACACAGCATCTATAAAGAGGAAGCAATATTATACTGTTAAGTGTGAACAGGCTAGGAGACGGAAGGATATGGCACAGCTACCAACACAACTGTAAGAAAGCAGTGATGAGGAAACTTCATCCATTAGCAACGTAGTGCTCCGTGTACTTGAGTGTAATGTTTGCAGGATAAGATTCTTACACTCTCAGTACTGTGATATTAACATGACATGCTTAGCCAAACAAATTTGTTGCTAGATACGGAAGAAAGGAAGGTGCATGATTTACATAATGTGTCAAGATTACCCCATTATCGACTGTGGTCTTTATCCACTGAAACGGGTAGGGTCAATATATTCCATGTGGAATCATCAGGTCGGGTTGCCTGGACAATGGTGATAACTGTGTTTAATTTATTCCTTTCAGTCAGCTTAGCATTATTTAATTGCAACAGTTTTGCATTGATTAAAGTAATAACTATATTACCATACTCCCTTTGTAATTATGATCATTAGCCAGAGAAGTTCATCCACTCCTCAATGTTGTACATCCAAAACAGTTGAACCAGAATACCATCTATCTGTTGAAGAAACTGTGAGAAGGTGAAGGTGAGATTCAGCTTGAAATTCAGCATACTGTACCATCTCAGAGTTACAGAATAACCCTAGTCAGAGAATTGTTGGACATTAGATTACAAGTTGTCCCGCAAGTGTGCTAATGTTGAAGTTGACCTTGAGATGTTGGATTTTGATGAAATGATAATGGAACCAGTATGACATGTAGTTACCTATTGATCAGTGGAGGATTACCTTTCAGAGATACACAACGAGAGAGAGAGAGAGACGTATGTGCATAACATAACCTCCACCATAATTATTACCATTTGTAGAGAACGCGGATGAAAGGGTTAAGTTCCTGGGTGTGTGTGTACTGGAGATGGATGAAATAGGAAACAAAGGTTCAGCTTTATGTTGGTGTGTGTTTGTGGATACCTAAGCATATACATAAACAGACTGGTTGCATATCCAATGTGACACCTCAAGATTTTCTTGTGAACTGAGTAGTAGCAAGTGGAAAATGAAGTGATTGATTGAGGGTGTGAGCAGTAGTTGGAAAGCTTGATACACACCAGGTAACTTGAGCACTTGATCTAGTATATTGCTTATTACTAATTTTTATATCAAATTTGATTTTTTATTCCCATAATTTTTTGATGTTGAAGCGAACATTGTAGTGGAAGGCATGTGGCAACACCTTAGTAGTGTGGCTGTAGTGAGAGTGTGATTTTGTTTCGAACCAAGTTACCTGTACGCTTTTAATTTTTAAGTGGCTTTAAATTTCTGAAAATTGAAAATTTCTAGTAAATAAAGATATTGGAAACAGTATAATAATTAAATTTGAATTGGTGTTTATGTTGTGCACTTTTTTTTAAAGACAAAATAATGTAACCAGTTTTCAGTATAGTCATGTTCATAATTGAAAATTGTTATCTTGGTACAGTAGTTATTGAAACATACTTCCTAGTAAAACAGCGTGACACCATATGATGGTGGTTCCCATAGTAGTTGACTAGCAAGCATATTTTAGAGGTACTTTTTCCCTACATTTTGGGAAATGAGTGAAATGGGATGCTGAGCCATGAATTAAGTTTGAGCATCAAGCATGAACATTTTTAAGTGCTGGACCCTGAGGGCCTTCTAGTGACTGCAGTATAAAAAGTGTAATGTACAACCCATAACAGTTTGTACAAATTAACTAAAAATGCTAATGTAGATTGGCTTTCCTGACAGGCCTCAAGTGAGTTCCTTGTAAATGCCAAGTATGATGTGAAGAAGTGGTTCACAGTTGATGTGGAGTTAGGATATTCACTGTTACAGAAGTTGGAAGACTCGTGAAACCGAAGTAGACTTTAGTTAGAAATGTAACAATTGTAACCATGAACTCCTGAAAAGTTTTGAAGCTAACCTCAAGAGCTTTTGTTGTTTGTGCTACAATTTTTTGTATTATGAATGAAATGCTTTTATTATTATTATTATTATTATTATTATTATTATTAAATACTTGAATATTACAGTCAAAATGGGGAGATGTTATAATCAGTGGATCAGTCTTTTGAAAAAGGCTGTTTACTGTGGGCTCTGTTTGTACAGTAAATTTTGTATGTTGGAGCTTCAATCTTCCCAACCACTTGCAATCTCCCCCCTCCCCTTTCATGTCAGTGCAGGACATTTATTTAAATGAAGAATATGTATAATTATAAATAAATTAAGATAATTTTGTTGCATTCCGATTAGTTTGTGTGTTGAAATACAAACAATATCACAGCGCTTGCCATTGGTTTACCAGTGTGTTGGCATTCGATAGTGTTACAAGCTAGTACTTGTGCATGGGGTTTTTGTTGATGGAGTTGTGTAGTGTCTTCTACATGTAACTGCACAGTTACATTTTGATCTGTCCCAGTGACAGAGGACTTAGATGGCACGTCTTGGCTGTTGTGAGAAGTATGTTGAACTAGATGCTGTCAGGTGGCAACACACTAATTGTCACTATAATACTTATTTTAACAAGTGTATGGACTAGAATCTGATGTATTAAAATGTGATGTAAACTATTATTCTCCTCTGCACAACTTTTGTGTGTGCATTTATTACAGTTGTATATGTACACTGAAAACAGTTTTTTAATTCAGTAATACCCTGAAGAAATCAACTTGTAAATAAACTGGAACAAGTGTTTGCCTGTGTATACAAGTGTTAGCAAGGGAATCAAATGCAAACTGTAATACTGTGAGTTAAGTGCCAGCACTAGAAGCCATTAGGAAAAGAATGGTTTTAGCAGGTCAGACTCTGGTCTTTTTAAAAGAATGATAATAAGAGATACACTTTGAGGTGGTAATTTACTATTTTGTAATTAACTGTTTAGTCCTTTATAAATAAATTAATTACCTTGTCATGCTGTGAAGAGTTTTGCATTGCACAGAAAAGTATTGCAGTGCTGTCAGTGACATTGCACCCATTTCTGCCTCCCTGCCTCTGCTTGTTCTTGATACTATGTTTGCTGGACACATGCTGATTTTATGTATGTAAAATCATGACTATGATCCTTATTTGGATAGCTCCTAAGAGCATATGGTTAGGCAGGATTAATATCAGTTATTTTCAATATTGCACACCAGGTCAGGGCATTTCTGCACTCCCACCTCTTCTTGCCACTTGCCTTCTGTTTCTGTTTATACACTGAAGATTTGGTCTCCACAGTTTTTCTGATTTATCTTTGGCCATCATAAGATGTGTTTTTGAAACAAAAGAACTGTAGTTTTTCAGAATATTCAAAGCTAGTCAGTTTAAGCCATCATATCAAGAAATGTACATGAACTAAAATAATCAATCTTGTCATGGCTATATCTGCTAATGGTTATTTGGCAATGTTTCCAAGCTTTTTCATGCTAAAGGAGCTTATAAATTCTATGTGATGGCTATCAGTAGATTACAATTTAAACAATATTAAAATACAGGTGACTGAATTCCTGGGTTTGTGTGCTCATGTATTTCACTCTCTTTGTTCAGCACACCACATTCGTTTGCTCAGCAGTGGTAGTCCTTGTTGTGTCTTGTGTGCTGTCTGCACTTGGCAGGCATCTCACAGCAAAAAGAACAGTTTTCCCTTCCTGTACTTGCTCGATCTTGTTCGTCGTTAAGTTACAGTTGTTCATGTCACATTTGTCTCTAGAAAAGAATTTGTAATAATTCTAGAAATATGTAATTCTTTTTTCTGATTAGAAAACTTTCTGTATCTTTAACGTCCGAATTGCGAGTTTTGTTACTTGGAAGGGAAGGTATGTTGTGTGATATGTTCTTTTGAGGAACAAAGCACCATTGCATGTTCTTGTCCTTTGTAAGGATTTCTGGAGTCTCACAAATGAACAATTTAAAAAATGTAATTATAGTATAAGTTATGTTAAAGTAATAAGCTTGGGTAAACAAATGGAAATGTATAGAAGCAGATTATATGAAAGCATCACGAGTTTTTATTGAGAAACCTCTCAATACGTTTTGAGCTCTGTTTTTGTAAGTACTGCAGGTTTTGAAAAATAAAAAAAATAAAAAATAGTTTCCTCACTTGTGTGCGTTTTGTGGTTTTTTTTTCTGCTAACATAACTGCTGATGAAAATTATTTGAAATACATCACAGTTATTATTATTATTATTATTATTACTACTACTACTATTATTATTATTGACTATATGGTAAAGTAAAATTATGCTAATGAGGAGGCAACTTGGGGGAGGGGAGGGGAAAATCCAGCAGCTGTTCCTTAACAACAGTATGTGTGGTAAACAAGATTAGGTGTCTCATACGCAAACTATATTAATTTATTTCAAGTTTTGGCTTATGCAAATACAGCTTCTGGATTTTCCTGTAAAATTTCTCCATGTGTATCACATGTGTAATAATGAGTGAAAATCAAGATAAATTGTTTTGTAGCTTATAAAACAAAGATAAAAAAGACTGTATTTGAAATGATATTTGTAAATATAAGAATTGAGTTGCTATTGTACAACATATGATAACATTACTGCTCTGAGTTTTAAGTTTTATTTTCACTATTTATTTCAGCAGTGTCTGTAAAGGGTGCCACTTATGGGAGGACACTTCTGAATTGTAGAGTAAAATTGGATTGAAGAGAAGGTATTGTTTGAACATATGAGGCCTGTTTAGTTGGTAATATGAAGGTAGGTTACATTCACTTTTAGTACCAAGACATAATTTCCAAAAACAAGCACGAAAATAAGGGACAAAACCTTCATTTCTCCACACGTGTGCTACTGTTATTAAAGTGTACGTACATACCCGTTCAAATTGTATGGAGAAGAAATAAGGGCTGACTGCTATGACCCATTAGTGCAGTTCTGTTTTCATTTTATATCATGTCAGAAATGATGTTCTCTAAAGAGGTGGGCATTATAGGTGCACAGTCCAGACTACGTTGGATGGGAAAATCAGTCTGTGGGCAAGGTGTTGATGGCATTTTTGTATGTGCAGTTTATCCTCCTGCATGTGAGTTCACAGGGAGCATTGAGTGTGGATTACTGCTGCAGATTACTGTGGCACCCTGTGTCATCCTTGCCTGTTTGTGTAGCAAGTTGTCCTCTACCACCATATATGCACTTCTGCAGCCTAGCATTTTCACAGGAAGAGTCTTCCCCATTCACCATATAACCCAGTAGTTACCAGCTTCCACTCCTGGACATTGGAAAAGTACTTCAGGGGAGAACATTTCTGGTGTAATGATGGGATGACAGCTGAATGTTAACATAGCCTTTATTTATTCTCCACAGGAGTCGAGTAGATGATGTTGGTGGGACATGCATCTGAGTTCCTCTGACAACTGGCAATTGTGTGGAGAAAAAGTTTGGATGTCATTTATTTTATATACATGTTACTGATTTCAAGGGCATTTAAATCAACAGAATTTTTGGCTGTGATTTAGAAGTTCAGTTTTGTTACTCACTGTCCATTGTCTAAGATTACTAAGACAAGTCATTCAACCTTATAGCAGTTGGATCAGTTTCACTGAAATGTATATTTGTCATTTGTTATGACGTGTCTGCTCCTATCAAGTGTGTCTTTTGTAAAGGGAGTAGTTGTATGTATGAATTGTTACAAAGACCTTCATGCAGTTAACGTGTTCCACAAATTTAGTGTTTTAAAATTATATTTGGACCTTTCAGTGCTGGGATGCATTCATGATTCCTGCTAATTGGATGCAGGGAAACCTGGTTTATACGCTGCTTTTGGTGGTATTTATTTATTTTTAAGTTTTTCTGCCTGCATGTAGGCAGAGGTCAGAAGAGTGGTATGCAGTTAATACCCGTGTTCTTTTTTTGTGAAGTGAAGTCTCTAATTACATATCTCAGATATTACTCATACATGTTTATCCAAATGTAGTAGTTCCATGTCCGATGAATGGGGTTAGGGGTGCGGTTGCTTATAATTGTGCACACCATTAAACATCCACTGTGGAGGTATTTTCCTGAACATTGAAGATTGTGAAGGGAAGTCATAATCAGGTACATACGGTAGTTCGAAATTAATGTTCACAAACCAACATGACGTGCGCAAGAGGCGTAACAGTTTGATGTGGTAACTGTGTTAGAGATAGAAGGAAGAGGACCTACCAGTATAAATGGTGGTACAAGTTCAAGACTTTATCTTTTTCTGTCTCTCTCTGACACTAATAAATTACTGTTCTAATTACTTGATATCTAGGAGGAGGAGGTTAGCACAAAATGGTTTGTAGTCTGAAAATTGTGTTCATTTTAAGTACAATGATGGAAACTGGCAATATTGAAGTATGGGCCCTTTACCAGCTTAAAAGGAATTCCATTTCCAGCAAAATGTGTTCATTGTTGGCCAGATGGGTCTGCAGTGTCATGTTGTGATGTTACAAAAAACTATGTAGGAGCAGAACTCTTTGTTTGTCTATATATCTAAAATTCTTCCATAGGTGTCAGATTGACAGCGTTTGTTTTTAACTTGATAGCCCTTAACTTCTAAGGGCTGTGTTTGCTTTCAGATGTTATGAAAATTGCAAAGTCATGAAATGGTAATAGTTCTGTCCAAATAGTTGTTCCTTCTTTGTTATTGTACAAAACTTCAAAATTGTAAATATCTAAGAATGCTTCAGAAATGCCTCTGCATGTTTCATCAGCCCTGTCCTAAAATCCACATCCCCCTTTACCTTGGTTATCTCATCAAGGCTTTTGTACACTAAAAGTATTGTACAGTAATGGCAAAGTTTTTTCTTGGGTTTGTGTGTTCCAATTTTACCCTTAGGAAGTGCTGTTGGTTGCACTGTGTCATGGATCAGCAGAACAACACATCTTTATTTGAAACATCTGAACTTCGGTCTAGTTTGTTTTTCATGGGACACACACAACACTGAACTTGTATTCCTTGGAACGGCCAGTTTGATTGGTTGGTAGAAGGGGTGGAATGGCCTGAGGCCATGGCAACTTCCAGCTTCTGATATGTTACTGAACAAGGCAGGTAAAATTTTCTAGAAAGGAGTAGTCGATGAGATGTAGAGGTGGCTTTCTTGTCCAAATATGTGCACATCATGTTATGGCTGGTTTCAGAGCATTTTCACATAACCTTTAATAAGTCTGTGTTTGGCTTATGACAGGTGCTGCACATTTGTATTTGCATAAATAAACTTGTTTGTTACATACAACTGCCCGATTCATGAAGTTTGTAGTTCTTTGTTGTAAGTTGTATGTTTGTGGTACTTGTTACCTGAAAATAATGACTGTGTAAGTATCAATATGACCTTGTATACTGAAAGAATTGGCTATAATATTTGGAAAGTATTTCATCATTCTTTTCAAAGATACCTGTCACTTTTGTTGGTATGTTTTGACTCTTCTAGTGTGGACACACAGTGTTCCTTTGTTATGGTTTTTACCATTAGTATGTATAAACAAGCAGTTTGTTGTATACTCACTTTCATGCAATGAAGGCATTCAGGATGAAGCAACCATGGGCTGTTTCGAGGTATGGTCAAGTCATATATATTGACAGACTGAGGAAAACCATGAAAAAGTTTTGGCGTTACTTTGTATCCCAGCTAGATTTAGACCAGGCACTTATAAAATGCATGTTAGCAGCATTAACACTTTAACCAAATTGCTGGTTTTGCACTGTATTCACCCAAATGTAAGATGAACTCCCTGTACAAATTTCAGTTTTCAGGAAAATATCTGTACTTGCTTTACCTTTTCATATTGCCCAAGATGCTCTGAAAGTGATGAGAATTTAAATAGCCACCAATAATCTGCATGTTATTGGTGATGACTTTAGGTACTTTGTTTTAAATGCACATGGCGCATTGCCTGTTGTCAGTCTCCATGAGGTCTGTGGGATTGTAAGTTGCCCCCCCCCCCCCCCCCCCCCCC
>Ga0209629_10003357_pt1 | contig 11436 bp, 10 predicted proteins | sample TergutCu122P5_FD_187286 | JGI IMG/M metagenome (GOLD analysis project Ga0209629, IMG submission 187286) | Cubitermes ugandensis P5 segment gut microbial communities from Kakamega Forest, Kenya - Cu122 P5 (SPAdes) (version 2) | ecosystem: Host-associated > Arthropoda: Insects > Digestive system...
ATGTTATCACATTGTATGATTGTTTTATAATGTATATAACACATTGGATGAATTGCTGTATACTGTTATATGTTTGTTTATAATAAGGGTGAATTTCGCTTGTATGGTTTATGTATGACTAGTCCGAAGTCATGTGGATGATGAAATGGACAAAATAAATACCAATACCAATACCGAAGAGCTTAAATGGCATGGGAACAATGCATCCAAGCCCAAGAAATTGGTGGAAGACAACAAAAAGCATCAAGAACGCCACCTGCCCACCGATTGGTGAGTACAGCGACTGGCAAGCTTGAAGGCTTTGAAGAACAAGTCAGCCCTGAGTGGCATCAACTGTCTCCAATGTACGAGTGTTTTGCAAACTGTCACATGGAAAAATGAAACAACGAAGAGTTGCTGTCATAACGGAAAAGTTGTGCTTGCACTGTGAGATGATCCTCCTCAAGAATTCAAATGGTGTTTGAAAACCTGTCCTTTTTGGTCAAGATCAGGTTCTCCAGCAGCATCTTAGCATTGACATCCATGGGTGCATCTCGTACAGAAAATGTCCAGACTGATGAGCAACTGGCAAACACTTGAAAATGCAAGTATTTCGTCTTCCAACAGACACTACAAATGGTGTTATACTTCGGTGATACTTGGTTTATAAGCCTCCCTGTTTGCTGTTGCCTGCCCGGGTTGCTGGACAAAACCACTACTTTAATCTTCCACAGTAAATTTGTGGACAAGTGTGCCTTGCCTGCACGGGCCATCGGCAACACAACTGAAGAATAATGTACGTACATGCACATATTCGGATTTCCACGCTAACTACAGGCACCACTACAAAACTATAATATACATGCTAATTACATACAGAGTGTGCCTAGCCTGTCCAGGTCCCCAGGCACCATAAATTTAATGGTCAGTACCAGAAAAATAAACTCTGTTGTTCCAGGTAAAATGTATAGCTGAGAAAATGTCAAATCTGTTGAACATCATTCTTATGGGCTGACCTTACATAAAGTGCATAAAATTGCATAAAGCACAAATTTGGGAAAATAAATTAGCAGTTTCAATGTACTTCTATAAAAAGCATTTATGTATATTAAATAGACATGGTTCACAGTCACATTGTTAGGTTTGTTCACAGGATTGGCACAAATGTCTGCCACTGCTGAAGCTGAATTTAAACACATAGTTACAAAATGACCCAGGTTTTCATGTTGCAGTGACAAAAGGGAGGAACCTCTATCATCTTGTACCAGTGTGTTCAAACTCTGTTCCACTCACTAGCAGAATATTTGTGTTAACTAAAATTCATTCATTTTTCAGCCATGCACTTCAGTATTACCAAATGCAAGAAAACACTATCAACAAATACTAGTACCCAGGTAATTAACAGTTTATTTTATTGCCCTGTACATGTTTCAATCAATCTAAATTTTCCGGAAGACACTATTACTGTATCCAAGTGCCAAGGTTCAGAATGAGTAGAGCTGTTCTTTTCCTGTCCCTGTATGCCCTTGTAGCATAGACTGGGATATCTTTATCTTTTGGCACAAAAATTTGCATAATTTTATTTTTGGCAAGGCATCCCCATTGTGTTTAAATATACTAGTAAATAAAACAAAGGTATTTTAAGTCTAAACACATCTTCAGCTATAAGTAATCATCAGCAACATATTTCAGCTATAAAAGCCACCTTCAGACTGAGCACATATTCATAGTTCAAAATGTATATTACAGTGCTTTGAATGTTATGGACGAGATCTCATCTTACATCATGATGAAGGTATTGTAAGATGTAATATATATTAAAAATGTGGTTTGAAGATTTTATAAAATTTGAAATTAAAACTTCAGAAATTTTAAGTGATATTATAAAATGCAGGTGATCTTCTAGGTGGATGTTGAGATGCAGGCTAGCGGAAGTACTTGAAGATAGTGGGCAGTGTGAGTGTATATCTCAATGCAAAGTTGTTATTAATGTATTCTGTAATAACATAATATTTGTCAATTTTGTAAGGATGTAAGAAGTCTGTTGTTATAACCGGGGTAAATTATGTATTAATGGTGGTACTTACATTTTCAATGGTGTATAGGTATATATATTTCAAAGTGGATGCACTGGTCACATTAAAGTTCTTCCTACATCTCAACATCCACATAGATCATCTTCATGTTGAAATAATACTTAAAATTTTTTAAGTTTTAATTACAAATTGTATAAAATCTTCAAACCCCATTTTTATTCTATGTTATACCTTATATTACCTCCATATTGATGTAAGACGAGCTCTTGTCCATAATATTTAAGGCACTGTAATACATATTTCATACTATATGTGCTGAGTCTAAAGATGACTTTGATAGCTGAAACATGTTGCTGTTGATTACTTATAGATAAAGTTGTGTTTAGAACTTAATTTACATCTGTTTTATTTACTAGCATAAAATTTGTTTATGTGTGTCTTTTTTATTTTATTGTACCGTATAGTCTCTACTTATTTCTTTATAGTAGTATACAACTCTATTACAAACCCTTTATTGAATATTTGTTGTACTTAATGAAAATAAAATAAATAGCTATTACTAGTGGAACATGTTATACAATCTATCAATCAAGGTGAAACTTATTTCATTACTGTGGCATTTTGTCTCGAACAGGTGTCCATAAACTTTGGTCTTCTGATATAAGGTAATCCTACCTGGTTGTTCCTGATTTTGTCTTATGTGACGCAATGAAATATCCTTGTGGTAACTGTTAACCAGGTGTGCATTCAGGGGTGGTTTTATTCTTGTTTCCGTGTACAAGGCCATAGTGCCCAAACTTCTGTATGTATGGGCGAATGTGTATCACTAGCTATACTATTATAAGAAGAAAAAAGAGACTATATACAAAAAGAAAATTTAAAATATTGGACATATTTAAAGACATCTTATACAGATTTTCACAATTTAGATTTTATAGTAATGACATGTATCTTATAGTGTAATACCTTGCAAAAACACTTGGGTTCTATGACAATGTCTCCCTGAAGATGATTCCGATGGGTCAGAACTTTCGGGAGTGCAATAAAATAAAGTGTTAACCCTATGTACCTTGATGGCAGAATGTCAGTCATTTTGCACTTTTGTGGTTTGAAGTTATATAATATGGTGACACCAGTGGCAGAAATCCACTGGGGAACTAGCACATTTTGCATTGTCTCATTTGGTCCTTTGGTGGTCAAATGCAGAAGTAGATTGATTTTTCAATGTGCTGAACAGTGTGAAAAATAAAATGAGGTCTGGAATGAGATCAGAAGTGGTGAGTTCAATATTAGGAATTCCTGTGGGCCTTGACAGAAAGAAACACTATTGTCAATTATGAACTGTCTATATATGTCCTTGAAACAACTGGAAGAACTGCTGTTTTCAGTTCTCAAAGTAGTGGACCTGCTACTTCTTCTACACATGTTCTTTTTTGAAATTGTAGGAGATATCAATGATTCAGAATTATTTGATTTTCCCCTTGATATTTAGGTATATACTACATTTTAATTTTTGCAGTTAGGATATTGAAGTGAGTGCTGATAAAATTAAGTACTTGGTCATGTCTTGAGATCAGAATGCAGGATGAAGTCACAATATAAACATTGATAATAGTTCCTTTGAAAGGGAGGAAATGTTCAAATATGTGGGAACAACCTTAACAAATCAAAATTATATTCAAGGAAGAAATTCAGAAGTCAGGGAATGCTTGCTATCATTTGGTACAGAATCTTTTGTTTTCCAGTTTGCTACCCAAAAATTTGAAGATTAAGATATACAGAACTATAATTTTGCCTTTTGTTTGGTAGAGATGTGAAACTTGGTCACTCACATTTAGGGAGAAAAGTAGGCTGAGGGTGTTAGAGAATAGGGTGTTGAGGAGAATATTTGTGCCTAAGAGGAACGAGGGAACAGGAAAATGGAGAAAACTACATATAGAGTACCTTAATGATCGGTACACCTTACCCAGTATTGTTCAGGCAATCCAATCAAGAAGAATGTGGTGGGCGGGGCATATAACAAGTATGGAGGGGAGTAGAGGTGTATACAGAGTTTTGGTCGGGAAACTGGAGGGAAAGACACCATTTGGAAGACCCAGGTCTAGATAGGAAGATAACATTAAGATGTAACTTCAGGAAGGGGGTTGTGAGGGTATGGACTGGATCGATTTGGCCAGGATAGGGACAGGTGGGGGGCACTTATGAATACGGTAATGAACCTTCGAGTTCCATAAAATACGGGGTATTTCTTGACTAGCTGAGAACTGATTATCTTCTCAAGAAGGACTCTACTCCATGGAGTAAGTAAGTAAATAAGGATATTGAACACATTTAAAATATGCCCACAATTTGTAGGAACTTCCGCGTATTTTTGTCATTTCGTGTATCAGATTCTGGAAATGGGAATGTGCGATTTAGTTCACAATTTCAAGTAACTATTTTTTCATAACTGGAGACTTGTTTTTACCAATCATTTTTAAAAATTGGGTCTAGTGGGATGCCGGTGGGTTTTCAGCATGTCTGGCGGGATATAATGAGCAACAATTGGCAATACTGTGTGAAAGGCTAATGGTAATCCAGTGTGGGAGCGGGTTTCGTATGTGTTGCGATAGACCTGTAGGTGGACGTACGTTTAGACGCGTGAATTCTTATGAAACTTGTCGCAAAGCGTCAAGGATATGTCTGCCGAAGAGACGGACGCCGCGAAGAAAACTTCATGTGCCCATCAGAAGGCGGTTGACGCTCTGACTGTAAGACAACGCAGTAGTGACAGGCCGAAGTGACTAGTATAAAGAAATGAAGATTGTATACTTCATAACATCTCCATATGTAGTTATGTGTTGTTACGAATAGTTTACGTTAGGTGGCCACTCATTTTTCGCGTATATTACGGTCTGTTACGAACCGTCTGGAGATGGGTTGCGTTTGTTAAATCACCGTCATACATGAGCAAGTCACAACATTAGCTTCCCCGACGAGACGTTGCTTTGAAATCGTTGACTCTTAGGCTTTGCCATGCAGTCCAGAGGGTTAGAAGCCTGCATCAGTTTTGTTGTTGTGAATACATAGAATACTATATGTCATCATTTAAAACCCATATTTAAGTGAACCAGTATTCTGTTGACCGTCTTTCTTACCATTGTCAAGTCATGCAAAGCAGCAGAAGCTGGATTGGGGATGCTCTCCACCGCAATATATATAGTTTCAACTTGCAAAGTGGATAGTGGCTAGGAAAGTGACAGCTGCAGGAAGTTATCAAAAAAGAGGGAACCTCATAAATGTATTTGTATTGGTCAAGATTCTGTTGAATTTTCATTAGTTAAAGCTGGCCATGTTAATATGATGGGTTTATGTGGCAGAATGGAACTACAGGTCCACACATTTGCTAGATGGAGGCAAATCGTCATGCATGTGTAGCTTTATCTCCAGGGAAATAGTCCATGTAACCCACATATTAGTTTGTTTCATTTTCAAGCATTTGTTCACTTGTTAAAATACTAGTAACTAGTACACTTCAGTTCACTTTAATCCCATTAAAGAGCCATGTGTAACGTTCAACTATAAAAAGTCTCGCAGTGTACTCAATTTTTTATTTTCCCATGAAACAAGTATTGATGTTTGTGTGTATGTGTGTTTGTTTTTTTTACAGGAAAAATTAAGTGAACTTTACATATTCCGAGATCATTATTTTGAAAACCATTCTTTGGATAAAGCAAACAAAAAGAATAGTGATGTTGAAAATGAAATGAAAAATACATTGAAGTTTTTTGATGATTTGGAAGGCATGTTTGTTCAATCTTTGGATGTTTTATAATAAACTGTGTTTGAGAATATATATAACACATAATTTATCAGTTAAATAACAGTTTTTATATTACAGAAGATGCTGAGAAAGAGAATAGAACCATGTATCTGTATCTGAAGGGTCGGGCTCTAAATGTGCTGCCTCAGTATTCGAAAGAGGCTGAAGAACTGTTGTCTCGTGCTGTTAAACTGGATCCCAAACTTGTGGATGCTTGGAATGAGCTTGGTGAATGTTACTGGAAGAAAGACAACATGGAAGAAGCTAAAAACTGCTTTTATGGTGCCTTACTTCATGTATGAAACTCATTTCAAACAAAGTTGTTAAGTATACTGAAATTAATGTGATGGGTTTTGCATTGGTGGAGCAGTTATGTTTCTAATAGTAAAATTTCCTTGATATGTAATGTCCTCTATTCTGTCTCTTAACAGAAAGAATGGTTGTTTTCAAACCTGTTCAAAGATTCAGAATTAAAACTGGTCTTTTCATCTGCTTGTAGGTTTTCATCTTCTCTTTGGCAGCAGATGTGTTCATTACTTTGAAGTCCTTTCTTTGTCAGTTTGGAATGGCACTGTGCATGACCATCTTTGATTTCAGTGAAATTCGGTAAGCTTGTTAGGTCTGATAAGTGTGTGAGAATTGTGAAATTATACTTGCCTACAACAATGTTGTTTTAAAATTACAAAGTTGTGTTAAACATTCTGGTATTCTGATTACAAAAATATTAATTGTTCTAGTTCTATTCAAGATTGGAAGCCAAGTGGTGTACCCATATGAAGCCTTTCAGTAAGGCAATTTTCAATTTTTTTTATTATCTTCAATTCTTGTTTTGACCTTTAACCCTTAATTACCTTATACGGCAGACACCAAATTTCTTGACTTTTTGACCAAAACTATTTTTGTACTGAGGTGTTAATGAGAACAGGAGATAACTTTTTTTTTCTCCCTCTGCTCTGATTATGGACAGCAAGGTGTTATATTCCAGAATGGTACGTACTGTGGTGGTTGTGTTATGCTTAGAATGAAAACTTAAAGTTTAAAATGGCTATAATTCTTTCCATTGTTAAACAACTGTGTGTTGCAATTCTTTTTGTGGCACTCACATTGTTATTTATAAGAAAAATTATGAATTTGGGAGGCATAAAGAAAATTGTACCAAGTAGTCACTGAGGACAGACAGTTTCAAGCCCAAATATTTTCTTTGTCACTTGGTTTATATGTCTGTAGATATATGTGTTCTGGCCACAGAATAAGAGACTACTATTCATAGTGACACTAACAACATTGAAAGTTAAATAGTACTGATGATGGCTGAATAAATGAATGGGTGTGGAACATAGGTGGAATGATAGTGACAGTAAAATTGAAGTACTCCAAGAAAATTCTCTCACAGCAGCACTTTTCCACCACAGATCCTACACTTAACAGCTGGGATTGAACCTGGGTTCCTCTTGTGAGAGGCCAGCAGCTAATTGTGTAAGCCACGGCATGATGGTTTTAAGAGATAAGATTTATATACCACACATAGTAATGGGCATTCTTTATGTCATAATGTTTGTTCAGGGTTTTTGTTAGTACACATATTAGTTCTTAATGCTTAAGCATGGAATTTGTAAGCTAATATTGGGAATACCAAGGAGAAGGGTTTAACTGGCTGCGACATATCAAACTGGACAGAATTAAAATACTTGTTTCTTTATTTCTGTGATGCATTGTGCTAAAATGGGCATACATGAAAGATTTCTTGTGCTTTCTGTCGACTGTAAAAGGTTAGTTGATGTTATGAATGTGTTTAACTGTATAAATTCACTTTTTTTTTGTACTTTTTGTATCTTTAAAATGTTAGCTAAAAGTAAACTATTCAACCTGTGAATACATTAAAATCCTGGTTTTACATTTCTGCATTTTTACTGTGTTTGGTGAAATTAAATGTAGTTACATGGCACAAAAAGTCACACTGTGCGAATGACGTCTACACACCTCAGTGTGGCAACATGACTATTTTTTGCGGGAGGCATGACATTATATGGATGTGGGCACACTCTAGCATAAGCTAGGGGGTTCAACTGAGTAAATGCTATGATATGAGTTACTGTATTATGATGTGAAGTTACTTATGTGAATCAGAGGGCTCCACAGCTCCAAGTTGCTAGTCACTCTGAGAGATAATTGGTAGTGCATTCCTGTGTGACACAGTTTGACACATGGATAGGGAGTCTAAATAAACGTTCCTTCAGAACATAATTACATATTCAAGAGCGATGTGATTTGAATCCTTGAAGTCCAGCCGAAAGTAGTGAACATTTGATTAAGGCAGCCAACCACAGTTTGAAATTGAAGGATGTGGGTTTATGTCTTGTGCAACAGGGATAAGATTTGCTGCAAATTTTTCTTGGAAAAATTTATGTTCTAAATCCCCCCCCATGATTTGTGAATTATAAAGGCATGAAGGTAGTTTGATACGCTAGGTGGAGGAGTTTTTTAGGCCATTTCCACATTGTACAGTAAGTGCTGTAGATAATTGCCATCACATCACTTAAAACAACAAAACCCGTTGTGTTATTTGTGATGCTCAGTTCACGGAGGTTTTGATGCATTTCCTTCTTTTTCCACAAAGTGACCTGATGCTGGGGGGGTTGTTCATGCTGGTGAGAAAGTAAACTCCTGTCATGCCGTTCCAACACATAGCACTTGCACATCCTTTCACTTTACAAACAGTGTCACATTTCTTGAATTTCAAGGTCTTTTGCCCAAAGTTTGTTGGCAGCCCTGTTTGTTTTCATGAACATTGCCACGACTGTTTGCTGTCCTGCTGTGTAGGTCATGAAACAGTTGAGTTGACAAAAAGTAATTACACATGAATAATTTTTCTCTGGTGCCTTACACTTTTCTTTGTTAGCTGCAGAACTCTTCCTAGAGTAGGTGTGATACTAGAAGTAGAATTTAAAATGTAGTTTTACTACGTAAACTGCTGTGCTGTATGTGAAACCCATTTCCAGCACAGAGCATGTATAGTTTTATTCCAAATCTTTTCACTTTTATGGTATGTACTGCCAGAATAGTGCTCTGCACTTGAATTTCACAGTTTTTTCATCCTATGCCAAATGTTCTCTGAGGTGGTACAGTGTGGAATGTGTATTATTCAGGTAGCCAAAAATTCTTATGATTTTCCACAACCTGTCATCTGGATTTGCTCAGTCAGGTGGATTTTTGTTTTTGAAGTGAAGCACTTTCGTTACATGCATAAACCAATTAGGTTTCATGACTTTTCAATAGACTGGAGTAGAGTGTAGCTCATTATTTCACCAGTAATCTTGTAGTGTGTGCTGAGCTTCATGTCCCACGTCCCTTCATGATTGTCAGGACTTGAAAACTATATAGTTCATGAATAAAAGTATGTGGTTGTGAAGTTTTTGTCTTGCTGTCCTTGAATGTGCTGTTGGTAATAATGGTTTGACTCTACCAAACTGATATTCAGTAGTTCATCTGTAAATATTAGTCTAAATCATTCTGAAGCTGATGAATCTGAACTGATGTGAGACCCTGCACGACAATTCACACCAGCTTGGGAGCACTGAACTGGTGTATTTTAGGATCTGAATCAGTTTGATCCACGGAATCACTGACCAATTGTTCCAGCTCAGTCACAGCCATGTAATGCAACTACTGATTTGAGATGGATCAAACTATAGCCCATCTACATCAGAACATACATCTTCCTTCATCATTGCACAGTTGCAGATCCAGGAATTAACACAGTACCCTAAACATGAATAGCATTCAATTTGTGTGATACAGAGATGACAAAATTTGGAATTTTGTTAGTATAGTAACTGCTTGTACAACTTAGCTCACATTGTCACTGGTTAATAAACTGAACACTTGTCCAGGATAGGACCTTTAATATGGAGTTTATAAACTAACTGCCAGTCCTTAAAGGTTTAAACGGGGTGAAACCGATATTTTCAGAATGTTATTCTTTCACAATTATGCCACCATAATACATTATTTATAATCCTTATATCCATGTTTATAGACACGTGACTTAACTTCTCTGGCATGGTTGCTGGAAAGTGTAATCAGCTGAAGAAACCAAATTTCCCATCTGTTTATACAGGCAGGGAATTTGTTACATTGTGTATAATTCTCATGTCAGTGTTTGTAGCCACATGACTTACTCGTAACTTTTCTGACATAGTTTCGTGAAAGGATGCTCATCTGAAGGAAGCCAATTTTCCATCTTTGTATGCAGGCAAGGAGCAAGGTCTCACTTCGCAATTTGTCAATGATACTGAGACAGGAAGAAGTGGCATCAGCCGAACAGCGTTTAGAAAACATTAAGCAAGGTGTGGCGTATGCCAAAGAGGCAGTGCAGCTTGATGCCAATGATGGTATTTCATGGACTGTGCTAGGCACTGCGTATCTTTCATCCTTCTTCTCACTGTCGCAGAACCCTCACACACTGAAGTTGTGCATGTCTGCATATCAACAAGCAGTAAGTTATCTGAAGAACCATGATAGAAGTGTTGTATTATTGTTATATTGTGATACCATATTAATTTGTAATACCTTATGTCTACTTCTACTGGTGTAATTCTGGGTTTATGACACATAGGCTGAGGGCATATTTATAGTTTTCTGTGCACATGTCCACTGTGATCACTGAGAGGCCTCTGGTGTGAAGGTCAAGGTTCAGGCACTTCGAGCCACTGACGACCACTGAACCCGTCAGGTGATGATGAATTGTTCCTGCTTTTCTTTAGACCTTATGTTGGCCTACATACTCACTCACGATCAAACAGTCTCAGGGGAGCGACATTCTGAATTCAATTGGCGAATCCGGCAGCAGCAGTGGTGCCTACATAGTTTTCTCTTCCCTGTAATACACACACTAGTAAACGCTACCATCTGAAGTCTGTGGAAGTTACACTGCAGAGGCACCTCCTGTCCCTCTGTCCTTCACACAACGAAGTTTGATCCAAACCCTGGTCAAACAACACCTGAGATATGTAAGACCAAAGGTGTCTATTTGGAGGATACAACAGACGTTTAGTAAAATCAGCACCTGTGTCCAGGGTGTCAAGGATTTTTTTTCACCTGATTTTCCTTTTCCTTTTCCTCCTGCTTTGTAGATAGTATATGGTGTACCATTATTTTCACACATTCAAATCATTTTACTGTCTTTGAATTGAAGTATTGTATTTTAAATTACCTAATAAACATATTTTTATTTTGCAGGAGAAGGATGTTGTTGCTCGAAGTAGCCCTGATTTGCACTACAACAAAGCAACTGTGAGTACTGACAAGCCCCTTACTGTTCAGGAATGGTCAAATATATGTTTTAATGTCAATTCCAAGGAAATACAAATCATTTTGTCTTTGTTTTAATAAGTTAATAATACAAATGCCATTACAGTGAAACTTGGATTGTGTGTTTTTAACCCATTAGAACACTAATTTTTTAACCCTTCAGCGTGGGGCATTTAAATCCCTGTTCAGGCGAAAATGGCAATTTTGTACATTTGTATTTTATTCATGCAAATTAATTTTTATTGACTTCAATACATACCCCTGTTGTGCTGTGATGTTGGGTTGGTCCCTGAAGTGCTTATTTATAAG
>Ga0209629_10003358_pt1 | contig 11434 bp, 7 predicted proteins | sample TergutCu122P5_FD_187286 | JGI IMG/M metagenome (GOLD analysis project Ga0209629, IMG submission 187286) | Cubitermes ugandensis P5 segment gut microbial communities from Kakamega Forest, Kenya - Cu122 P5 (SPAdes) (version 2) | ecosystem: Host-associated > Arthropoda: Insects > Digestive system >...
GGGGGGGGGGGGGCAATAATGTAAGAATCAAACGTAATAGCCAATTACACATCTGCTATAAGATGACTACACTTTTAACCCCACAACTCATTAAAATGTAAGTGCTAGAACACCAACTGTAACAAATCCCTACTATGCCTTTGAATTTACATTATTTGCACTTTCTCCAAAATTGTACTGCTAACTAAGAAACATGTCTGATCACTTATACATATATATGTAAAACAATTGCTGAAATGTAACACAGTTACATTCGAGGCACAGACACAAACCCTTCAGCCATGCTTATGGGGTTAACAATGACTGTCAAAACTGTAACCCAATTATGTTAGAAGCCTATGCTCCCATGTTAATCAAAATATTCAAATAGACAATCCAAACCCTTACCAATTCTACGCAAATTTGTGTTTAAAACATACAATTAATTAAATTCATCTGTTGATAATTTAAACCCTTGTTCTATGTTAAAATGACAGAAATAGAAGAAAATGTAGGAAAAACAAGCAACTCCAGTGACAAGAAACCAGCCTGTTATTGGTGCAAGAGCTTTGAAGAAAAGTCTCTGTTTCCTACCTAAACTAGAATCAACAGCATTCCATTCTCAACAAACAACCAGTCTATCAACAATTCAAATATCCATATCTAGAATAATAATAATAATAATAATAATAATTATTCAAAAAATCCTTTTTTCAATGACGGGAAATGTGTTTACCTGGAAAGTTCCACGATAAAAAGAACTATGAAGGAGCATACCTTACTAAAGCAGTAACAATGTTACACAACACAGTAACAGACTTTTAGTGTTATTTATATTCCATATAAATATGACAATTACTTTAAAATCTGGTTCCAGTCACTGAAAAACTTCATCATTTAGGCAGTGGTAAGGCAAAAAGCACCAGAAAGACAACAGAAAAACCGAATTGCATACACATAGCTTGGTATGTAACAGACCTGCTTCCATTTCACTCCTGCTAACTACCTGCTGCACATCCTTGGAAGAAAGAGATGGACCAAAAATTATTAGGAATTCTTCAGCTGTTCCAAGAAGTCTGAGTTTTTGCTACTTTTCCTGACCACAGAGTTACACACACAACACACAAAACTGTAAACTTTGCAGGGGCCAATCAAAACTAAGACACAGATGTGTCCAAGTAAACAACTTATATGAACAGCTCCATTTAAAAAAGGAGATATAACTGCTATATTTTATTCAAAAACAAACTGTATTCAATATTTCCTGAAGATGTTTCATCACCTGAAAAAGGCTATTTTACCTCTTCTTACAATATGGAACATCTGTGAGCCACCCAGTAACAAGGTACCAACATTACCTTCAATTACTGCCTCTGTGGCATAAAAACATTATATAAAAAAGGGAATATTACTTACCAGCAAATCTGCTTTTCTGAGCAAATATTAAGTGCTATGTCTGGCATACCAGAAAATTCAGAAAACTCTTGAGAACTGCAGATAATATATGAACACTTGTGTGAACTCTAAATTTGGTGCAAAAGTTCTAAATTGTGTATGCAATTTCAGTCATTAAGACATACATACATAGATATATATGTGTGTGTGTGTATACACACACACACACACACACATATATACATATGTATATCAAATACCAGGAAAGGGACTCTAAAGGAATTTTTCTATCTGTCTTCATTCTTCTGTATATTTCAGCCCTAATATGACTGTAATTTATATCCAAGTTCTTTCTGTGTTAGTGGGGCAAGAAGAAACCCAGTGGAAAAACACAATCTTTTGGCATGAAACAGTCATGAACAGTTTTCATGTGGTTCTTCATTTTGTCAGGCCTTGAGAATTCTTTAGCACAAACAGGGCATGGAAAGACCTTCCTCTGGTGACCCTCATGATAGAGGAACGCATGTCGCTGGAAGCTATACTTATTTTTGAATGTCTTCTGGACATCTGATTTGGCGCATTCAGTACACTTGTACACTCCCTCTGAAATGGAGGCATAGCGAAAAAGGTTCAAACCCCGAACACTCATTTCAGTTAACTGTTCTGCTGGGTCCTGGCTGGCTGATGTTGCACGGCGACGGGCACGACGTTTGATGGGAGGACGAGAAGATGGAGAGGCAGAAGCTGATGCAGGAGGTACAGCTGACTGCTGCTGTTCCCCACCTGGAGAGTTTAACCTTTCCCCCCCTCCATTCCCTCCACCACCTCCTTCACTCTCGCCTTGCCCATCTTCTCGCACCTCTGACTTCGGCAAAATTATAGGATCTGGAAACAAGCAATGCAAAAGCATGCACAACCAATGCAGAACAACTTGCATTAACAAGCTATTTATCCATGGACTTGGAAGCATAGATTCAAAAATATTCATTACACATCAGTTAATACACAATATTTCCAAATAAATGTATGTCACAGAACTCTGTCATCTTCAGTAGTTCACCTTAAGCTGCAACACACATACTCCCCCCACTGAAATAACTATGTTTCCAAAACCACGAATGTTTCTAGAGTTTCAAATGCAGAGCTACCATACTGCCACTGCATGAACAGACAAAACTAAGTCTCCATTTCAATGTATGTAAACTTGCACAACTTTCTGATCTAAATGTGGCACTGGTAACTGTATATGCCACAGTCACAACTAATAAATTACTAAAATCAACAGCTCAATGTAATTAATTATAATGAGGAAATCCAACAGAATATGCCCCTCCCCTACCCTCACAACCTGGTGCAAAAGGTTGTGCAATTCACAAATTGCACATCTTACATATATTACTGTCAGTCAGGCTAAATACACATAAAAGTTTGGCAGCAACATGGGTACATGGAATGAAACTGAATACAAGGAAGCACACAGTAACACCATGCACATATACTGGTGTCAGCAGCAGCAATACACTTGCAATTCCCTCGTACAAAATTTGTTCTTCATCAATAAACACACACATATTCTAATGTACATGCAAAACTGCACAGTTAATATGTCAAATTAAGAAAAAATTTAAACAAAATCAAGGCAAAACCATTCATACATTCTTCATAAAAAGTAGGACATAGGGTTTACAGGATACAAAAAGAAAAGCATCAAAATCTAAAATTATAAAATAAATTAACTACATGTCACATCCAAGGAAAAGGCTTTTATTGAATTAAAAATAATAACCTTGTACTACATTGACAGAATGCATTCACTTGGAACAAAAATTACCATCACCTCAAAAATGCCTGCAGGGTAGTAATCCTGTACTATATGGATGAAGAGTTATCATGCAGTTTTTCTCCATTATCTACGACATACCACCACAACTAACTTTTAATCTGTCCAAGATAATGGCTAGCATTTTTAATGGTAATAGTAATTTTTCAATCCTGTCTTCTCAACAATGCTAACAAAAAAGCTACATACAGTACTCACTGACACAATTTAAAAACTTAGATGCATAATTATCAAAAAGCATGAACACAGCCAGAAAGCTACTGTTGACACAGGTGCCAATGGTCAACAATTGAATACTACTACTCTGAAAAATAACAAAATTATTCCCATTGTAAACACAAAATTTAGTTCCCAGGTTCAACTACTTTTCCAGCTTAACACCTCATACTCCTTGATAATTTCATAAATAAAGCTGTGCTACATTTCCATACTGCTCCCACCGCAACCAATTTATAACAATAAAATAAAAACTATCAACAATAAAAGTGGGTTATTACCTTTTCCTTATGAACACTGGGCGAATCTTCAATGTTCAATTGCTGATATTTGTTTAATACATATTATCTTGCTCGTTACGAGGACACTTGGTAAGTGAGTATCCATATAATCTCGAAGTTTCTAATGAAGCCAAAAAGTGTGTGTGCTATGGGGCAGAAATATCAGGAGGGGTTAGAAACCTGGATAATGAAACGCATGTAAACTCCTGGAAGGTTTGTAATTAATGTTTCAGGCTGGTGGAATTTCTCTTCATGAAATGACAGTACAGAAGAAAAGCAATGATGACGATTCTTCATCATATGTTCACAATGCATACTGCATTCTTTCACAATGCATACTGCACTTTAATATAAAGTAAAATTTACTTAACATAAACATGTGTAAGCAAGACTGATGAGTGAAACCATTCTGACATCTGACATCAATGAACTGCATTCACAGGTATGAACTGCAGAAACATACAGAATCCAGTGTTCAGTAGTAACAACAATAAACTCTAATAATGCTTCTCATTTCCACTTAAAAAACATCGCTTGATGTAATATAATCAAGATGTTGCAAAACCAATGGTGTTTAATCAATTCTATGTTATGCATCTCCATGTGAGTAGTCAACAGTATGGTGGTTATTATTACCATGCTCACAACTTTATTAACGTTTAACTATTTACCACATCACACTGTGACACCTTAACTAGTAAAACTTAATTGTGAGGATGGTAACAATAAGTACAATGGTGTTTACTGTACTAAATCCTATCACGACTGCCAGAAGAGTTCCAGTAATCATAACTCTCAGCATTAGTTTTGTCACAAGCTGAAGAGAAAAAAGAGCAATAGAGTCAGTCAAGTCTACAATAAGTAACAGATTAACTCTACAATCAAAGTAATGAAGAATAAAACAAGGAAGAAAAATAAAACCTGGAGGAGGAAGAGGAGCAGGATTAGGAGGGGTAGCAGGGAAGAGAGAGAATAGAGTGGAGGAGGAAGCAGAAAAGAAGGAATGACTGGGAGCACAGGAGAGGAACAGAGGAAGTAAAGTGTTAAATATCACACAGCTCATATGCCAGTATTGAACTTTGTGGGGCATTCATGAAGAATGAAGTCTTACGGTATGTTATACTATGTTGACTGGGAAATAGTTACATTTTGGAGAAAGGTGCAGCCTCCACCTTCGGAGTCAGTTAACTATTTACCAGTCAAAATGGCTTAACACCCCAGAAAACCTCCAAGATTTGTCACTCACCCATTTCAAGCAGAACATAAGTTGCCTAACTAGCATGCACACACTGAGGAAACTGATTAGTAACTCATATCTTCTCAAGTTGAAGTGCTTGTCCCACTTTATGTGTCACAGAGATTTTTCAGTTTTTTGCACTTAATTTCTGTAATGTGAGATGATAATGTCCACTGAAAGACCACCTAATGAGACCTTACCCTAGGAGAATACTAACAAATCACATAAAATTAACAGCGACTCTCTCATGCCCGCGAAAGTGTAGAATGTACATTCAGAATACTGTATGCCAATTATAAGAAACAAGACCAACAAGTGCATACACAAATATGTAAATTTACTGCAGTATAAACAGTGTACTACAATAAATTTACATATTTGTATATGCACTTTTTGATCTTGTTTCCCATAAAGAATCATCAGTGTATGGTCATGAATCATTTAAAATAGGATGCCAAGAACTTATCTGAGGGATCAGCACACTGCAAAGAAGAAGCTGTTAAAAATTAAATCGTTAAAACATCTGTTGTCCTCCATAATTTATTAGAATCTTGGAAGGAGTTTTTTGTAAACTGGCCAAAGCTTTGCAGGAAATCAAGCAGCTATTCCTGTTTTTAAACGAAGACGACGACGATGACGATGACGATGATGAATGACGCAGATTACTGATGACACAGCTTTGAAAAATCACCTGGTTGATTATTTCTTAACGCCTGCAGGAGCAATTCCACCTCAGTCAGGTTATATCAGTTAAATACAATTTATAATTGTGCAGTATGAGGGCTCACTTAAATGCTAACTTGTAGTAAGCAACAAAAGACATATGGTATTATTTTATGTTGTGTTAATTGTCCTATTCTCTATCTGGATTCAATTACAAGTTTTAATTAGAAAATATAAACACGCCAGACTCCTTCACCTCCTGACGTAAATTTCTTTCACACATCAAATCCCTCTAGACATGGTCTGGGCAGTTTCTGTCATAAAGACCAACCTCCTGCTCAATTAAATATACAAAAAGAAAGTCACTAGCTTCACAGACTGTTCATGCCACCTAAACAATGCAAACAAATATCACAGAGACATGGAAATACAGAAAACTAAACAATCACCATTCAACACAACTCCGAGAAGATCGGCTTGTTCAGCTGCATGGGAGTAGAGCTTCTCAGTCTTCTGCCAACTACAATGTGGTAGGTCTGCAGTTTCCTCAGTTTGCACAGCTCAGTGCAGTTCAATGGGTTCAAATCAGTCTGGAAAAATTTCCTGGAATTTATGTTGCCATCTCCAGTTTACTTAGTGTGCAATCACCAAAACCACTGTCAAAACCTCGAACCTCTACAGTGTGACACAAATTCACAACTTCTCTTAACATCTATATTTTATTTCCAGTCCTATAGCCAGTCAAACCTCTAAACCGTCAGAAATGTGAAAGCACAGCTTAATGTTACAATTTCTAAATTTCATTAGTAAAGGATACTGCAAAACTTTCTATTCAAGAAGAATTAACATTGAAACATGCTGAAGATGACACCATTTAAGGAAGCCTTCCTGCCTAATACTTTACAATAATTTTGTATCCAAATTTTCTTGTATGACTGACACACACATTGCCCTTTTAGAATTCAGCCACTGCCCCTCCTACATATTGGACGCTAGTACTGCTACCAACCAATGACTGTATTTCATATATTCAGTCAATAAATATACAGTGATACCTCGGCTAATGAAGATAATTCGTTCCGGAATCACATTCATTAGCCGAAACATGATTTCCCGTAGGTTTCTACAGAAAATCGTTTAATTCATTCTGGATGCTGCCCACTATTTAAAGATAAGTTTTATAAAATAGTAAAAAGCACACTATAAAAGGGCAAAAACTCTCCAAAGGCTGAGATGAACAGCTTCCCAATTGGATGAAGGAGAACGGAAAGTAGAATGAAAAACTGACGATCTTTACACTATTATACTGAAAATATATTATACACTTTATACTATTAAACTGAAAATATGTATACAAAGTTTTTACTATTCTTCTTCCAAATTTTCAAAGTTTATTCAATGCAAGTCTCCTCTTCTTCAGTAGCTGGCCTCTGTCTCTTTGCTAAAGGAGAAGTCAAAAATCTGTCCAACCCAGTCGGGTTGGTGTGTCTCCCCTATGTGATGTGGTCAGCTCATTTCTTTGACACACATACGGACGGAAAAGATAAGCTCCTGGAATGGCCCGACCGTTCATATTTGCTGCTTTATGTTAGCGCGCGCATCCACTAATACATTTGTTAGCCGAATCCATATTCGTTAGCCAAGTCCGAAAAACAGCGAAAAAAATCTTCGTTAGCCAAAATATTCGTTAGCAGGGTCACTCATTAGCCAAGGTATCACTGTATTCACTTAACCTTCTAAGATATGCTTCACAATCTCCATTTTTACCCCCACAAAATTCCACACATTTTATAAAATTATCTTTTTTTGGTTCACAAAATATTCAAATTTTACATAAAGGGTGCACTAGAATTTAAATGTCCAGCTCCAGTGCCAGAGGGTTAATAGGTTTCCCACCTAAGAACCATGGAAGTTCCCAATGCAACCAGTCTTTCACCCATTTGTTGTTGCATCAAAATCTTTAATAATTTCCCATTCACTCAATATTCTACCAAACCACAGTGATAAAATAATACTCTCAGTTCAACAAGATCAATCTCCACAGTTGTTTTCACCATGATGCTGGGGTATAGATAAGTAACTCATTGATTTTCTATGGCAACAAGAGGCAGGAAATGACGTCACACACCAACGGCACTGCCACCATGTTCCACACAGAAGTTTACACAGTGTAACACATAACAACAACAACAATGCACCTAATATATGTGAATGCGTGTGTGTTTAATACAGCGCATTGTGTTTAACTGCAATAACCTGAAGTACTGTGTGCAAAATTTATATTTGTTTTGTGTTCGCTTCAAGATACTTATATGTACAAGGGGAGTGTTGATAAGTCCTTAGCCCAACCAGGAAGGAAACAAGCTACAGTGACCTAATTCGGGATTATTCAACATACTCCCCACGAAGCTCAATACACTTCTTAACCCACTGCTGTAACTTTTGTAAGCCACTCAAAAAAAAATTCAGAAGGCTGTCCATCCAACCAGGTCTCCACGGTAGCACTGACCTCTGCGTTGGATGAAAAATGGCGACCTTTCAATTGTTTTTTCAGTCCAGAGAAAAAGTGGTAGTCCAACGGGGCCAGATCCGGAGAATAGGGTGGGTGATCAAGACAATGAAAGTCCAGGTGGGCCAGTTTCTTCTGGGTTGCAGGTGCCCAGTGAGCTGGGGCACTGTCGTGCAAGAACAAGACCCCCTTGGTGACCTTCATGAGGCGTTTTTCCTTCAAAATGTCCTTCGATTGCAAGAGCAGAGATAAGTAATACTCCATGTTGATAGTTTGGCCCTTTGGGAAGATAATCAATGTGGAGAATGCCATCTTGATCCCAAAAAATCGAGGCAAGAACTTTTACAGCGGATTTTTGCACTCGGAATTTTTTGAGGGGGCGGGGTGAGCCGCTATGCCGCCACTCCATTGATTGTTGCTTTGTCTCCAGGTCATAGTGATATAAGCAGGTTTCATCCATGGTCACCAATCGTGACAGGAAATCATTTGGATCATGCCGAAAAAATTCTAAAAGTTGCTCAGATGACTGGCACCGTCGATGTTTTTGATACACGTTCAGGCATTTTGGGACCCACATTGCGAAGAGCTTCTGCATGTCCAAATCTTCATGAATGATTAACCCAACCTGTTCACGTGAGATGCCCAGTTGCTCAGCTATTGATTTAGCTGAAATCCAGCAGTTTTCCAAGATTGGCTCATGAATCTGATCAATAATCTCCATGGTGGTCACTGTTTTGGGTCGTCCAGGACGAGGCGCATCACAGGTGGAAAAATCACAACATTTACACCAGGCCACCAGTATTTGATGGTGGCATACAATGGTGCATATTCCCCTAATGTTTCTGTCAGAATGGCATGAATTTCCTTCAGCACCTTGCCTTGCAGGAAAAAAACTTTATGATAGCTCGTATCTCAATGTTGTTGAAAACGCGCGCAACGCCTGACATGCTTCCTTTCAACTCTGTAACAAGAAAAGACTTGCAATTCAACACATGAACAGACCCCTCTTTCCAACAACACTATCAATTCAGTCCTACGACATCGGGAAGTAGGTCGGGCTAAGGACTTACCAGCACCCCCTCGTATATGGTTTTTGTCCTGTAAAGCCACTAATTATTGAACATGAGATCTGCATGGCTACTAAATCAAAAACCCTTCAAATTTCCCTTTAAGAAATCTTCTAAGAACTTTATATTTCTGTGTGAATTTGAAAGACCAATGTCAGCACTATAACCATGAATCTTAAGGTTGCTAAATATTCTGTTATTACTGGCTGCTGACATGTCTGACTGCAAAACATTAAATAAGACACAGTAATTATGAACCTACATGAATTACAAGGAAATTCCTGCAGGGACCAAACTGGAAGTTAATAAGGGCAGGAGCTGGTGGTTGTATTCTTCCAAGCTTGTGCAATGTAGGTTTTTTTAGGTACAGTTCAGACTTTCCGGAAAGCAACGAGTGTTACTCCACTTCCTGATACCCAACACTTGCACTTCAATTACAAGAACTTCATATACAATTTGTTTCTATGAAATACAGTACCATTATTTTAAATGACCATATCATATCACATCCCATTCAGTCATTTATGTTACACACCGAGACCACTCACCAATTCATTCCCACTTTCTTTATTGGTAAAGCTGTAAGGCCTCTATGGGCCATCTGCAAATTCCATCGAAACATCATGTTTTTGTACGAAACATACACTAAAAACAATATTCACAAGAAGAGTCATCATGAATTTGGACTGAAGTTTCCTGACGTGCCTATTCAAACAAAAAAAAAATTACAAATATGTAAAAGGGGTTTTGAGTGATACGTTCCATTTCAGGCTGTAACATAACACATGGAAGAAACATGCTGAGGAAGAGCTGGAACAAGTACTGAAGTACTGGAACAAGTACAGCCTGATTTACACAGCAAACAGGCATGCCTGCATCATCATCAGCATTTGCACTTGCACCGCTATAAGAATACTGCCATTTACAAACTTTGTAACAGATTCTAAAGCAAGACTAAATTTTATGAACTGTTACATCTGTGCAATGCACACTGCAGCAAGAAAACCCACACTGAGAATGAACAGATGATGGTCTGCAGAAAATCCCACGTTAATCCACAGAATTATTACATGATGTTTAGGTTTGTGTGTGGTTATGTTAAAAGAGAAATTAGGATTATGGGGCCCATCTTTTACCAAGACCATAAATTTGCACACCGATATGTAACACACAGATGCACTATTTGCAGAACCCCTAACCAATTACTAAAGAACCTATGCCACTTTTCACCACAATAGTGTAGCAGTGGACTGTGGCTTCCTTTTTAATGTGATATGAACTTGTGCAGTGTTCATGTGTGGGGCATATTAAGAGATCAAGCATATGGTAATCATCCTCACACCGAAGACAAACTGAAGGAAAGCATTCAGAATGTTGTTTCCAATTTCACTGGCAGTAAACATGCTTCAGGTCATGTGTGTCTGCAAACCAAAGCAAACCACTTCCAACACCAGTTCTATGTACAGTGAGTACAGAAGCTACTAGTTCCTGCAAAGCATTGAACTAAAATGTGTAAACCCTAACTCATGGCTAAATGGAACAAAGAATGCTGCACTTCCTACCATCAAGCAAAGTGCTTGTAAGTTCCAAAATACACAAACTCTCTATGAAAGAACCACAGAGGCTTCATCACTGTGGCTCTCTTCAGCTACTCATACACATGGTCTGACCATAAAGTTCACGGACTCATCGCGGTAAAAGTGTTACATACCTCATTGCTGAATACCACCGTGGTCGCCTTCAAAGTGCTCCCCTTGGGAAGCTATGCACCAATGCCAGTGCCTAGTCCACCCTTCAAAACAATTTTGGAACTGGTTTAGTGGAATGGCCTTCAAAGCTGCCGTCATATTACTCCTGATGTCATCATTGTTATCAAAGTGCCTTCCTTTCATTATTTCCTTTATCTTCGGGAACAGAAAAAAGTCACTGGGGGCTAGATCCAGTGAACAGAAAGGGTGTTCCAACACAGTTATTTGTTTAGTAGCTAAAAACTCTGCTTTGCTTTTGTTCTTCTGTGAGCTCCTTTGGGACCATTTTTGCACACACCTTCCTCATGTCAAGATCTTCAATTAAGATTTTCCTAACTGTTTCTCTGTCGATGTTCACTTGCTCTGCTATGTTCCTGACAGTCAGCCGATGATTTTCACGCACAATTTGACAAACTTTTGCAATGTTTTCTTCAGTTCTGCTTGTTGCTGGCCATCCTGATCTCTCTTCGTCAGTGACACTTTCTCTCCCCTCAGAAAA
>Ga0209629_10003359_pt1 | contig 11432 bp, 8 predicted proteins | sample TergutCu122P5_FD_187286 | JGI IMG/M metagenome (GOLD analysis project Ga0209629, IMG submission 187286) | Cubitermes ugandensis P5 segment gut microbial communities from Kakamega Forest, Kenya - Cu122 P5 (SPAdes) (version 2) | ecosystem: Host-associated > Arthropoda: Insects > Digestive system >...
ATTCATTGTGTTCTTTTGAATGTGTGTGATTGTAAGATTCCCTGCTTTTCAGTTTTAATCTTTAAAAGTAAACGCGTATGAAAAATCCATGTTTTGACAAACACCAAGCAGAATGAACAAAATCAGCAACATGGATGTTCCATCTGACCTTTAAAAATAAATTTTGTACAGATGAAAACAAGTTTTTCAACATTGCTGTTGATATTATTATCCTCACTATGCTTACCGGCACAGAATAATAGAACCTTTTATCACAGCCGCATTTTTGGAGAGTTTGATTATCAGCATGGGTTTTTGTTTGCCTGCTCGTCATCTCTTGGTTCGCATACACCTTTTGATGCAATACATCTTATTGGCGGATATTTTCTGGATTCTCGTCTATCCGTTGGCATTGGAATCGGTGTTGAAAGTTTATATAGTATTCCAACACCCGAAAGTGCCTTAACAGTGCCTGTTTTAGCAGATGTAAAGGGATATTTATTCAACAAATCCAAAACTCCTTTTGCATTTGTTACTGTAGGAAAATCGTTTCAATTTAATGAAAATTCTGCAAGTTTTCAAATTGAACCGGGAGTAGGATATAATTGGTCTTTTGCAAAACGTTTTGCACTTCATGCTACGCTATCCTACAAATTGAAATATTACAACGACATTACTTTTTATGGAAATTGTTTTCCTGACAATGTGGAAAGAAGTCTGCCAATTACGTTTCATTTTATGTCGCTTGGAATTGGCATCTCATTTTAAAAATGGTGCCGTGAATAGACACGTTTTTGTCCATTCATGGCACTTTATTTGATAGCGTTATGAAAAAATACATTGTATCCTTGTTCTTTGTTTTATTATTTTCCCTGTCTTTACCAGCACAGGATAATAACTCCTTTTATCACAGCCACAGCCGCATTTTTTTTGAGTTCAATTATCACTATGCATGGTCGTTTGCCTATTCATGCCTGTTGGGTTCACATACAGGATTTGATGGCGATTGGCATCTTAATTCATTGCAGTTTATCGGCGGTTATTTTATAGTCCCTCGTTTGTCTGTTGGAGGAGGAATTGGTATGGAGGGGCTTAGCGGTAGCCCAACACTTCCGGTTTTAATTGATGTAAAAGGATATTTACATGAAAAGCCTCACACCCCTTTTGCCTTTGTAACTATTGGAAAATCGTTTCATTCCGGAGATTTTCATCAAAGTTTCAAATGTGACATAGGGATAGGTTACAACTTGTCTTTCACCAAAATTGCACTGCATACCACAGTATCCTATGTGTATAAACGAATCAGCGACATGGTGTTTTATGATAGCGGCAATCCTCTCTTTTATACAGAAAAGAAGATAATACCCTTCAATTTTCATTCCATTTCTCTGGGGGTTGGCATTTTATTCTAAAAAATGTTGCCGTGAATAGACAAATTTTTGTCCATTCGCGGCAACTTATTTGAAAACGTTATGAAAAAGTGCTTTGTGTCCTTTCTTTTGGCTTTATTATCTTCCCTGTCTTTACCGGCACAGAATAATAACGCCAACATCATTAATTGAATTGATTATCAGCATAGTTTCGTATTTGAGTATAACAGAGTCTATCGTCATAGCGGCTTCTTTGGAAATATTGATTTGCAGCATGGGTTTTTGTTTGCCTGCTCGTCATCTCTCGGTTCGCATACCTCTTTTGATGCATTTCGTTTTATCGGCGGATATTTTGTGAATCCTGCTTATCCGTTGGCATTGGAATCGGTGTTGAAAGTTTGTATAGTATTCCAACACCCGAAAGCGCCCTAACAATGCCTGTTTTAGCAGATGTAAAGGGATATTTATTCAACAAATCCAAAACTCCTTTTGCGTTTGTTACTATAGGAAAATCGTTTCAATTTAAATGAAAATTGTGCAAGTTTTCAAATTGAATCGGGAGTAGGGTATAATTGGTCATTTGCAAAACGTTTTGCACTTCATGTCACGTTATCCTACAAATTGAAATAGCTGCTTGACCACTTTTAGCAAGTTTGCTGAAAAATAGCATTATAAATCAGGTATTTACAAATTTTACTTGCCGATTGTGCATAAGCAGTTTTGAAATATTATAACGGCATTACTTTTTATGGAAATTGTTTTCCTGATGATATGGAAAAAAGTTTACCAATCACGTTTCATTTTATGTCTCTGGGGCTTGGATTTTCATTTTAGAGGAGTTTTGCCGCCGTACTCATCTCCTTTCTCTTAATTTTTTTGCTACCTTTGCATCTATTTTTTATGCAAAATGAGCGAAAAATAAGAAGGTAATCGATAGCCTTTTATATCACTGTGTGCGTGTAAAACCGATCGTTGTGTATGATAGATTATGAACAATTTTTATCGCAATCGCTTTCCCGCAAAGAAATTGATTTTGTGGCAAATGATATTCATGTAAGCGCCGGTAGAATGACGGAAGCGGTTGCTTTGCTCAGGCACGAAAATGAAAAAACGGCGCGTCATGCAGCGTGGGCATTGGAAAAACTGTATGAACGCTATCCGGAAGATTTTGACAATCAGCTGTTTGACACATTGGCCGAAACAATTATTGAAACTAAAAACAGCAGCATCCGAAGGTTGATTTTAAGCATTTTAATTATCGCTCCGCTGCCTGAAAATCTGCCGATGAAATTGGTGAACAGTTGTTTTGAATGGATGATGGCAGACGAATCGCCGGTGGCGGTTAAAGTTTTGTCAATCTACTATTTGATGAATGTGTGCAAGCGCGAACCGGATTTGATCTCCGAACTGAAACTGTTGACGCAGCAGTTGTTAGAAACGACCGATTCGGCAGGAGTTCGAGCAGCCACGAGAAAAGTAAATTTATTGTAATTTTCATTTATGAAACACGAAGACACGAAGATGCTAAGAATAAATGTTTTAATATATTTATGCAACCCGAAATAGAAGAAAATGAACTGATTGAAGTGTACGGCGCTCGCGTGCACAACCTGAAAAATATCGACGTAACCATTCCGCGCAATCAATTGACGGTGATAACGGGGTTGAGCGGCAGCGGCAAATCATCGCTGGCGTTCGACACTATTTTTGCCGAAGGTCAACGGCGGTATATTGACACATTTTCCGCCTACGCCCGTAATTTTCTGGGCAATCTGGAACGTCCCGATGTGGACAATATCACAGGGTTAAGCCCCGTCATTTCCATTGAACAAAAAACGACAAACCGGAACCCACGTTCCACTGTTGGCACTACCACAGAAATTTATGACTTTTTACGGCTGCTTTTTGCAAGAGCAGGGGAGGCATATTCCTATGTCTCGGGCGAAAAAATGGTGAAATATACCGACGAAGAGATTTTGCAACTTATTCTAAATCAATACGAAGGAAAGAAAACCTATATTTTGGCTCCTGTCGTGAAAAACCGGAAGGGGCATTACAAGGAGCTGTTTGAACAAATCAGGAAAAAAGGCTATTTGAGTGTCCGTGTGGATGGAGAAATTCGTGAGATTGTGCCGGCAATGCGTGTTGACCGGTATAAAAATCATGATATTGAGATGGTTATCGACAAGTTGCCTGTTTCGCCGGATGACGTCAGCCGGCTTAAATCGTCCATTTCAACGGCGATGAAGCAGGGAAACGGCTCCATCATGCTGCTGGATTATGAATCGGGAACGGTGCGCCATTTCAGCCGACAGTTGATGTGCCCAACATCGGGAATTTCGTATGCAGAGCCTTCGCCTCACAATTTTTCGTTCAATTCGCCGCAGGGCGCCTGTCCGAAATGCAAAGGGCTGGGGTATGTGAATCAGATTGACATAGACAAAATTATCCCTGACCGCAAGTTGTCTATTGCGCAGGGCGGCATCGTTCCTTTAGGAAAATACAGAAACTCATTGATTTTCTGGCAGATTGCTGCGATTGGAGAACGACATGGCTTCACGGAAAAAACGCCGGTAAACGATATTCCCGAAGAGGCGCTGGACGAAATTCTGAACGGAACAACCGAACCGTTGAACATCAAAAATGCCTCGCTTGGCAACTCCAACTATTTTGCTTCGTATGAAGGCGTAGTGAAATATATTGAAATACAACATGATAACGATGCATCGGCTACGGAGCAGAAATGGGCGTCTCAATTTGTAACCACATCGGTTTGTCCCGAATGTAATGGCACGCGGTTGAACCTCGAAGCGCGCCATTTCCGTATCCACGATAAAACGATTGCCGAACTGACCGAAATGGACATTAACGATTTGAATAATTGGTGTTTAACGGTAGAAGATCATTTGTCGGAAAAACAAAAGGCGATTGCCACGGAAATTTTGAAAGAGATTCGTTCCCGCATTCGTTTTTTGATGGATGTGGGGCTTGGCTATCTGTCGCTCAACCGCAATTCGGTAACGCTTTCGGGTGGTGAGAGTCAGCGGATTCGTCTGGCAACTCAAATCGGTTCTCAATTGGTTAATGTGCTCTATATTCTGGATGAACCAAGTATCGGGCTGCATCAACGCGACAATCACCGCTTGATCTATTCGCTGCAAAAATTGCGGGATACGGGCAATTCTGTCATTGTGGTGGAGCACGACAGAGATATGATGCTGGCAGCAGATTATGTAGTCGATTTAGGTCCAAAAGCGGGCAGAAACGGGGGAAATCTGGTTTTTGAGGGAACGCCGCAAGAGATGTTGAACGCCGATACGCTCACCGCCGACTATTTAAATAAGAAGCGAATAATTGAGGTCCCGAAAAAAAGAAGAAAAGGAAACGGACATTCGTTGACGATAGAAGGCGCTACAGGCAATAATCTGAAAAACATTGACGTAACGTTTCCTCTGTGCAAATTGATATGTATTACGGGCGTTTCGGGCAGTGGAAAGTCGTCTCTGATTAGCGATACGTTGTATCCTATTCTGAGTCAACATTTTTACCATTCGTTACAATCGCCGTTGCCCTACAAAAGCATTAAGGGATTGGAACATGTGGACAAGGTCATCGAGGTGGATCAATCGCCCATCGGACGGACGCCCCGTTCAAATCCGGCAACATACACGGGTCTATTTTCCGATATACGCAATCTCTTCGTAACGCTTCCGGAGGCAAAAATCAGAGGATACAAGCCGGGGCGTTTTTCGTTCAACATTGCCGGAGGACGTTGTGAAACATGCAGTGGAAATGGATATAAAACAATAGAAATGAACTTTTTGCCCGATGTGCTTGTCCCCTGCGAAGCGTGTCACGGCAAACGCTACAATCGTGAAACGCTGGAAGTGCGCTATAAGAGCAAATCCATTGCCGATGTGCTGGATATGACTATCAATCAGGCTGTTGAATTTTTTGAAGCATTGCCATCTATTGTGCATAAACTGAAAGTGATTCAAGATGTGGGGTTGGGATACATTAAGCTGGGACAATCGTCTACAACGCTGTCAGGCGGTGAAAGTCAACGGATTAAGCTGGCTGCCGAGCTGTCGAAAAAAGATACCGGAAATACAGTTTATATTTTGGATGAACCGACCACCGGATTGCACTTTGAAGATATACGGGTCTTGCTGGGAGTGCTTAACAGGCTGGTTGACAAAGGGAATACTATTATTGTGATTGAACATAATCTGGACATTATTAAGTCGGCAGACTATATTATCGACCTCGGTCCCGAAGGAGGAAAAGAGGGAGGTTATGTCATGGCAACAGGCGCCCCCGAAGAGGTGTCAAAAATGGAGTGTTTTACATCAAAATTTCTCAGAAAGGAGCTATTTTAAGAAAAAACGGTGGAAAAACGGACAATTTTTAGCTTAAAAAGCACCTCCAATTACACTCAATTGTTAAGAAAGAGGCTGTTTTTTAACATGATTTCGGTATTACAAACTATAATATTCATTAAAAAGTTAAATCATTGCCTCTAAAATACGAAATGTTAAAAACAGAGAGAGTTAAAAATCATTAATTTGTGAATCACATGAATTTTTTTTATTATTTTTGAACAAGAAATATTCATGAGTTCAGAAGAGTGAACTTAGGGTCGCTGAGAGTAATTATGAAGAAGACAGTAATTTGGATATTATTGGTAATTATGGGGTTGACGTTTATTGGTTTAACCATAATTCAGATAAAATATATCATGCAAATATCAACGCTTACGAAAGAACAATTTGATTCCAACGTTAAACGCAGTCTTCATCAAGTTGCAGGGGAATTGGAAGAATTGGAAGCGACCAAATATTTGAATAAAGAACTTGAAAATGGGAGCGCCCGGTCGTCAAAACTGAGTGATACATCAGGAGATACTAACGGCAACGATACATCTGCTATTGATACGGCATCTTTGTCCGTCAAGCCGTTATCAATGTCAAGACATTCTTCAATAAAAGAAGCGTCGAAAATGTATCAAAATCGTATGGCAGAAGATTTTGCACGGTCGAGGCAATTAATAGATATAGTGGCATGGAGAAAAATGGCGGGCGCCACTACAAGAGATCTTTCACAAAGAGTGGACCAGGAGGAGCTTGCAAGGTTGTTGCGTAAAACATTCACAGACAATGACATTGATGAACCATACTATTTTAAAGTGGTTGATCAGAGAAATAAGGAGATTTTCAGCAGCGCCGATACAAGCGGGGAGGAGTTACGACATGAGTATGCGCAACGGCTTTTTCAGAATGATGCTCCAAACGGAAATACAGGCACTTTATATGTCTATTTTCCTGAGACAAAAAGCATGATTCGCAGTTCAACGCGCTTACTTATTCAATGGGCAATTCTTTCGTTCATTTTATTGGTGTCGTGCATTGCATCTATTGTGCTGATATTCAGACAACGGCGGTTGAGTGAAATAAAGAATGACTTTGTAAGCAATATGACCCATGAGTTAAAGACGCCTGTTTCAACCATTTCGCTGGCGGCGCAGATGTTATCCGACCCGACAGTGGCGAAAACGGATGATACGCTGAAATATTACACGCGGGTTATTGTTGATGAAACAAAACGGCTTAAGATTCATATTGAAAAGGTATTGCAAATGTCAACCTTTGAACGCGGAGGCGGCAATCTGAGATTGACGGAGTGTGATGTAAATGACTTATTGAAAATGATTCTGGAGAATTTCTGGGTGAAAGTTCATGCGAAACATGGACAGTTGATCTCGGAACTTCAGGCAAAGAATGCACTTGTTTTGGCTGATGAAGCCCACTTTACCAATGTGTTGTACAATTTAATGGATAATGCCGTTAAATATACGCCCAACAACTTGGTGCTGACAGTCAAAACATGGAATGACAAAGGCAACCTGTGCATCTCCATACAAGACAATGGGATAGGAATTAAGAAGGAACATCAGAAACGGATATTCGATAAATTCTTCAGAGTTCCCACAGGCAATATTCATAATGTAAAGGGCTTTGGACTTGGACTGGCTTATGTAAAGCAAATTATTGACGCTCACCAAGGTACAATAAAAGTGGAGAGCGAAATAAATATTGGTACTAAATTTATAATAACATTACCAACTCTAAAAATTGACTAAATCATGGAAGAAAAAATCAAAATTCTTTTATGCGAAGATGACGAAAATCTGAGCATGTTACTGCGGGAGTACCTGCAGGCAAAGGGGTATGCAACCGATTTGGCTCCTGACGGAGAAGCCGGTTACAGGGCATTTACAAAAGAAAAGTATGACATCTGTGTATTGGATGTGATGATGCCTAAAAAAGATGGTATTGAATTGGCTCGCGACATTCGCAACCTGCAATCGAATGTTCCTATCATTTTCTTGACAGCCAAGACGATGAAGGAAGATATCCTTGAAGGGTTCAAAGCCGGCGCCGACGACTATATCTCAAAGCCGTTCAGTATGGAAGAGCTAATTTTCCGTATCGAGGCTATTATGCGTCGTACAAGAGGCAAAAAAGCCAAAGAACAGGAAGCTTATGTCTTGGGCAAGTATTCATTCGATACGCAACGCCAAATTCTCGCTTTTGGAGATACTCAAATTAAGCTTACAACGAAGGAAACAGAGTTGTTGACACTGCTGGCATCCAATCTGAATGAAATGGTTGAACGCAACTATGCGCTGAGAACCATTTGGATTGATGACAACTATTTCAACGCACGAAGCATGGATGTGTATATCACGAAACTTCGCAAACTCTTGAAGGATGATCCTGAAGTAGGTATTATCAATATCCACGGGAAAGGATACAAATTAATTGCTCCGAAATCTGATGATTAATTTGAATAAACTGTTCTAAAAATGGCTGGACGATTGGTCCAGCCATTTTTTTTGACCTGTATTCCTGTCTTTTTGCAAACTTTCGAAGGTAATTTCAAAAGCCCTGTTTTTTCTCTTCAAAAAACGTCAGGATATTTTTCATTAAACCGTCTCTTTTGTCAGGCTTTACGGCTTCAAAGGGAATGCCAAGTACGCATGTTGAACAGGAGCCTTTGCTGGCAACTCCGGCGCTTAACTCGTTTTCCGAATAGCGAAAGATGGTGTATGATTCATTCTCAATTGGTTCAATAGCATCGGGACGTTCCACTACGTAGGAATCACTGTTCAACTCATTGTAATAATTATAATCACCTGAAAATGATTCGAACGGTGAAGCTACCGCCTTAAAACGTCCGGCAACGGCGCCGCAGTCGTTGCGCCAGAAGAATTTAAGCGTTTTCTTTGCCCATTCGCGCTCTTCTTTTGTGGCGCGGGGATTATCCCATAAGTCGGTTCCCACGTAAGCGCCTGTAATTAAAATATTTCCACCTGTCGTGCAATAATTGGTAATTGCCTGTCGGAGCGCTGCCGGAAATGCTTTGAACTGAGCCGGTCTGACGCCGCGAGCCATCACCGTTTCTTTCTCTTTTCCGAGAATCAAATCGACCGCGCGGTATCCGTCGTTCATCGAAATATCGCCTTTGCAAATGGACTCTTTGCTGCATGAGACAAACGAATATCCGGCGGCGGCAATTGATTTCCCGTGTATAAACGGATAGTCGAAGGTATTGCCGGCAATGACCTGCGTTTCATAATTGGCATTGCTTCCGCCGAACCCCGGCGAATCATCATCCATCCAAGGTATCTGACGCCGAAATTCATACTGGCTGCCAATATAGTTGTACTGCACTTTATCGGGTACGCCGTGGTCAATGAAATCGACAAAACCGGCAATGCTGTCGCCTGTAACGAAACTTTCGGGGGCGCTTATCCTTGTAAAACCATTGACAATAAGTGCAATGCCTTTTTCGTTCGATTTGCGGCATACGGAAAGAATCTCCGACGGGAAACTCTCACCGCCATCATTTACCGCCGTTATTTTAAAACTGTAAATTTTATCCTTTTCAACGGTGATTTTACAGGAAGTGTTATCAACCAGTTTTCCGTTGTCGAAATCGCCGTCGTCTATCCGTGTATAGACAACATACTGAGACGGTACGGCAGTCGGCTCCAGCGAATCAACCGCCGGCGACCATTTCAATTCCACTTCATTGCCGGAGGAGAAACGGCTGCTGAACTGCGTTACAGGCAACGGTTGCACTACATATTGACAGTCGTTTTGTGCGGCAATAAATTTCAACATTCCCTTGTAAATGGAGCGGCTCACCGTGAAGCGAAAGCGGGGGTCGAGACCGTAACGCATATCTGCAAGGTTTTGATGCGAAAGCAATTCGAGCAACATGGTAGGCACTTCGGGAACGCGCGCTTCGCTGTAAGAGCGGTTCCATAGCTGGCGACGCGTCCAGTTGGGTTCATATTGACGGCGGATATCGGTTACAATCTCATCGGTTATCAAATTCGTCAAATCGCGCGAAGCCCACCGCGATTGCCCGTCTGCAAAAAGTTCTTTATTGTGATGCGTCATAAAAATGCCCAGCGTACCGATAATCGAGTCGTTGAAGGTTGTTCCGGCGTCGGAATGGAAAGCCATAGATACATCGACGGGTATGTTCAACCCTTTCTGTTTGGGAAGAACCGGCGAGCCGCCAGCCAGGTAGTTCACCCAGAAGCCGCGACTTTGGTAGTCGTCTGTATAATCGTTTGTACCATGACTTTTGCTGTACACGGAATCGGGTATTCCAGCCCATTGCAGCCAGTAGCGGGAGCCTTCGGTGTAGCGTGGATAGCCGCTTGTCTGAGGCGAATAGCGAACCGGCAACGGCTTTACTTTTTTGGCGGCAGCGGTATCAGAACTTTTTATATTTTCCGTAATATCTCCTGCCGGATTGGGCATGCGTGCAATATTTCCCATGCCGCCGCCGATTTTCACAGCATCGGCTGTTACCACTGTGCCTGTTTTTGCGCTTTTATTGGATAACGTAATGTTGCAGGCAGTGTTTTTCCCTTTGTCGAACGAGAAGAACCCGAGAAAAATCCATGTCCCTCCGCCCATTTTCTGATTGACCTTAAATTCCGTTGTTCCTCCCAGATGATGAATGGTGTAAAGCGCATCATCGGCGCTGTTGGGTAATGTGCTGTAAGAAACATACACGGCATAACGTCCTTTTTCGGGCATGTCGGGTGTCCACTCTGCTATGCTTTCATCGCCCTGTTTGATGGTATTTACCTGACGGAATGTCCCCATTGTGAATGGATTCTCAAAATCGAGATAGCTCTGTTTCGGATTGGCAAAGCCTGCTGAAGCGCCCGTTTTCCACGCCTCTTTTCCGTTCTTTTCCGAATATCCGGCACCGTCATTATCGACAATAGCCTCTATAGAATGATAATCGCGTTCGCGCGGTAGCAGCACATTGGCTCCGGCATTTTCGAGCATCGGCACCAGATAGGGCAACACATAACTCTGTGTGTAAATATCTTCTACCGTTTCAAAGATGCGGGCGCGCTGCCACTGCCAACGGGCTAATTTCTGATTATAATATAACCCGTGACTTTGCCACATTGCCACATACCTGTTCTGCAAGCCGTTTTTGATGTTGAACGGACGGGAAACGTCCGTAACCAAAGGAGGATTATTGTTTTTGTAAGTAAAGATGCGGCTTCTGTCTTTCGGCAAAGCGGTACGGTAAGCGTTCGGCACCAACTCTTCAATCGTCTTTCCGTCGGAGGTGATGGAGAGTGAATAGTTTTTCCATGCTTCCGGTAAACGGGATGCCACCGCCGATTTCAGTCTGGGAATATCTGTTTCTTTAACAGGAAGATACGATAAATTCTCATCCATATTGACCGTAAGCGTTTTTTTTCTGTTGTCAATGTCAATTGATTTCACCCGTGTACGCCCGGCAATCTGTTGCCTGTAAATGGCGGTCAGCGTATCCGAAATAGATTTACGCACCAAACTGTCTGTAACCGTTTCTGCCTGAAGGGAGAAACTTAGTAGAGCTAAAATAGCTAATAAGGTATGTTTCAACATAATATTTTATATTTGTTTTAGTTGATATTCATTATCTTACTTCTTCTGTATTATATATCCATACATTGAAACTTTGCGCTTTCGTGTGTAGTATATAAAAAAGGCGTTT
>Ga0209629_10003360_pt1 | contig 11431 bp, 10 predicted proteins | sample TergutCu122P5_FD_187286 | JGI IMG/M metagenome (GOLD analysis project Ga0209629, IMG submission 187286) | Cubitermes ugandensis P5 segment gut microbial communities from Kakamega Forest, Kenya - Cu122 P5 (SPAdes) (version 2) | ecosystem: Host-associated > Arthropoda: Insects > Digestive system...
CTGTATGCTGCAATAGGCCTGGTAGTCTTGACTTTAGTACTTTCCATCGGATGGCTTTTCTTGAAAGAACAGACAGTGGCTATCTGGAGGCTGTTGAGAGAAGAGAAAGCAAACGATTGAGATATAAAAATTTTGCAAGATGTGTCGCTCGGAAGATTTTGACAAGTTATTTCCTGATAACAGACAAAGTGGGTCTTCAACACTCAGGCAAGCGCAGTTGGTGATGTTAAGAATGTTACGTGTAGTAGATTATATATGCCGTCAACACGATATTCCTTATTGGCTTTGCTCCGGAACTTTGTTGGGAGCAGTCAGACACCAGGGATTTATTCCATGGGATGATGATTTAGATATTGCCATGTTACGTGAAGATTATGAACGGTTTTTAAAAATTGCATTGGAAAGTCTTCCTGCCGATATGTTTCTTCAAACGAAAGAAACTGAACCCGCTTTTGATATTTTCTCGCTTCCATGTAAAATAAGAGATACGAAAAGCCTGATTATCAGTCATAATTCCAAAAATAGACCTTATCATCAGGGAATTTTCATTGATATTTTTCCTTTCGATCGCTTTCACCTGAATGGTTTCAGGCGCAAGAAAGAAGTGTGGCTAAAAATATACTATAATTTATTGTGCAGATCTTTTAATGCAGAACTGGAAAAAGATAAATCGTTTTTTAAAATGATTGTTTCATGGTTTAAGCCCGTTTTCCATTACTTATTAATCAAATATCGGCGTAAAGTTGCGCCGGTCATACAGGGAAACAAAAAATTGCCTGATAATCAATGTTTTGTAGGACACGGTTTTGATACTCAATGGCTTCGGAGTTTTCGTATGCATGATATATTTCCGTTACAGAAAATAACATTTGAAAACAACATGTTTTTTGCTCCCGGTAATGTGGATGCTTACTTAAAACATATTTATGGAGATACTTACATGACTCCTCCACCGGAAAAAGAACGGACGCCGTCGCATGGTACAATTATCAAACCCATACTTGAATGACAGCGCAAAACAACGAAAGGCTCGGCGTCGCTTCAGCCAAAATGGTGGAAAAATATTATCCGAACCATGTGTTTCCGCACCTGAAAAGTATATATATCGACATGTTAAATAGTGAAAACAAATGAATTATACGAAGAAATACGTTAAAGAGACGCTCAAGCATTGCTTTCGAGCCAATTTATTGATAAGTCCTTTTGTAAAAGAAGTTGAAAGACTTTATGGTTTATCGGAAGAAGAACTACAGGCCGCATCGGAGGCCAGGTTTCTTGAAATTTTCAGAAAAGCGATCACGAAATCTTCATTTTACAAAAAACTGTACGCCGAAAATGGAATTTCCATTAACGATATCAAGGGGGTAGCTGATTTATCAAAGTTGCCGGTAATCGACAGGTCGATTGTCAACCAAGACCCAACGCAACTTTTGACGACGCCCAAGTTGTTTCTGAGCAAGTCGCACACCAGCGGTTCTACCGGCGCCCCCTTAACCGTGTACAATGATTATTTTTCAGTGTTGAGAGACCGTGCCTATTTCTATACATATCGGAAAAAACGGGGATTTACGTATGGAGAAAGATTGGTCTCATTTCGAGGAGATATAGAGCGTGATATATTCAAGTTGAAAGTGGACATTTCTAATACATTATATTTATCCTGTTATCAAATAAATCCTGACAACATCAAAAAATACTATGATGAAATGTTATCTTTTGCCCCTGTAGCAATAGAGGGATTTCCAAGTTCATTGTATAATATGTGTTGTCTTTTTAAGGAAAAAGGGTGGAAACTTTCGATACCCAAATGTTTTACTTCTTCTGAAACCCTGTTTGATTTTGAGCGTAAAATGATTGAAGAAACTTTGAATACAGAACTTTATGATCATTATGGGAATACAGAAAGAACAATACTTTTAACAGAATGTATTGATCATAGAGGTTATTGCAGTCAACCGGCTTATTCAATCAATGAGTTTCAAGATGACTGTATCATCACTACGTCATTAACAAACTCATCATTTCCCCTGATTAGATACAAAGTTCCCGACATCGTTACATTAAATCCAGAACCTTCATTTGCCAATTCCGAATGGTCCATAGCAACGTCTGTTGACGGTAGAATCGAAGATAACATTATTGCTAAGGATGGAACTAAATACGGTATCGTATATCATCTTTTTGAAGGAGTTCAAAAAATTAAACTGGCTCAATTTGTTCAAAGAGAAAAAGGATGTGTCGATATAAATATTGTACCTGATGGCATTTTTTCCGATTCGGAAAGAACAAAACTGTTGAAAAATATAGATCAGCGTGTTGGTCGTAACAACATGGAATGTAATATCAATATTGTTGATGATTCTAAAATCATTTACACCAGAAGAAATAAGTTTAGACAAATCGTTTCTCTTTTAGACAGTTAATGAAAAAAATGAGTATAGACAAACTAATATCCGAAAAAATCCTAACAATAGGCGCCGATTGTCGCAACTATAGAGGTGGAGTAGGTGCTGTACTTAATATATACAGCAAACAGTTTGATACATTTAATTTTATAACCACTTATAAAGACGGTTCAGCACTATATAGAGCGTATGTATTTTTTATTGGAGTGTTAAAATTGTTCTATACTTTGATGCGAAACAGAAATATTAAGATTGTACATATACATGGTTCGGCATACGGCAGTTTTTACCGAAAATTTCTATGTTTTACTATCTCAAAATATTTGTTCAGAAAAAAGGTTATTTATCACGTTCACGATGGTAGATTTCCTTTGTTTTTTTTACAATCAAAAACATTGATAAAAAAAACAATTCGAAAATTTATTAATGATGTTGATTGTCTTATTTGTCTTTCAAAATCATGGGGAAAATTCTATGAGGAAAATTTTAATCCCAAAAGAATCAAAATATTACCTAATATAATTGATTACCCAGTGATCAAACAGCAAAACAATCATGCAAAAAAAATCAGTTTTTTGTATTTAGGACATATTACTCATGAAAAAGGAATATTTGATGTTATCGAAGTAATCAAAAATAATATTGAATCGTTTGATCATAAAATGGAATTGATCATTGGCGGAATTGGCGATGTTGCTAAATTACTGAGCCTTATTGAGAAATATCAGATGGGGAATATTGTAAAATTTGTTGGTTGGGTTCAAAATGAAACGAAAGTACAATATTTGCAAAATGCCGATATTTATATTTTGGCTTCTTATTTTGAAGGAATGCCCATATCAGTTTTGGAAGCAATGTCATACGGGAAGCCGGTTATAGCAACAAATGTGGGCGGAGTACCGGAAATCGTTAAAAATAATGAAAATGGATTATTAATCAATCCGGGAAATTTCGAGCAATTAGAAAAATCCATCAAATATTTTATTGACAATCCACAAGATATAGAAAAGTTCGGTAATATTTCAAAAAAAATGGTGGAAAAGTATTTGCCCGACAGTGTGATTTTGCAACTCGAAAATTTATATAAAGATATATTATCTGAAAATAATTGAAAATATCTAAATATCGCAAATATATGGAGCAACTCACGCAAAAACTTGGTTCAGGCGAAATGTTTATTCAGGAATTACCTGTTCCTCAATTAGGTTCAGGCATGGTTTTAGTGAAAAACCATTATTCATTGATAAGCGCTGGAACGGAGGGATCAACAGTAAAAGCAGCGCGTAAAAGTTTAATTGGCAAAGCCAAAGAGCGCCCCCAGCAAGTAAAACAAGTTTTGGAAACACTACGCAATCAAGGTATTATACAAACATATCGTGCCGTAATGAAAAAATTGGATGCGTATTCTCCTTTGGGATATAGTTGTGCCGGTGAGGTAATAGATGTGGCTGAGGATGTTACAGCCTTTAAAGTCGGCGATTTAGTGGCTTGTGCCGGCGCAGGTTATGCTTCACATGCCGAAGTGGTTGCAGTACCCATAAATCTTTGCGTTATGTTAGACAACAATGCAAATTTAGCGGAGGCTTGTTATAACACGCTTGGGGCTATTGCTTTGCAGGGTATCCGGCAGGCAGATTTACGTTTGGGGGAAACTTGTGCTGTCATTGGATTGGGGTTGTTGGGACAATTAGCCTGTTTGCAAATAAAAGCATCCGGAGTTAGAGTAGTGGGAATTGATGTAAACGAAAACGCTGTTAATACCGCTTTAAAACACTGCGCCGATTTAGCCTTTATACGTAGCACGCCGGGAATAAATGATAGGATCAATGACTTTACTAATGGATTAGGGGTTGATGCTGTGATAATTGCTGCAGCAACAGATAGTTTGGACCCTATAAATTTTGCCGGATCAATTGCCCGAAAAAGAGGAAAAATTATCATTTTGGGAGCGGTGCCTACTGGATTTGACAGAGAACCTTATTTTTATAAAAAAGAATTGGAAGTAAAAATGTCATGCTCTTATGGACCGGGACGTTATGATCTGAATTATGAAGAAAATGGCATTGATTATCCTGCCGCTTACGTCCGTTGGACAGAAAAGCGCAATATGGAGGCTTTCCAGAAATTGATAGAAAACGGTTCTATTGATCTGTCATATCTTACCACACATGTTTTCAATTTCGAAGAAGCGCCCAAAGCATACGACATTGTGTTGAGCCATAGAGAACCATTCTTGGGAATAGTTTTAAAGTATGACCATACCAAAGAACATAAAAGAACCAGGTTGGAAATTACTCCGGCTGAAAAACTCGGAAAAGTGAATTTGGCTTTTATTGGCGCCGGAAGTTATGCACAAGGTCATTTGTTGTCTAACCTTCCCAAAAATAATGATATTGTCCGAAAAGGGGTCCTTACCAATTCCGGAACGACTTCAAAGAGAATTTCAGAACGTTATAAATTTGAGTTCTGTACCTCAAATGAGGACGATATTATAAAAAATCCGGATATCAATACGTTGTTTATTGCAACCCGTCACGATTCTCATGCAAAATACGTTATTAAAGGGCTGGAAAATAACAAAAACGTTTATGTGGAAAAACCACTTTGCCTGAATATTGAAGAATTGGAACAAATAAAACGGCTGTGCGAGGAAAAGAATAAAACGGTTATGATAGGTTTTAACCGCCGTTTTTCGCCCCATGCTACAATGGTTAAAAAAAAGGTCGGGAATGGTAAAATGTCGATGCTGTATCGAATAAATGCCGGTAGCATTCCTGCCGATTCATGGATTCAAGACATAAAAATAGGGGGTGGGCGTATCATAGGAGAAGTCTGTCATTTTATTGATTTGATGACCTATATTTGTGGAAGTTTACCGCAAAAGGTTATGGCTTCAGCGCTTAATGATACACAGGGGCTTAATGATACGGTCAACATTATCGTAGAATTTGAAAATGGATCAACAGGCGTTGTTGCTTATTATGCCAATGGATCAAAATCTTTGAAAAAAGAATATTTTGAAGTATATGCGTCCGGACTAACTGCTGTAATAGAAGACTTTAAGAAAGGAACTATTTACAGTAAGGGGAAATCGCAAACGTTGAAATTGTCATCCCAGGATAAAGGACAAAAAATAATGGTCGAAAAATTTATCGAAGGATTAAAACAAGGAATATTACCAATTCCAATGGAACAAATTTTTGCAGTAACAACAGCAACTTTTGCCGTCATCAAATCTATTCAGGAAAATGGCGCACCTGTAAAATTCTGAATTAAATGGAAATCTTCGATTATTTTGATCAGCTAAAGCATTTTTGCGAACAGGAAGAGTTTAAAGGTTATGACCCCTTTGACGGCCTGAACTCAAAATTTTTCCAATCCATTCCTTTTGTTCGGAGTAATCGTTTTTTCCGACTTGTCTGGATTCAGTTTTTCAAACATTGCCCCGTCAACTTTCGTCCCATAGCAGGCATAAAAAAAGATGATAATCCCAAAGGATTGGGATTATTTTTATCGGCTTATTGTAATTTATACAAAGTAGAACCCAAAGAAGAGTATCTTGAAAAAATCTATTTCCTCACGGAAAAGATATACGCCTGTCAAACTCAGGGTTATTCGGGGGCTTGCTGGGGATATAAATTTGATTGGCAGGCTCAGGCTTTTTTCCAGCCCAAAGGAATGCCAAGCGTAGTAGTTAGTTCTTTCGTTGCCTGTGCATTATTGGATGCATACCAAATAACGAAAGATGAAAATTTACTAAAAACAGCCCGATCTACCTGTGATTTCATCCTGAACGATTTACGTAGAACATACGACAACGATGGAGATTTTTCTTTTTCTTACTGTCCCGTGGATAAAACTCAAGTATTTAATGCCTCACTATTAGGTTGCCGCTTGCTTTGCAGGGTTTATTCCTATACGCAGGAAACTTTTTTAATAGAAGAATCCCGAAAAGCAGTTTCTTTTGCGTGTAAATATCAACAGGATAGCGGCGCCTGGGCATACAGTCCGCTTCCTTTTCATCAATGGATTGATAATTTTCATACAGGCTACAATTTAGAGTGTATTTATACTTACCAATCCGTCAGCGGGGATTGTTCATTTAACGAATATTTGGAAAAAGGGTTGAAATACTATTTGGAAACTTTTTTCAAAGAAGACGGTACTCCGATGTATTACAACAACTCCACATATCCAATTGATATGCACAATACCGCGCAATTGATTGTTACTTTGTCGAAATTGGGAAGATTTACCGAGAACAAAGAACTTATCGATAAAGTCTTGAACTGGTGTCAAAATAATATGTTTGATCAAAAGAAAGGTTACTTTTATTATTACAAACAAAAATTTTATACGATACGTATTTGCTATATGCGATGGATACAGGCTTGGATGTTTTTGGGTTACAGTCATTATTTTTTGAACGACAAATCATGATGCAGGCATCAAAAATTGACTTCGTATCGTTTTTTTTGGGAATATAGCATATAATCAATATAATACAACAAAATGAATAGCGAAATAGGTCACTATCAATACAGCGAAATGCTGCGGTATATCGTCACCGAAATAAAATCCACACGGGTAACGCTTGCCCACAGGGTGAATTCGGCGATGATGCAAATGTACTGGAATATAGGCAAACGGCTAACCGAAGAAAAATTGGAAAGAGGGTATGGTAGCAGTGTGGTGAAACGCCTTTCTGCCGATTTACAAAAAGCATTTCCAGATACCACCGGTTTCTCACCGAGAAATTTGTGGAATATGAAAAATTTCTACGATTTTTACGCCTTGGCAGATGAAAAAGTGCAGCAACTTGCTGCACTTTTACCGTGGATGCATAATATGCTGATAATAACAAAGGTAAAGTCATTAGAAGAAGCCGCATACTATCTGAAAGAGGCACACGAAAACAGTTTATCGCGCAATGTATTACTCAATTTTATTAAAGCAGACAGTTACCGAAAAGCAAAAATATTACCCAAGCATCACAATTTTGTACTTACATTACCTGAAAATTTACAAGATCAGGCAACCGAAATTTTGAAGTCGTCCTACAATCTTGAGATGCTCGGACTGAAATACCCGCTTAAAGAGCGCGAATTGGAATTGAGATTGGTTGAAAAAATCAAGTTTTTTCTGCTTGAACTTGGTGCTGGATTCACCTTTATCGGCAATCAACATCGTCTCACGCACAACGACAAGGAGCATTTTGTGGATTTGCTGTTTTTTAACCGCAAAGTTCATTCTTTGGTGGCTATTGATTTGAAAGTTGGCGAGTTTGAGCCGGAATTTGTTGGGAAAATGAACTATTACCTTGGCTTGCTCGACGACAAAATGAAGCAGGAAGACGAAAATCCATCAATTGGTATTATTCTGTGCGCTTCAAAAGGAAAAGTGGATATTGAACTTGCTCTACGCGATTTCAATAAACCGATTGGTGTTGCTGAATATCAGTTGCAATTTCCTGAAAAAGAAATAAAAGAATTGATTAGTAGAGAGATGAGTGATTTTGAAGCAGAAAAATTTCACAAAAAAAATAGACGATGACATTATCCTGGCACATCAACAGATTAGGCACCATGTCCCTGCGTGAATTATACAAAAAAAATCATAAATGAATATTAGTCAATATTTTAATCATGCATGCATCAAAAATAGACTTTCTCTCCATACCTGTTGATGTTTTGACTATGAATCAAACAGTTGAGATTATCGATGCATGTATTCGTGAAGACAGGCATATCCAGCACGTGGTTATCAATGCCGGCAAAGTGGTTGCGATGCAAACCAACAAGGCGCTTTACGACAGCGTGGTGAATTGCGATTTGATCAATGCCGATGGGCAAAGCATTGTTTGGGCGGCTCGTTTTCTGGGAAAGCGTTTGCCCGAGCGGGTGGCGGGAATTGATTTAATGCAAAATTTGGTTACTCTGGCTGCCAGAAGGGGTTATAAATGCTTTTTCTTAGGCGCTAAAGAAGAAGTGGTTAGCAAAGTTGTAGATATTTATTCTAAAAAATATGGTAAAGAAATTATTGCGGGTTATCGGAATGGTTATTTTTCGGCTGATGAAGAAGCCGAAGTAGCGCAACAAATTGCCGATAGTAAAGCGAATATTCTGTTTGTGGCGATTTCATCCCCCAAAAAAGAAATTTTCCAAAATAGATATCAGGATGTACTTGGAAGCATCAATTTCACCATGGGCGTGGGTGGCAGTTTCGACGTCCTTGCAGGCGTAACCAAACGAGCGCCCCGCTGGATGCAAAAAATAGGTATGGAATGGTTTTTCCGCTTCATTCAGGAACCCAGACGAATGTGGAACAGGTACATGGTTGGGAATTACCTTTTTATCAAATTAATCTTAAAAGAAAAATATAAATGAAAAGAATTTTATTAATTTTTGGTACTCGCCCTGAAGCAATTAAAATGGCGCCATTAATTAAAGAGTTTCAAAAATATCCGGAACTGTTTGAAACCAAAGTATGCGTCACCGCACAGCACCGGCAGCTATTGGATCAGGTATTGGACTTCTTCGATATCAAGCCCGATTATGATATGAACCTGATGCGTCCATGTCAAAACCTGTTTCAACTCACTGCCGACGTTATCACCGGATTAAAGCCTGTTTTGGAAGATTTTCAGCCCGATTATGCTTTTGTGCATGGCGATACCACTACTTCTACAACATCAGCCCTTGCCGCTTTTTATGCAGGCGTGAAAGTTTGCCATATAGAAGCCGGATTGCGCACCTATAACAAGCAAGCGCCTTTCCCCGAAGAAATGAACCGCCAAATCACCGGTCGTTTAACCGACATTCATTTTTCGCCTACCGAAGCCGCACGGCAAAACCTGTTGTCCGAAAAAACAGCGGGACGTATCGAAGTAACAGGCAATACGGTTATTGATGCACTGTTGTATGCCGTGCAAAAATTGAAAAACTATACGGACAATGAAATTGAAAATTTGAAAAAAAGTATTGATTTTTCGAAGCGTATACTGTTGGTGACGGGGCACCGGCGGGAAAATTTTGGCGATGGATTCGTTCATATTTGCAAAGCATTGTTGGAAATAGCACAGGACGAAAACGTTGAAGTTGTATATCCTGTGCATCTGAACCCCAATGTGCAAGCTCCGGTGAACAGGCTATTATCGGGAAAACCGAACATCAAATTGATCAGCCCATTGGCTTATCCCGCTTTTGTGTGGTTGATGAACCTGTCGTATATTATTATAACCGACAGCGGCGGTGTTCAGGAAGAGGCGCCCAGCCTTGGCAAGCCGGTATTGGTTATGCGCGAAACCACCGAACGCCCCGAAGCTGTCGAAGCCGGAACAGTGAAATTGGTAGGAACCGACAAGGAAAAAATTGTAACAGAAACAAATCGTTTATTGCATGATCAAGCATATTATGACGCCATGCAAAAAGTGTACAATCCGTATGGTGATGGATTGGCTGTGCGACGAATAGTAGAAACGATGAAATCAGTTCTTAATTGTTAATTGTATGAAAGCAGTATTTATGGGTATGGGCTATATTGGATTGCCCTCAGCAGCAGTGGCTGCAAGTAAAGGAATAGATGTGATCGGTGTGGATATTAATCCCGTTGTGGTCGATACCATCAATCAGGGGAAGATACACATTGTAGAGCCTGAACTGGATAAATTGGTAAAGGAGGTAGTGGAAAAAAAGAAAATGCACGCCGCTTTGCAACCCGAAGAGGCGGATGTGTTTCTGATAGTAGTCCCTACTCCGTTCAAACAAAACCACAGGGCTGACATCACCTACGTTCGAAACGCCACAAAGGCGGTTATTCCGTTTTTAAAAGAGGGGAATCTGTTCATTATCGAATCCACCTCTCCGGTGATGACTACCGAAAAGATAGCCGATTTTATCTTTAAGGAGCGACCCGAATTACAGGGGAAAATTTATATTGCATATTGCCCTGAGCGCGTACTGCCCGGAAACGTAATCTACGAATTGGAGAATAACGACCGGGTCATTGGAGGCATCAATCAGGAATCGGCGGATAAGGCGGTTGAATTTTATGCTGCATTTGTAAAGGGTTCCATGCACAAAACCAATACACGCACGGCTGAAATGTGTAAACTTACCGAAAATTCGTCGCGCGACGTACAGATAGCCTTTGCCAACGAACTCTCGATGATTTGCCGGAAAGCGGGAATCAATGTCTGGGAATTGATCGCATTGGCAAATAAACATCCGCGGGTAAATATCCTGCAACCGGGTTGCGGCGTAGGCGGACATTGCATTGCGGTTGATCCGTGGTTTATTGTTTCCGATTATCCCGAGCAAGCCAATATCATAAAAAAAGCGCGGGAAACCAATGACTATAAAGCCGACTGGTGCGCCAATGAAGTGTTACGTGCGTGTCAGGATTTTGAAGACAAACATGAACGGGAGCCTGTAGTTGCCTGTATGGGGCTTGCGTTTAAGCCTGATATCGACGATTTAAGAGAATCGCCGGCAAAATATATTGCCTCGCGCATCATTTCGGAAGCAAGGGCAGACGTGCTGATTGTAGAGCCTAATATAGAAATGCACAAGTCCTTTAACCTGGTTCATCATGACGATGCCTTCCAACAGGCGGATATTGTGGTTTGGTTAGTACGTCATAAGGAATTTATTACGCTTGCTCAAAAATATCCACAAAAAATAGAATTGGATTTTTGCGGAGTAAGACAATAGTTTCGCTGGCGGAAGTAAATGAAAAATCTAACGTTCTTTGTTGAATTTCTTCACGCCGTAAACCCTTAACAGGAACATAAGCAGTTGAGAGCAAACAACAAGGATGGCTATGTGAGTGATAGAGATTTGATTCATCAAAAAGAGAATCAAGATGACAGTAATGTGAAATAATGAAGTGAATATCACCGTCCAGTTGGCATATTTGGGATGTCCCAGGGCAGCCAAATAGGGATAACCGATCATCTGGGAAGGAATGGAAAACAATGCGGCAAACATTAAAATTCTGAATCCGATGAGCGATAGTTCAGAGAATAC
>Ga0209629_10003361_pt1 | contig 11431 bp, 12 predicted proteins | sample TergutCu122P5_FD_187286 | JGI IMG/M metagenome (GOLD analysis project Ga0209629, IMG submission 187286) | Cubitermes ugandensis P5 segment gut microbial communities from Kakamega Forest, Kenya - Cu122 P5 (SPAdes) (version 2) | ecosystem: Host-associated > Arthropoda: Insects > Digestive system...
CACCACCTGATCGGGAGAGTGTTCTACAGCCTTTTCGACTCACTTTCTTTGCTGGCACTCTCAATTAACCTCAGGTGTTTTATTTTGGACAGTGATGAGAATTTTGGGGACTGAAGGAAGTGTGTGAAGATGTTGTTTATCTGTTTAAGAACATTTTTCAAAATCTGGAAGATTCATGAAAGCAATATTTTTATTAATGTTGCAACAAAGTGTGGTTTATTTGTCCCATTTTGAATACTTTGAGACCTGGGGTCAGTTATGTTTGACACTCTTAAAGTATGTGTCATATATGAAGAGTAGTATATGGGTTGGTAATAACAGAGAGTTGAGTGTAGAAACACATTAAAATTTATGGTATTTGTAAGGACTGCCGTATGTAAAATATTTCAGTGTGTAATCATGTGGCCCATACATGTATATTTTAATTTAATCGGGGCTGTCTGTAGTTTTGATAATGTCTTTAGAAAGAAACATTTGGCACATTGGGTGCTGTCTCTCAAACTCTGAATACCTCAGTTAGTTGCACAAATTCAGCTCCTACCCATAATTGATATTTGCATTTAGTTATATAAAGATTAGAAAAGTGTTAATAAGAAATGATGGGTAATAGATAAAAGCTTTTGTGGTAGTTTCTCAGCTAATGTAACTCCATACACAGATGTTCTACTTAACATTTTATAGACAAAACAGGGTTTTAAATGAAAACACAGAAACTTGAAAATAATACTGAAGTAACCAATCTCTTCTCCTACAGGAACCATTCCATTCAGGAAGCACGTAATTGTTGGTTTTAAGACTAGTCTGTTGTGAAAATATAGCTTTCTTGTTTATTGAAACTCACTCTGTTATTACCAGTATTAAAAAGTATACTTTTACACAGTGAGAGAGTAAAGTAATGAGACTGAAATATAATAAAAACTGTGATGTATAGGACATTGCGTTTCTTAATCATCTCTCTGAAAAAGTCACCAAGAGAGTAACTACACTTAAGGCTAGTTTACACTGGTAGAGTAACTTGGTTCAGTGAAATGGGCCAAGTAACTTGGGCCAGTAACTCGACTCTGCCACTTTTTCCTTGTTGCTTTTCACACGACACTATTAGTATTAGTCAGTAGAATGAGTTCTTTGCGCACGTCATGGCGGCGCCAGCGTTTGCCTCTGAAAAAGTGTTTGACAAGAGTTTATGATGTTTTGTTGGACACAGTTAGTGATATGATTGAGGAAGAACAAAACAGGAAGAAACGACTGTGGGTACGTGACTGGATAGGCAGAAGAGACAGCCGAGCGGCATCTACACTTCTTCTCAAGGAACTTGCAGCCGAGGATGTTAACGAGTACAAAATCTGTTTACGAATGACCCCCGAAAAATTTGATGCTTTTTTGGATATGGTTGCTCCTAAAATTGAGAGACAAAATACTCAAATGAGGGATGCAATATCACCACAAGTGATGTTGGAAGTGACCTTGTATTTTGTGGCAACTGGAAACAATTACGGCACTTTGCAATATTTTTTCAGAGTTTCGAAGGTGTCTATTTCTAACTTTATATGGGAAGTATGCGATGCAATTTATGACAGCCTCAGGGAATTCATAAAAGTAAGTAAATGGTAAGTAAATAAATAAGTAAATGAAACTTTTATTAATGACATTGTATTGTAATCACTGTACATCGTTATTCATTTTCCACGCTTCTGATAGCACGTCTGCAAATGACCCCACTTCTTCTTGTCTTTCTGGTTCGGTGGTGTGTTGAGTATCCATGGTTGAAGTGGATGGTGATGGTGAATCAATTGATGTGAATGTTGGCCATGAGTAACTTCGTGGTGTGTGGTTGCCCGGAATAGATGACGTGTAGTTGCATGGGGAAGGCGCTGCTCTCATCCCTAGCCTGTATCTTGTCAAAATATTTTGAATTTCATTTTGAGCCATGATGGCTTCCCTTTGTGGTAATTTGTCTAATTCCAAAGCACCGTAACTACCAAATGCTTCATTTTCCTGCATAGAAGGGTCAGGCTGGCTTACAACTTGATTTACAGTACGTAATTCGTCCACTGCTTGTGATAAGTCACAAAGACGATGTTTGGTCCCCTTTTGTTTCCCAGCATTGGACGAGGTTCCGGGTTTGCCTTGACCAGACTGACTAATTGGTGTGCGTGATTTTTGCAGAGGTGTTTGTCAATGCGTTGGTTGTTGCTCCTCTGGCATCCTTTCAGGTTCATTTACAGTGCCCTCTTTCTTCCCTACTTGCTCATTTTCTAACTCTGGATGAACTTGCGGATCCTGTAAAACAAAAATAAAACTTCAATGTGAAACCAGTATTTATGAATCATGTTGTAAAGTTTTTTTTTGTTTGTGTCAGTTGCCAAGCAGCCATGAAGAATGGGAAACAATCAGCAACGGTTTCCGTAATAGATGGAATTTCCCACTGTGTTGTGGAGTCATTGATGGAAAGCATGTGCTTATTAATGCTCCAGATGAAGGAAGTGAATATTACAACTACAAAGGCTTCAATACTCTAGTCCTGATGGAATTTGCAGATTACAAGTACTGTGTTTCCTACTTTGAAGTTGGGGAAAAAGGTTCAGAATCAGATGGAAGGGTTTTCCAAAAACTGCTCACTTTTGAAACTTTTGGAGAATGGATTGCTTCCCACTGGAAGCTTCCTTGTTGGGGACGATGCATTCCCACACTTAAACACTACTTGATGAAGGCGTATAAAAACTATAACAGACCTCTCACGCAAGAAGAGAGCATTTTTAAGTATCGATTAAGCTGAGCCGGAAGGATCATTGAAAACATTTTTGGTATTCTGCTCTGCAGGTTTTGATTTTTAGACCGAAAACTGGCTGTCAAGTTGGGACAGTCAACAAACCTGTCAGCGCTGCCTGTGCTCTTCACAATTGGTTGGTTATTACTTCAAAGGCAACCTATCTTTCTGCAGGTGCCATTGATGAAGAAAATAATGAAACAGGTGAAATAATACCTGGGCGATGGAGGTCAGAAATCAGAGTACTGTGATATCTGGAGAAATACGGAGGTCATCGAACAACAAAGCTGGCCAAAAAAATGCGGGATCACCTTAAGGCCTACTTCAACAATGAGGACGCTGTTTCTTGGCAATATAAAGCCACTTTTGGAACCTCGCATGACTAGAACCAAATTGTATGATCGATAATATTCCAGAAGTTCTCCTGGAACTGTATAATATTTCAGGGAAAAAAACATTTGATAATTATATTCTAATTATTTTTGTAGTCTCAGTTTATTAAGTATATTATTTGAAATGAGAAAATTTACTCACCAAATTGCTCTGTGTTTCACTTCGGCTCTTTGAACCTTTCATAATCTGATCCATGACATCGAACCACTTCACAGTCGGCTTGTATACATCATCAAGGGAAGTGCCTGATGCTTTGCTTTCCTGTATCTTCTGTACTTCTTGATTATAATTAGACCGAATATTTTTAATTTTTTGCTTAACTTCGGTAACTCCAAACTCCTCCCGCCCCATTGCTTGCATTATGGCCTCAATGGCCCTCTGGCACATGTGTTTATTTTTATAATTTGCACTACTCATGTTCCACAAACATTCGTAGTCGCGATAAAGCCCGATGAATTTATAAGTGTCATCCTCAGTCCACTTCATTTTTATTCTGCACGAAAAAGTGTACCGCAGGTTTTATTAAAACACGTTACGCAAAATTATGCAAGAATTTTCCATCAACAGCAATCGTGAACCGACTTATACTGCTACGTGAGTTGCACTTGCACTGCGATGGTTTACACAGGGCAAGCATATGGTCTAGTGCACGGTAGAGTGAAAAAAATTGATGATGGGGGAAGGTGAGTGGGCGAGTTACTATCCTTTCCGCTCAACCACTCGACTTGACTCATTCTCGCCCATTACTTGACTGTTTACTCAATCAAATTGTTTACACTGGTCAAGTTATACATGCTTTTTCATACTCACCTCTTTACTCTACTGCTTACTCAACTAATGTAAACTAGTCCTTATTACAGCATATATGTAAACTTTGGAAACACTTGGAAAACTTGTCTTCAGTGATAGTGTGCAATTTTTCCATCACATTGTATGGAATTGCAACCATTGTATCAAATTGGCAAACTTGAAACTTGAGGTTGAGATTTGGAAAACACAAATGTGTCTGGTGGAGCCAGATCAGGGGACTGTGGCAGTGATTAACACTGCAACCCCATATTTTGATAAAAATGTGCATATGTTTATTGCTGTGTTAGCAGGCATATTTTCATCTTGTGCAAGTCTGTGGCAAATGTGGACTTTACCAGTTTTTTATTCACATTTAGTTCTTTTGACATCATTCTGAATGTAACTGAGCAGTTTGTTTCTAGTGAATTGTGCACTTTTTCCATCCATTCTGGGTTCGATGTTTTTCTTGGTTGTCCACTACAAGGGGTTGTCTACCACATCCTTTGTCCACTGCGAGCATCATATATCATGTCCTTTGTCCAGAGCAGATGTCATGTACCACATCCTTATTGCCACCTTTAGAATGCTTAAACCATTGAAGTGTTTGTGCTTGGGACAGAACCTTATCCCCATAAGCTGTTCATAACATTTTATGTGTTTCAGTCGAGTTATTTCCAACTTCACACAAAATTTTATGTTAGTATATCACCATTTATTGACCAACTCTCATGCACTACACTGTGTATACAAACGCATATATTAGTTTTTTTCCGACACAATTTGGTGTCTCTTGACACCATCTTCAGGGAGCCCAGACTAACTATAATTTCTTCACAGCACATCAGATGATTACGAGCACTTATTAACTGCATTAAGATGTTGAGATTTGTGTTGGTATGTTGTTCACTTTTGAGCTTTATGGCAGCACAGTCAAACATACACAAAGCTTGTCCATATGAAATAGCAGCACAGAGCTGACTGGACTGTCAGAGTCACACTTCATTGTGTTTCTAGTGTGGAGTTGCAAACTGTACATACATTGCGTGTGTTTATTTTATTTCAGTCTCATTATTCTCTGTGGACATTTGTTATTCTTGAATATTGTGGGTATTTATTTTTTTATGTTCCACATAATTGAATGTAATGCTGTATGATCATGTTGAATGTGTAAGGTCACCAGTACTCAGTTGTGTTTCTTGTAAGTTGTATTAATACTTGTAGACCTAAGGGTACTTACATTGACAGAAACTGTGAGTATCAGGTAAATTCTTCATATGTGTATCTGCCATTTTGAATTTTTATGTGCAACTTCTCATTTGTGGGAGAAGTGGAGTTATGAATGTTCATACCAGAAGATTATACCAAAGTCATAATGGTCACTTTACCTTCTAAGGTGAAAGTTTCAAAGTATCTTGCCTGCCACTTTTTGTGTATTGTTTCTTTGGAGTCTGAAATAGAGAGGATGAATGCATGTAGAAAGATTATACAGAAGTGCTCACACAACATAATGCCAGGGCACAAAGTCAATTGATATGATTGGAACTGCACTGAAGTTCTTAATGCAAGCTACCTGAGATGAGTTGCATGACGGGACTGTAATTAATGTATAAGGTTTTTAACTGGGACACAGGGTATATTGATAATACTATGATTCTTCTGATTTAATGTTCTTAAAGGAGTGATATGAAGGTCTAGGTAAGGAAATGGAATGTTCTGTTCCTGAAATTTTTTCTTTCTGTATGAAACAGAAGTGGAACCTACCTACCATTGATTTTTATGTGAAGTGTTGTAATATTTTTTGTCCTTTTCAAAGAAACAGCCCTAGTTTCTAATAGAACTATATTAGAGCACTTCATACAAATTTCTTGCATTCATCCTGTCTGTCCTGTGTTAATTACATTTTTTTGAATTCTTCAACAGTTTTTGGGATGATGAGGAATGCCAACAGCATTCTTTTATTGTGATATTTTTATCTGGTGCAAGAAAGTGCAAGCACTGACAATTTTAATGCCTGTGATGTCAGCACAAAAAATCCAGCTTCTTTACATATTGTTGTGATAATAACTGTATTACTACTGTGGCACTCCAATTGTATTTCTCCATTGTTTGATTAAAATACAGCACTCTAAAATTACTTTGTTTCTAAGCTGTCTTTTCCTCTGGGTGAGGACTAACTCATTGGACCAATTGGATAAATTTAGTGCTTGTCAAGCTGGGCCCAGCAGATTATAACACCCTCCATAGGGATGGAGATGGTGCTAATCTGCCAAACATGATGTTTTCAGAACGTTGTATTTTAGACAGCAAATTGATGAAATTAGTTGCAGTGCCCTAGTAACTGTAACACCACCACAACCATCACTACTACTACTACTAGTACTACTATGACTACTACTATTGCCACCACTGCTGCTGCTACTGTTCTGATGACCACTAGCACCACCAACAACATACCATATTTCCTGGCCCGTAAGACACACCATGATTTTTTCATTAGAAATTTTAGAAAAAAAAAAATGATGAACGTATTTTAATTTTAGTAATTTATTGGAAGAAAAAAGGATTGTTACATACCAAAATTAGCAACCACAATATAATTTATTCATCATAAAAACCAAGAAAATTTTCCTATCTCAAAACACAGCTTCCTTCTCATGTTTATGACATATTTATGGAATTCTATAATCTTTTTTTCGTACTCATGGGGTAGTTTTTGTGCTATTGTAGTTTTAGTATGCATACACAGGCCATTTCTTCTCATAAATCTTTCACACCACGAAGTTGTTCCAGCAAAATCAGTAAAGACATTTCATTGGATAGTCTTCTCACTTCAATTAAAATCATTTTCGTTGAAACAGCAAATCCATTCTTCCTGTGATCTGTTATCCAGTTCTTAACATATTCTTCAAGTTTTGGCCATTTAGGAGCATATGAATGTAAAGTTTTTTTTTACTCTTATCTGCTTTGATTAAATCTTTCCTTTGCTTCCTCCATTCTCGTATCATCTTCTATGTCGGAGGTGAGCCAAAATGCCTTTCAGCTGCCCAGTTTCCTTGTTTTTCAGCTTAATTCACGACTTCAATTTTAAATGCAATACTGCAAGATAATCATCTCTCTTTTGATCCCATGAGGGCTTTCTTTGATTTTAAACTTTAAATTTAACTCTTTAATCACTGTTTGTAAAAACGTAAATACACACAAAACAGATATACTTTAAGGAATGTGTAACACACTTGAATTACACTTGACTACACTTTGCTACTGCAGCAGCGTAAATACCCAGTATCACATGTGATGCAATGTATACTTTAGGGTAAATCGCCGGATAAGAAAGTAAGCCATTCACAAGCAGTGATGCCAGATCTCATGATTTGGAAGCAAATTTCACTATCTCACGATAAAGATATTGTATAATAGATGTACGGGTATTTATAAGTTTGGAAATAATACTTACCCCCCGCGCATAAGATGCATGTCGAATTTAGGTCACATTTTTCGGTAAAAAAAGTGTGTCTTATGGGCTGGGAAATACGGTAATTTCAGAATGGCATATTGGCCATGTGCTCCCTTTTGTACTTTAGCATGCGCTGTGTTTGGTGGACATAACAAAAGTATCCTCTGCTTTCATTAATAGAATGTGCTGTTTTGATTTTTTAAATTACACGTTCACTCTTGGCTGTTGTGTAGAATGTAAAGAATACAGGTTTTCTGGTAATTGATATATATATATATATCAGATGTGATTTAGGACTAACAAGGTTTTTAATGTTATTATATCTGGCTCGTTATTAATATTTGCAAGACTTGGTATCATATCACAGGAATCTATTTATACCAGCCAGTCTCCTAAGAAACTGTTATGAATATGTGCATGCACATATAACTGCCCTAGAAAGGAAATTACAGTGGAATTGAAATGTAACTGTGCTTTTCATCATACCGGTAGTTGTTTGTCTTGGAACCCTCTTTGTGTCCTACCATTGCTCACTGCTATATAAAACACTGTATCGGCATGTAGATCTCCATTACCACTGCCAGAGGTCCTTTGCCTAAGTTAGCTACTGTATGCTGTGGAAAGATAATTATGCAGCATTTAACTGATTTTTGGTGTATAATATATAGTCTTATTATTTACAATGAATTTAGGTAGTATAATTTCTAGTTTTATGTCCAAATTCCGTGATATTGTACTGGAAGCTGTGGACCATCGAGTTCAAATCAGGTAGGCTTGTTTTAAAAATTTGGAATGAAACTGAATGTGATGATATTTTTGACTGGGGACCAATTTTAGTGTCTTTTAATGGTCTTTTTTGAAGTAAATGTTAAAACAATGCCATATCTTAGTTACTGAAACGTGTTTTATCATCATCATGATCATCATCATATCATCATTATACTGGAAATATGTGACTAGTGATATCTAAGTTTCATATTATAATGATGGTCATATTTGTCAAGTAGTAGCATATACTTAAATATGGAAATCACTGGTTCAAATCATGAGTTACAGGGACTTAACTGGAAGAAGTTGCATTGTAATTTCAAGTACCAATGCATTGACCTCACTTACAGATATGGGAAACTCACTTAAACTTCTTTCTAAGACAGCTTCTTTGTTAGAATTTCACAGATATAAGTCTGATGCAATATTGTGGTAGCCCATTTCAGTATTTGAACTGTTTAGTTCGAATGGTTCTGTAGAGACATAAAATCTTAAACCCATTCATCTCCTATAGCAATGTAGTGTAAATAATACTTTATGCAGGCTTCAGTTTTAAAGTCTGCCTGAAATACAGTAAATTATAATATTTAGAGTAATAACAGTAGAATATAATTACTTTTTTCATGGTGTAAATTACTGTTTTATCAGACAGTAAACTCTGCTAGCTTAACTGATGATGTGCTACCTTTATGTATGAAGAATCCTGTCCCTATTTGGTGATTGGCATTCCCTTTTATATAGAAAAGTTTCAAGCTACATGCTGGGTCAGTACCACTGTGGTCCCAGTTCACCTCATGTACTCCCACTATATCTGACATATTTTGCTAATATAGAAGTTCCTGACATTCCAAGGTCCATATCTCAAGTCAAATTTTGTGTTATGTCATTCGTAAGAACCCCTCCAAGCCCAAGGCCATGTGTAGCATCTCATAATATGGTGATGTTTATAGTTAGAATTTATTGTACCCTCACCCAAATTCCAGTCTGGAGGATCACCCTTTGTTGGCTATTTATCATTGTTTTATTCAGTATATTTGCAGCTACCCTTTATATTTGAAGACTGTCTTCTCCATCCACAACCTGAGGACGTAACATGTTGTGGTGAAAAGGCACCCACTTACACAAAACAAATTACATGGAATTTAATCTAGTAGAGAGGCAGTTGTAGGTGCTGCTTTGTAGTGTTTGCACTTTTCAAGTTGCTTTGTTCTTTCTAGTGTTAATTGATTGTCCTGCCAAAAATTTACATCAAGAAACACTTCTGTGTACTGGCACATGTGAATAATGTTTTCAGCTTTACCAATTTGATAATTAGAACTCCCTATGTAATGGATGATGATATGGTTGATGGTAATTAATTTTTTAAATTACCAAATAATTATATTTTTACTGAGCTGGTTCCTTACTTACAATCTTTTATTTACATTAAAACATTTAAAATTATGTGGAGTATATTGTGTGTGTGTGTGTTTGTGTGTACTACGTATGTGTGTGTGGTTATATCAACAAATGAAGTGGCTAATAAATCAGATGTGTTGGTATTGTGCTTTGGAATTTAAAATACCTGGAATAGAAGGAGTGAACGTGCTGCTCCTGAAGTGCATTTAATTTCAAAGGAACTGATGAAGAGGTTATTAAAATTGTGTAACAGTTGAGGTTTTCATGTTATAAGGTCCCAGAAGACCACAACGCATGATTAATTCTGAATAAATTTGTAAGGTGATGACGAATGTCAAGTCAGTTCAATCTTGTTGTATATCTGTAGGACTGGCCCAACCAGTTCTGCTTTTTTGTTTGTTTTGTTTGCACCTCTGTTGAAACAATGATACTAGATGTCATGCAGACCTCTTCTCACCAAATTTGGCTCTGTGCCCATCAAGCCAAAAATCTTTTCACAAGAAAATTAGTAAATATTCAGACAATTTCAGGTTGTTGCCATTACTGCTTTTGAAATTTAAGAGTTCAGGGGTTATCCTGTCATTTTTTCAGCCTAGTTGATCTTTTTACCTCTTTCCCCCCCACTTCAGAGTATATTCTGTACCAGTTTTGAAGGAACAGCCAATTTTATGCCTCAACTTTCTTTATGCTTGCAGCTGTTCTTTTAATTTCTATTTTAGATGAGCTGTACAATTTTCTGATCCATGCTCTTGTAGTATATCTGTATCAGTGTTTGTTATGTAACAATATTTTGTCATGGTATGGAATATTGCATGAATTTTTTACAAGTTTACGGAAACTAAGACAGTACATGATTTACATATATACAGCAGACATGGAAGAGAATCAAAATATCAAGCAGGTACTGAATAATGAGAACAAAGATTTTAGGCTTTTTGTAATTGATAAAATTTGCTTAGAAACAATAACCGACAACCTAGGCCATCATATATAATGTACTACAGTACAATTAATAGTTTACTTTAATTACTGTGGGCCGGGTAGTGTAGTTGGTATAGCGACTGCCTACGGACTGGACAGTCCGGGGATCAAATCCCAGTGGGGAGAGATTTTCCGCATCTGTCCAGACCGGCCCTGGGGCCCACCCAGCCTCCTGTACAATGGGTACCGGGTTTTTCCCAGGGGTAAGGTGTGGACGGGGCATGATGCTAACCCCTCACCCCCTTCTAGTGCCGAGGTCAAAAATAGAGTAGAGCTATACCTCTACTCTCCCTAAGGGCCTTTGTGGCCTATGAAAGGGTGAAACCTACCTACTTTAATTACTACCCTGAGGACAGTATTTATCTGAGATGTTATTGTCAGGTTTGTTATCTGAATGCCCTTTGTGTAACTAATAGTTGTTTTTAATGTTTTCGTCCACATACAGTATTTTTTACAGAATGTCTGATGGTGGTTTCATTATAAACTGAAACAAATAGCTATGTGGTATAACAGTGGAGTTTGTTTTATTCACAACAAGTTGTAATGGGCAAAATTATGATGGCTTTTTGTCTGGTTGTTGGCACATTGCAGAAAACAGAAACCCTCATGAGAAGATTCTCTGGTTCAGAAATTGTTCAAATGCTACATAATTATTCACATTAGCTACTGGTTCTCTATAGCTATAAACAAAACAATGTTGCTAATAAATTCAGATTAGATTGGTGCATTATTGATTAAGTGGAATCTGGAGTGGACCCCAGTTGACTGCCTTATCCTGATTTGTAGATATGTTATACAGAACAAGCAATATGTGCTCAAAGGACCCCAAAATTGAACCTCCTAGCTTTTACCTTTTTCTTTTCTTCCCCCCCCCCCCCCCC
>Ga0209629_10003362_pt1 | contig 11430 bp, 16 predicted proteins | sample TergutCu122P5_FD_187286 | JGI IMG/M metagenome (GOLD analysis project Ga0209629, IMG submission 187286) | Cubitermes ugandensis P5 segment gut microbial communities from Kakamega Forest, Kenya - Cu122 P5 (SPAdes) (version 2) | ecosystem: Host-associated > Arthropoda: Insects > Digestive system...
GATTCAGTCAGCCAGACTTTTGTGACAAAACACACCTACAACGCAACACTGAGCACGGCTTCACCTGATCCTATCAACCCGAACCTCAATCCCAAGGCGGTAAACGCCACAACCCTTAATTCGGCGATTCAGCAGGCAAGCGGAGACAACAAGAATATCTACACCGTGGCTATCATGCACTCTGCGGTTGCGACGAATCTTGAAAACCTCAATCTCTTGAAATACGTGCTGTACAACGACGCAAACGGCATGATCTCCAACACGAATATCGGCCAGTGGAACGGCAGGACTGTATTTGTCGATGATTCGATGCCCTTTAACGGAACGAATTACACGACGTATATTCTGGGTGCCGGCGCGTTTGACTATGCGGATCTGCCGGTTAAGGTTCCGTTCGAACCATACCGCGATCCCAAAACTGCCGGCGGTCAGGATTACCTGTATTCCAGAAACCGCGAGCTGCTTTCGCCTTACGGCTTCCACTTCACAAAGGCCGCTATGGCGACGCTCTCGCCGGACATCTCTGAGCTGGAGATGGGGGCCAACTGGCAGGTAGTCCACAACGTTGACAACACGATGGCCTTTGACCACAAGGCGATCCCGATTGTCAGGATCATATCGGAGGGCTAAACATGGCGATTGAGAGAAGAACGCTGCCAGACGGCAGTGTTGTCGGATTTAACACGGAGCGAAACTCGTTCTGCAATCTGCCGCCGGAGATGAAAGAGCCGGAGCCGCCGGAGGATACGCCGCCCGGCGGTACGGAGCCGCCGCCGGAAGTTACTCCCGGAGAGCTGCCGAAGAATATCCCGCCCGGCGCTCAGGGCGCTCAGGGAGCACCGAAAGACCCCAAGTCAAAATGATCACTTATGATGATTATCTGACCTTGGGATACAGCAAGATTACGGCTGAACAGTTTGGGCGATATGAGGCCATGGCGACGGCGATTGCTGTTAAGTACACCTTTGGGCGGCTGACGTCTGATACGGCTACAGAGACCAATAAACGCGGCGTATGTGAGCTTATGGACTGCCAATATTATCTTGATAATGTCGGTTATGTCACGAGCTTCTCAAACGGGGCCTACTCTGAGAGCTACAACCTGGCCCACCAGAACGCCATGGCTGTAAATGACATTATCGAGGCTTACTTTACGCCGGAACAACTGTATAGGGGTGTATGATGCTTGGGATGCCGCATACCGTCACGATATGGAATAAGTATAGAACTGGCAATAAAGACATCTGGCAGAGGACTATACTCGAAGGGTGCAGCTTTTTAAATACCGCCGGCATGACGACGCCCGATAACACCCAGGTCATACAGGACAACATATTGGTTGTTATACCGTACAGGGACGGCTATGTATCAAAAATGGAGTGGCTGGATTCAGACGATAAATCCGGCTGCTTTACTTTTGGTGTGGGCGACCTGGTTGTACTTGGCAGTTGTCCGGATGATATCAATAACTCCGACATCACGGCGGTCAAGCTCAAAAATCAATATGCCCCTGATTCTTTTATCATTAAGACCGTCACGGACCGCACGGCGGAATATATGCGGGCGAAGCATTGGGAGATCGGAGGCGATTAATGAGCGCAAATATCAATTTCGGCTGGAACAGGCCCATAAAAGACATCATCAGGGAGACGACCGGCGGAGATAAGACGGCTCTGTTTGCTGCCAGCCAGTGGCAAAAGCTGATAGACCCCTGGGTGCCGATGCGTACCGGTCATCTTGCGCATGACCAGGTGAGAATTTACACGACATACTCTGGTTCCGTGACTGTTGGGATAATTGAGTATTACGCCCCGTACGCCGCGCGCCTCTACTACAATGATTTCTTGAATTTCTCAAAGGAAAAACACCCGTACGCCAGCGCCTTTTTTGACAGGGCGGCCAAGAACGCCGGAAAGGGCGCGGACCTGCTGAAATCCGTGGAGAGGTTTATAAAAAATGGCGGTAAATAAAGATCAGGCCGTGCTTGAGTGGATACTTGGCAACCCCGATAACCAGGACGCCGTATTATTCAACTATTTGACCGGGCACAACGGGGCTCAATCGGTTGTCCCGATATCGACCTCCACCGCGATAGAGGAATACATTGACGGGACAAAGAAGAAGGAGTATGACCTCGCTCTCCAGTTTATGTTTTCCGCTTCGGAGACGACGGACGATGTCAATATCCAGCACATGGGCATGCTGCGGCGCTGGCAGGACTGGATCGAGGAGCAGGAGCGCGGCGGCGTATACCCGGACTTCGGCCCCGACTGCATGATCTTTGAGGTCAAGAACCTCAACAACAACCCGGAGCAGCTCAACTACGGCAACGACATGACAAAACTGTTTTTCATGGTTGCGATTATTTATAGGGAGTGATTTATTTGGCGACAAACGCGCCTGACGTTTACAGAAAGAAACATCTGAACTATATATTCATCGATACCGCGAAGGCGACCGACGGATCCGGCTACAATTGGGTGAGGATCATGACGTCCGTCGATTTCGCGATCGCGTATAATCCGAATTCGATAAGCCGCGACTATATCAGCTACGCGACCCCCTCCGTCGAGCTTGACAGTTACAGGCCGCAGCTAAAGCAGACACAGACGGCTATAATCGGCGACCCGATTTATGATTTTATTGCCGACATGGCGCGCAATCAGGCGACAGGTTTTGACGCGGTGACGAACATGATGATCGTGACCCAGAATAAGGACGCGGACGGCAACGAGCTCGCGTACATGTGTGAGGTCCTGATCACGATCGATACCGATGATTACGTGGCCGCGACGATAACCTACAGCATCGATCAGCGCGGCGACAGGACGTACGGGACGGCTACGGTCAGAGACAATATGCCGACATTTGTGCCGGCGGTATCCGTAGCACCGTAAGAATAATTAATTGGGCCGCTCTCTTTAGGGCGGCCCCGTAAATTAGATCAGGAGGACTATATGCGCAAAGAGATAAAGATCGACATACCTCAGACCGAGGACAATATCATCGTCGTCAACGGTATTGAGTTCATCATTCTGAAATCCAATATCGATATCCTTGACGACGCTATGAACGTTATAGACAACTGCGGCAAGCTTGACCCGAACAACTATCAGCAGATCATCATGATGATCAAGCAGGTCATCGGGCTTATAGACGGCATCCTCGGCGATGGGGCCATTAAGGTCATAATGGGCGGCAGGCCCGTCAACCTCAATGTCGCGGTTAATATCTTACAGGAAGTCCTGGGCGCTGTTATTGACATAATGCGACCCCAGAAAAACGATGTTCAGGCTTGACAAGGACGCGTTCCCACGGACAATAAACGCGGACGGCAGAGAATACCGCGTCAATCCGGATTTTCGGACGGTCCTCGGAATACTGCATTCCGACAATATAAGTCTGGCCATACTGCGTGACTTCTTTATTGACGAATGCCCCGTTGATTACGGCGGCGCGTTTTCGGAATTCATAAACCCGCCAGATGATTGCGAGGATGATTACGACGACGAGCCGGAAGAAAAGCGCTTTGATTATATATTTGACGCCGAGGAAATCTACTCCAGCTTTATGCGTGACTACGGTATAGACCTGGCAGATATAGAGTATCTGCATTGGCGGAGCTTTCAAATCCTGCTGAATGGGCTGTCGGAAACCAGCCCACTGCGCGAGAAGATCAGCCTGAGGTTCATGGACACAAACGAATATACCGGCGAGAAGCGGGTTAAAGTCGAAAAGGCCAAGGCCAGGGTGCAGCTCCCGGAGATCATGACGGAGGACGAGATACTGCGGGAGGAAGCGTTCCGGCGTAAGTGGGAGATATAAAAAAGCCCCGGCGGGGGCTATTTTAAGTATTGGGCTATTTTGTCACGAGCTTTTTTGATTTCGTCGCGGCTTTGATCATTATTGAGTGATTGTAAAAGCATCGTGCTCCTCACGATATGAATAGCACCAGACAATATTGTTTCATCAGTCGTTGTGTTTGTCCACTCAGTATTTACTTGGCCGATTTCTTGGTATGCTTTGTCCGCCGATATATCTCTTGCAAGGTAATCATCAATAACATTCACTGTCTGTTGCGCCGCAGTTTTTGCCTCGTCGCGTATGTTATATTTTTGCCCGCAGCTTGCAAGCGAAAATAAAGCAAGAACTATAAGCGCAATAGTTACAAAACGTTTAAACATAACACCCCTCCAAAAAAGAATAAAAGTATTTTACCATAATTTTCAACAACAATCAAGCATAATAATAACAGTTGCATTCCACGAATAAAAGTGCTATAATACGGTTATAAAAACTATGAGGGCGCTGAGAACGCCCTCATAGCGGCACGGTTGCATTGCAGTTAGGCCGATTGATTACAAAAAAGAATAACCGTCAACCTTTGCGTAGGGGCGGTTATTTCTTTTTAGTCCTAATTATGAGGATGACTAACGTCGCAAACGCGATCATTAACATCAAAGATTCATAAACAGACATGGGCCTCACCCCCTTCCGGGAGTATTGGCCTAACCGCCCTGCAACTGTGCTTGTACCCATTATAACACATATTTTAAAAATTGCCAGCCCTTCCGGCTGGTTTTTTAATGCCCATAAAAAGGTGTGATACACTTGGCCGCAGACGGAAGTATAAGAATAAGCACGGAGCTTGATACCGCCGGCTTACAGTCATCGCTTGACAAGATGAACTCGATGGTTGAAAAGGGCATGAAGATAGCCCAGATGAGCATAGCCGGCCTTGCTGTGGGCGAAGCAGTCAAGAAGCTCGGCGAAATCGGCATTGAGTTCAATATGCAGATGCAATCGCTTCAAGCCAGCTTTGAGACGATGACGGGCTCGGCTGAGCAGGCGACAAGCCTGATAAATAACCTTAAAACTATGGCGGCGGCGACCCCGTTTGAGGTAACCGGCCTCGCCGATGCTTCAAAGGTTATGATGTCGTTCGGGGAATCGGTTAATGATCTCTTGCCTGACTTAAAGATGCTCGGCGATATATCCCAGGGCGACAGCCAGAAGCTTAAGGGTTTAGCGCTGGTTTATGGCCAGGTGCAATCGGCTGGAAAGCTGATGGGCCAGGACCTGCTGCAAATGATAAACAACGGCTTCAACCCGCTTCAGGTGATATCACAGAAAACCGGCGAGGCTATGTCTAGTCTCAGGGACAAAGTCTCCAAAGGTCAGATAAGCTTTGACGATTTAAGACAAGCCATGATAGCCGCCACAAGTGAGGGCGGCTTATTCTTCAACGCCATGGAGAAGCAGTCACACACCCTCCAAGGCCAGCTATCTACACTCTCAGATAACTTTCATCAGAAGATGGGCTCTATCATGGAGCCGCTTGTGAATGAACTGACGAACAAAGCGGTCCCGGCACTTAATGACTTTTTAAGCACCGCCGATTTCAGGGGCGTTGCCGACGGTTTGAATGTAGTACTTGGCCTTTTAAAGCTTCTTGTGGGTTCTCTAAAGGAAATAGCCGTAGCCGCCGGTATTATGTTTGCCGCTATGAAGATAAACGCGATGGTTGCCGGCTATCAGGCCGCCCTGCCGGTTGTGGCCGATCTTGCCAGGATGCTCAATACCAATGCCGCCGCGTTCTTACTCATGAGTGAAGAAATGACCATCGCTACGGCATCCCCACGACGCACACGACGCCCTATTGCCCTCTTTCCGCCGGAGGGCTTTTCTGACCTCAAGAGAGCCGGGATATCTCATGTTCTAAATCATATTGTTAGACGTTTATCGGGTTAGGCAAAACAAATAAGGGGGTACAGATATGAACGTCAATAATGATAAGAATTGTATAGAATCGGGGGGGGGGGGCGATTTACAAAATGTATAATTGTGACGAAGCCGCCCTCGCGGAGTTAGAGAGGGTATGTAAGGAGAAAGGGGTACGGGTGATCAGGGATGATGATTCGCCGGCAAGAGTTTTGTGTCATTTCGAACAAAATTTTGTTATTATAAATAGTAATGAAACATACTTTGATATCATAGAACTGGCAAACATAATAGCTGACCTCTAAAATATAACGCCCCGCGTTGCGGGGCATTTTTTATCAAATTATACTGCTATTTTTATATCTAATGTATCAACATCCCATTGTATTGCGTAATACCCGGAATTTTCCGCCGCCTGGATGACCGTGTTATTGTATTCGCCAAAGGGCGGGCGGAACAGGTTCGGCATCTGGCCCGTGATGCTCATGATTTTGGCGCCGCAGAGGGATATCTCGTTTTCGTTCTGCTGGAGGGAGAGGGAGTTTCCGTGTGGGTGCGTCGCGCTGTGGTTGCCGATATCATGCCCGGCGTCATACAGTTTCTTGACCTCGTCCGGATATTTGTCGACCCAGTACCCGCACAGGAAGAACGTGGCCTTGATATTATACCGCCCGAGGATGGCGATGAGGGTGTCCGTATCGTCCGCGCCCCAGGCGGCGTCAAAGGTCAAGGCGACGACCTTTTCGGGCGTGTCGACCGAGTAAATGGGGAGCTTGCGCTCGGTCCCGCTTGCCATGACATTGAATACGGCCGCCGCCGCCGGCTTAATGCTTGCCGCCAGGAATATTACCGCGAGGATTAAGAGCGCCGCTTTGATCCCTGTGTGGTATTTAATGGTCTTTTGCGATAAATCTTTGAGAAAATGTGCCATAACAGCCTCCCGGATTGCGAAATATGGTTGATTATATGCTCCGGCTCGGTTGTCTTATACGCGATAAGATTTAGACGGCAAACAAAAAGCACAAGCAAAAAAGCAGACCTTCAAAACGTCTGCCTGCGCGTAACGTTATAAAATAATCTCCGCCGCCCTGCCGTCCCCCCGTTTTTCCCGGAAAGCCGGGGCAATCCGCCGGCAAATAGCGCAGCGGTTTGCGCGAAGCTTGGGGCGGCGAGCGGAAAACGGCGGGGCCATGGGCGGCTTTTGCAGCCGGACGCAGGCCGCAAAGGCGGCACAACCCCCGGCAGGGCCCCGCGGGACAGTTGGCCGCGAAGCGGTATAGCCGATCAAATTTGGAAGCAACTCCCCGGCTAAATTCGTTAAAACGGTTCGCTCACAACGTTTTCTCTGAAAACGTCGCGTTCTCGGCTATAACTGTCCCGCAGGCCGCGCGCTTTTTAATGAAGCGGATGTAAACGTTGCCGCAATGGGCGTCATTCGATGTCGATCCTGCGCGAGGCGCCCGCTTTTACATCTTTCGGGATTGTAACGATTAAAACGCCGTCGTCGAGTTTGGCCTTGATTTCGTCGAGTTTCGCTCCCGCCAAGCGCACCCGGCGGCTCATGGAATTGGCGCGGCGTTCTCTGTGGATGTAATTCTTGCCGTCTTTGTTAGCTTCTTCTACGCGGTTCACGGAAATACAGAGGTTATCGTCGTCGATGCTCAAATCGATCTCATCTTTTTTGATCCCCGGCAATTCCGCTTCAATGAGGTACTCATTGTCTTTTTCCTCGATATCGAGCTTGAAAGTGTCTCTCGTCAGGCTGCGGCTTGGGCTTGACAAAAAGCTGTCACTGAAAAAGTCGTCAAGCATGTTGTAAAAATCCTCAAAACCTGCGCCTGTGCGCGCGAGACCAGTGTTTTTGCTGTGATTGAACGGGATAAGCCCTGCCATGATCAACAACTCCCTTTTTATTATTTTTGTTAGCACTCAATGTCAGTGAGTGCTAACATCTTTATTATAATCGCCGCTCGCGGAAAGTCAATAGGTGAAATTTTAAATTCACAAAATATTTACAATTTTCTTTAGGAACTGTCCAGCCCTACTGTCCAGCCCTGGGTGTGGTTTCGCATATAAGCTTGTCATTGCGGCGGAAATGTGGTATGATTGTCATATACGGAATTTTGACTGAATTTTGACTGAGGCGAGATGATAGCGCTTTCCGTTATTTATTGTGGAGAGGATGGGATATAATGGCGACGGTTGAAGAAAAGGCCGCTGTTTCTTTCAGCGAGGTAACCCCGAGGATACGGGAACTCGCGCGGCTGTGCCGGGAGGCCGACGGAATCAATCCGTCCTTGTACGCCCAGTATCAGGTCAACCGCGGGCTGCGGGACATAAACGGCAAAGGGGTCCTGACAGGGCTTACGGAGATCTCCGATATTATCTCCAGCAAGATTGTGAACGGGGAATCGCTCTCCTGCGAGGGCGAGCTGTATTACCGCGGCATCGACATACATAAGATCGTGAATGGCTTTATCGCGGAGGACCGATTTGGGTTTGAGGAGACGGCGTATCTTCTGCTGTTCGGCAATCTGCCGGACGCGGAGCAACTGGCGGATTTCCGCGCGCTGCTGGCGGAGTACCGCAGCCTGCCCACCAGTTTTGTGCGGGATATCATCTTGAAGGCCCCTTCCCGCGATATGATGAACACGCTGGCCAGGAGCGTGCTGACCCTGTATTCCTACGACGAGCGGGACGACGATATCTCTGTAGAGAACGTGCTGAGGCAGTGCCTGCAGCTCATCGCGCTGTTCCCGATGCTGTCGGTGTACGGCTATCAGGCTTACAGCCATTACAGAAACGGAAAATCGCTGTATATACACAACCCGCAGCCGGAGCTCTCCACGGCGGAGAACATACTGTACACCCTGCGCCCGGACAGCCGGTACACCGCCCTGGAGGCGCGGATACTGGACCTGGCCCTGGTGCTGCACGCCGAGCACGGGGGCGGCAATAACTCCACCTTCACCACGCGCGTGGTATCCTCATCCGATACCGACACATATTCGGTCATGGCGGCGGCGCTGGGTTCCCTCAAGGGGCCCAAGCACGGCGGCGCGAACATCAAGGTCGTGCGGATGTTTGAGGACATGATGAAAAAACTCGGCGACTGGACCGACGAGGACGCCGTCAGCGCGTATCTGCGCGGGCTGCTGCACAGGCAGGAATTTGACAAGGCCGGCCTGATCTACGGGATGGGGCACGCCGTGTATTCATTGTCAGACCCGCGCGCCGACATCTTCAAGCGGTTTGTGAGCCGCCTTTCGGAGGAGAAGGGCCGCGGCGCGGAATATCGGCTGTACGCGCTTGTCGAGCGGCTGGCCCCGCGGCTCATCGGGGAGGAGCGGCATATCTACAAGGGCGTCTCCGCCAACATAGATTTTTACAGCGGCTTTGTGTACAGCATGCTGGACCTGCCGCTGGAGCTGTACACTCCCATATTCGCCGTGGCCCGCATCGCGGGCTGGAGCGCGCACCGCATTGAGGAGCTGATCAACGGGAGCAAGATCATACGCCCGGCCTATATGGCCGTCGCTCCGCACCGGGAGTACGTGCCTCTGGGGGAGCGGTGAGGACAAATAAAAGGGCATTCCTGATCAAGGCAGGTGAGCCGCCGATATGCCCAAAACCGTAACCGCCCCGGCGCCGCTTAAAAGCAATAACGCCAGATCGTTTAAGTGAAACGTTCTATGTAAAAACGCGATTGCGGCGACTATGGCGATCACAATCCCCACGCTTAAAAACGGATCGGCGCCCATGCCCCTCAGCACGGACGAGGACTGGATGATACTGTTTCTTTTTTATCATTGACATAATCAGCGTACATCCGGAATGCGCGCAGACACAGCGAAATCCTTTTGTTCGCAGGTCTGCGCGCGCCAATGGAGGATAGCTGATTTATGTCTACCTTTATCAAGAAACAGTATGAGCAGCGAGAGCGCGGTGGTGACGAGCATCCCGCATACGACCGGCATAATATATTGGACGATCATGCGCAGTCGGTGGCTGTTCTTCAAGAACTCAAAGACCGTATAAAGGGACAGCGCGCCTGTCGCCGTCGCGGTGACCGCCAGGACAAAGCCCAGCAGCCCGAAAAGCCATCCGAACCCCACGCCATACGTGATATTCCCATATATATAACCCACGCTCGTGACGACGGACATCAATACAGGGCCGGGCATGGTGTTGGCGATCCCGATGATCTGGGTATTGAAGATTTTTTCCGGATAAACCCCGTGTGAACAAAAGTGAGGGTCAGATAACGATACTTTTCACCCTAACCCCTCCACCCAGTTGTCTGAAGAACGCCTCGTTCTCAGGTTTCTCGCCGTATCCGTCTATCTTGCCTACGAAGTTGTAGAAGATCTCTATCTCCCGCCGGTTTGTAGTTCTGTCAAGATCGTGAATCAGTATCTTATCGATGAACTTGTGGAGTATATCGTAATTCAGCTCATCGATGTGCTCAAACTGTTCGACGATGCCGACAAACCGGGATGTGTTGTCCTTGAGCTTATCGGATGCGGCAAGCTGATGTTCCAGTCCGGCAATTCTATCAGACAATGATTCACGTTCGGCATCATAGCCGGATGTAAGGGTCACGAACTGCCGGTTGTTTATCCGCCCGAACACGCTGTCTTCATAGAGCTTGCGGAAAATAGCGTCCAGCTCGGTAAGACGGCCCCGGAACTTGATCAGGAACTGCCTGTTCTCCTCGTTTTTACGGTCGCTGTTCTTATCGTTAAGTGACTGCGCCTTCTTCAGGAACAACTCTTTGTTGTTCCTGACGTAGCCGAGTACGCGGTTTATATCGGACAGGACCAGGTGATTCAATACAGACTTGCGTATGTAGTGAGTTGAACAGCGTCTGTCTATCTTTGCTGTGTTACGGTATTGCCCGCAGACATATGATTCCTTGCGCGGTAGAGTGGTAATACCCTGCTGTACATACATCTTATGCATCTTCTCCAGTTTCTTCCACGCCGGGGTCGCCTTCGTATCGGTTTCACTCAGACCTTTTACAATGCGCTCAACCGACAAATTTGCGGCGAAAAGGCGGTTCAGCCGTTCCAGCACAATGGCGTACAGGTGGGCGTATGGCGTAAGTGGTAAGTACACGACCGCCGCCCGTCTTCCGACGTAGTGGAATGCCGATACCTGTTGCAGGTAAACAGGCCTTCCTTCGAACCCGTTCCGGCCTTCGGCGAGTGGAAAGTCAGAAACGATGCTGAACTGGGTATGGCGAAAACGCTTAATCACTTGAAAATATGAAAATATTAAATTGAACAGCTTTCGGACGGTTTAATACAGTAGTTCCAGGACGGGAGAGAGTCATCGAACCCAATATTTAACGCATTCATATCATTATCGCCTATTTTCTTACCTGTTGCATATTTATTAGGAATTGTTAAATAATAACTTACGAAAATAATTCATAATTCCAGGATTCCATCGGTGGAATTTTGTCGATATGAATAGTCTTGAATTCTTCATCAGAAACAGTTTGAGCCAATTCATATATTAAACTTCTTCCGAAACCTAAAACATGTCCAATTCAAAATTGCAAATGCCTGCGAGTAGGGAAAATCTTAACCCAAAACGTTTTCTACGGTTTCGATATCGTTCAGAAACAATCTTGAATCGCTTGATGAAGCCAATGGCATTTTCGTTTCCTATTCGTTCACTTGAGAGGTCGTGGTTGTACTCTTT
>Ga0209629_10003363_pt1 | contig 11429 bp, 5 predicted proteins | sample TergutCu122P5_FD_187286 | JGI IMG/M metagenome (GOLD analysis project Ga0209629, IMG submission 187286) | Cubitermes ugandensis P5 segment gut microbial communities from Kakamega Forest, Kenya - Cu122 P5 (SPAdes) (version 2) | ecosystem: Host-associated > Arthropoda: Insects > Digestive system >...
TTTAAAATGTAACTTTTCTTTAACATTTTACCACAACAAGAAACAAAAGTAAAAGATTATGGCACTTTACCATCAATTAAAATTCCCATCTAGATTGTTATTTGACCGTGTTCATGTTTTCATGGCAGATATTATTTTTACTCTCTTAAGTTTACTCTTATGTTTATAAACGAAAGAAAACGAAATGCAAATACCTATTTAATTAGCAACTTTGACAGCTTAGAAGCCGCCCCTTCAAATCTACCGCCCTAGGCAGCTGCCTAGTCTGCCTAGGCCTAAATTCCCCCCTGGTTGTTACTGCAGATAGCGAGAAATTTAACAAAAGAGAAAATATGTGTATCTATGACGTAACATTGTGGCACCTTGGAGCAATTTTGATACCTCCTTCGCTATCCTGACATTCTGAAAACAAATCAGTCTAACATAGCTCTTTCATACCGATTTAATATCTCCAAGCACAACAAATACGTGTAAATTTGACGATATTTTTGCCTGATTTTAAAAAAATTTGGATTTTCTCGACCGATTTTCATGGAAGTCCCCAGTATCAAATTTAACTTAAATCCACCCAATGGGAGCTTCGCTGATACATGCTGACAGACGGACCGACATGACGATGGTAAAAGGCGCCTTTCGGGACCATGTGAATGTGCCTAAAAGGTACGAATTTGAAAGGTTTGTGATTGCGTAACATTCAGCTAAAATTTTGTAATTTTTTTTCCTGCGTTTTTCCACGCCGAAACATGCAGACGGACAGACACATATTACCGTATCTGTACGCGACTTTAAAAGCAGATTGTGCAGGGAAAGCACAGAGCTATTAATTTCGTCTGTTGTGATGAATATTTCGTAGAGATTTACGACTCTTTTGCTGGTGGAGATCAAGCCTTCGCTCTTCTGAGATGTTACGTGGCGTAAGTTGGTAGTTGTTTACTGACGTTTCGGGAGAACCTTTACAATAGGATCGATATGTTGTACCGAAACTTCAGTAATCAACTACCAACCTACACCGCATAACATCTCAGAAGAACGAAGACCTCAGTGTTAATACCCTATGTGAGGAAACTGATTTTATTTGATCGCAATGACGGACGAAATTTACTCGTCTGCAATACGACGCCATGTAGCCTGTTATAAATATACCAACGTTACGGAGGAACGTACTGTTTCCTGTTGAAGTTCTAAGGGAGTATGTTCCTCCGAAACGTCGGCAAATTTCAACCATACTGCATGAAATCTTGTCATTGTCATGGCCGTGATGTCCTCAACTGTTATGATGAATGCAGATCGTTGGCTCTTGTGACCTTGCTGACTGTGCTGGCCTTGCCTTTTCCCTGTGAATTCAAACACTGGAGCTCTTTGAACTCAGTGACAATGAGCACGCGGATTGCAACGTCAAGGCTTGTTTATTGTAGGATAAAGCTTTTTGTTCTAATCGTATGCTATTCGTCGTTTATGCGGTTGAAAGTGTGACGTTACATATCCGGAATGTTAGAGATTTGTACGTGCAGCGGGGTTTGTTTGGGGTTCAGATTTACACAACCTTGCACTGAAACGCACACTGCGGATTATGGTCACTGTGTTTTGACACACGTAGCAAAATAACGCCCTTAATACAAAATTGCGTGCCTATATTTGTTGCATTGGACAACACTAGTACACAGAGTGTACATAAAATCAATAAAGTCGCTGTTTTTCTGTATCATTCCACGACTTACGGAATGTAAACGAATGAGGAAAGAAATAAGGTAATGAGAATCTTAAGGCAACCATTTCCAGTGGGCCCACTTGCTACGAAAGATCAAAACTAGCTGAAGAAAGTAAAATATTTAAAATCTTAGGGTGACAATATAAAAATGATGCAAATTTACAGGTGAAATTAAATCCAGGATTGCCATGGAAAAAATAGAATTCAACAGCTAAAAGCCTCTTTATCCGCAGCAAATTGGAGTGAAATTTAAGGAACAAACTAGTAAGGTGCTACATCTATAGCATATCTTTGTGTAATGTTGAATATTGGACACTTCGGGAAATAGTTCAGTAAAATACCTGGAAAGTTTTAGAATGTTGCAGATCGTGTGAAAATGAATAAGTGCAGCAAAGAGTCAGGAAGGAAAGGAATATTCTACGTACAATAAAGAGAAAGAAGGCTCATTGGACTGGTCACCAGTTGCGTCGGAACTGCCCTCTAGAACATTTTATTGAAGGAAGAGCAGAAGGAAGAATAGAAGTTACGGATACATGAGGAAGAAAACGTAAGCAGCTACTGTTTGACCTGAAGAAAACACAAGGATACTGGAAATTCAAAGAGTAAGCACTAGATCACACTCTGTGGCGAACTCGATTTGGAAAAGACTATGGGCCTGTCGTAAGACAGACTAAGGAATAATAATAATCACCGAATATATTCTCTCAAATCCTAACGATGTGACTTCATACAGCATGCGTCCTTCACACAGCACTGTCTGTATTCTGTACTTGTCTATATTTGTTGCGGGACAACACTTGCAAACAAAGTGCCCATAAAGATTTTCGAGCGTAATGCAATAAGAGGAATATATGTGCTGCTTTTCTATAGGATACAAGCGAAGTCGTTGTCTCAAATTCCAGTGCTTCTAATTTGCTTTCGGGAAGTTCTTTGTTCCTGTCTTTGCCTGGAAACCGTCCGTTCTGAACATATTCTTTCCTTTTCCTTAATCCCACTAGGCAAATGGCAGAATAGCGCCTTAATTTAGGCCACGATCTTTGCCGCGCTGTCATTTTCACTTCGTTCATTACTACCATCGAATAATTAGGTGCTATACAGTCTGTGGGAAATTAGAGGGTATCTCGTCGGTAGCTTGATAATTGCCGCCTGAAAGGTGATTTTGTGTAGTTTGGTACAGATTTGACTGCCTAGAGTTTCTTCGGTGTGGAAACGGGAATCACTCTTCTACCCGAGGGCAGACGTTTGGAATTTCTCGCAATCTTTTCACAAATTTCAGCTGTCATAAGCGAGGTTGCCTTGCAAGAGAGGGCAGTCTAGACAGCCCAGGTTACTGACGACACAATTGAAAGAAATGGACATTAAACAACATGTGATTTGTATTTTTTGTTGTTACTAAGGAACGCTATCAGTGTAGAAGACTACGTACCGTCGAATGATAGGGTGACAGACGATTAGTGGATTGGATAAAAGCGGCCGTGGCCTGGTCTAGGTACTTCCGTCACTTTTACCTGAACGCATTCAGTAAAACCAAGAGCAGCCGCTGAATTAAGTTTCCCAGCCAAGTCTAGAACTAGGTTTCTTCCGAACATAAGCCGTACAACGTTATACATCTAGGTCGTCCTGTAAATACATAATTGTTGTTGATTTAAGATGTAACTTAAATAGCGATATCTCTGTCCATTTTTTTGATAGAGTGCTGAATTTGTTCATACAGTAGACAGCTGGTATTGAATGTAACTGCGAAAACGTGTGGCAGAAATATCACTTCGAATTCGAGAGACAAAGAGAACTGTCAAACAAAATTCCACAGACCTTGACGTACAGAAAATCAGTAATAAAATACATGAATATGATGGCAGTTGAAACGAACTTGTGAGCTGCGGCTACTCTTATGCATCGCATTCTCAATTGGCAACTGGTAGTCTATCATCTAGTCATAAAACTACTCGTCGCTTTGGTAGACCTTAAGATTGGATAATGTGTTTATAACAGCAGTCACTGGACCTTGTTTTGATACAGAAAATTACAATTTATTTCTCATACTTTTTCCGTAGAGATCCATTTGAATATTATCCTCTAGTGTAGATATTCGCAGCTGCCTCGTACGTAATCGGTTCAAAGTCGAAATTTTCAATGTCTTCTTTTTCTCTCCCATGCTTGCTACATGATTCCACTGCCTCATTCCCTGTTCTAATTAACATATTTGGTGAAGACGACAATTTACTGAGCGCCTCATTTTGCATTTCTTTCTACCCTCCGTTACTTCCTCTCCCAAATCCAAATATTCTTTGGAAACTCTCTTGTCATGCACTTCGAAATTTTATAACCGTTACGTTTAGTTTATATTTTATTAGGTGTAAAAATTATACATTTGATAGATAGGACAGATTTGTTTAAAATTTAGTTTTGGGTGGACAGGCGATTGTAACGAGTTTGTACATCAGCTTAGAGAGACAGAGACAGACAGAGAGAGAGAGAGAGAGAAAAAAAAACAGTACTACGCGTGCAGATACTCATGCAAGTAAGGACACGGGAACAGCGTTATTTAAGTGAGCCAATAGAAACAAAATATTTAAAATTTTGACTGTTGAGCCTATTAGAAAGTAGTGAAATTTAACAATTAACCAATTTGGAGCAGTAAGAATATTTAAGGGGGGATGTATTTGAAACTGTGTAAGTTTGAAAACTTAACGTAAGCGAGTAGTCTGTTTTCTACCGAGGATGTGATAAGTCGTGTTTAAGTTACACTGAGGCTAAGAGTGCATAGACTTTCAACGGCGCATCCACGCACGCAAACATCTGTAAACGTTAATAATCTGGTGGAATAATACAAAGAATATTTTAAGGTGTCCAGTTATTTATGAAATTACCGTTTTGCTACTTAAGAACACTTAGATTCTCTGATATTAGGACATTCGAAAAGACTGATGAGCTAAGGTGGGTTCTAACTTTTGTTTGCCCCATCACGAAAGAAACACAGAAAAAATATTTGAAGTTCTTATGTATATTTGCAGGTACCTCTACCAGTGGCGTAGACATATTTGACTCCCTGCCCCAATAATTATTAACGCAATTATTCTCAGATCCAGAATTAGGCCATGTGGCAAAACCTAATCCATTCCGAATGAATCCATAAGAAATGTTACTAATGTTTTGTCTACGCCACTGTCCCATACTCATATATATATATATATATATATATATATATATATATATATGAGGGGCAATACTCTTGATACTCCCTTAAACCGTAAGATTTTTTGCACAATCGCTGTAGGAACTTTCTCATAATTAAAAAATCTGTCCACGGTCCACTGAGAGTATTGTTGTGCTTCTTATGTTTTACTACAGGCAGACATTTCTCTAAACAACTTAAACCAATTGGCCTACGTGATGGAGACGCATGAAATTCGGAACTATTTACCTCAATTGTTTTATATGAATTTCAATTTTCAAAGAGTTGTAAAGTATAAAATACTACAATCATGATTTTTAATGTGGTTTGGAGTGTAGGAAAGCATTCCCACTCTATTACGACTTCTTTTCATTCGGTGGTTGCGATGAACAAAAAAAAATAAGTATAAGGTTGCATAAAATAAGATCTGTTGCTTTAGCTTCAATTCTCTTTCTTATACTACACAAGAAAATTTCAAAGAATACGGTAAATTTTGTGTGTGTGTGTTAGAAACTGTAATGGAGCTAATTAATTCGCAGCGAAGTCTGTCGCAGAAAACTGCAAACAAGGTGCACACGCCTTGGCGTGACCAGCACTGACTTGACTGTAGATATCCACACGCCACGCTGCGCGGTGATGCAACCTTCGATAGTAGGGAACACGAATGGTTACGTCACAGTCACTTCCAGGAAAGCTCGTAAAGCCTGCTGTCTTGTTCCATTGATTTCCATTCCTCTGAATGTGTTACGGGATAGCTGAGACATCTCGGTCAATGTAACGACTACGCTGCGGTTCGAACGACCAATGTATAGAAGTTTTTCGCGGTAAGGAAAAAGGGTTTTTCTCTTCTCCAAAGCGTCTAAGACCAACTTTCGAACCCACGCAACCTTCTATCCAATTGGTACCGGAAACTCTTTCGTCGGCCTGGAGTGAAAAGACCAGGGCATGAAGCTATCACTCACCTGCTTCTAGTGCCGGCATTAACAATGCGTGGAACTTAACCTCCATTCCCCAAACTCCTTCATGGCGTATTGTTTAATTAAGCAAATGGACAACATTACTTAGACGTGTCTGTTAGTATGTTGTCCACATCGTCATTACCATTTTCGTCATATTCATTTTATATTATTTGAGTGAAGAATTTAGTCCCACTCAGGTACTATGAGCGTACAGTAAACTATAGCGACTACAACTCAAGTATTCGCACTTTTAGCATATTTCACAAGATTGATAGATATTTTTACGCCCAATTTTACTGGCTCCCTAGCGTTATTAAACCCAAAGCTAAAGACAATTTACCACTACCACACCGTTTTATATTCTATAAAAATATAAACTTTTACAAATATTATATTATATTATTTCAGGACTCTATAGGAGGGCAAAAGTGGCGCTAGGCTCACTACTGTCATTAGAAGGTCACGCGTGCTGCGTATTGTTATTGATTGCAGAAAATTACAAGCCTCAGTGTTCGTGTAGCCTCACGTTGCCTAACGTTCATACCAAGTTTTGTGAAATTACGTGCAGTTAATTGGTTCAAAATTTTAAATGCAGTAATCTCTAAGCCATGTGTCTCCAACCCGCGACCCTCGGGCCGCATGCAGTTCGCCAGGTTGTGTTATGTGGGCCGCGGTCACATTTATTAATTTTATACATACTATAAAAATTTTACAATAATTTAGGCAGTTAGGTTGTCACTTACTCTTCATTAATTTACTTGCGGCCCGCTAACTAGCCTACAATAATGGCTGTGACCCTTAGCCATAAAGTTTTGGAGACCGGGAGACGGGAGACTATAAGCGGACTGACATGTACCGTAAAAACAAATTGAGTACGAATTGTGTGCATTTGTTTTCTAGGAGGTCGAATATAAAGATTTTCATGTTTTTCATTAACATGCTCCTGGTGATCTTAAACTATGTAATGTAAAGTTAGAAATTATTAAGACAGACAATGAACGTACACCTTATGATTGAGGCGCGTTCGCGTAAACATTGTTGCCGTGGAAACGCAATAAATATTAAGTATTCTGAATGTGTGTCTGTAGCCTTATTTATCCAGCACGTAACGCTCATGCGCCGTACTTATCATCTGTGGCCTCTCTGGCTCTAACATATGTTTTTACATATCTCGTAAATGGCACGATTTACGGGAAAAAATATTGAACTTCAAATGTGTGATGATTTCCTCTGCACCTTGTGTTAGAAGGAGGCACACGGTGGCACAGTTGGTTGAGGCACTGCGCTCAAGCCAGAAGGTCGGGGGTTCGATTCCCGATTGTATCATTGGAATTTTTCATTGACATAATCCTTCCGGCTGCACTATGGCCCTGGGGTTGACTCGGCCTCTAACAGAAATGAGTACAAGGAATATTTCCTGGGAAGTAAAGGCGGCCGGTGCGTAGGGCTGACAAACTTACCACCCTCATGTGACGATTGTCTTGGAATCTGGGAGCCTCAAACTCCTAGAAACCCCAGGGCCTCTCCACGCCTGTAATGGGATTGCTTATACCTTGTGTTAGAAACATTTATGATTGTAAGAAGAATTCTGCAGGATATTATCATAAACGTACATGTGTCTTCATGTAAGTACCCGTTATTGTATGTCGGACTTTAATGAAACTTAAATTTTTTGACTTAGTTTCGAAAAAATACCCCTCTAACATCAGATTTTATAAAAGAGAACCGAGTTGTTTGTTTCGCTCTGACAGACGGACAGACATATATGACGAAGCTAATGTTCGAAAATTCGCAGTTTTACTAAAATGCCTAAAAATAAATCTCTTCCTGTGCATAATGTAAGAAGATGACGTACGAAAGAGAGGAGGCATAACTCCACACTTTCTAAACCTTTGCACTAGTTGGAGGTGAGTAGTCTAAGCCACTTTACCGCCAAGGGAATAACCCCAGTACCCAGTTGATAGGGGCGTGGACCTTTAAGCACCAGAGCCTTTTAGAAGCTCACATAATGGGAAGAGGTCTGTCCTCTCTGTGAATCCAACCCTGACTCCCAGTCCGCATTCTAGACACTACATTTACAGAATTGTTCTCTATATCTAGCTCCGTAGCAATAACTAATGAACCTTGTTAAATATGCTACTGCGATGAATTGCAAAACAATACACAAATTAAGCATGATGAAGGAAACTGTAATCAACAATTTCACGTAGGCTGTAGTAAATGTGGGAAACTTTTAGTTTATGCCGAAAAATTTCATGTATACAGAATCTTTACCTAAGAAGACGTTCTCCGAAAGAATAAAATAAATAATAATAATAATAATAATAATAATAATAACAGCTATGTAGAACTAGTTAATATGTACATTAGGTAAATAGGATTGATGATCACAATCGAGACTGAAATTTTAGACGTTATTCATTGTCTGCGACTATAAATCCCAGAAAACGTAATTTGGAGGCTGGACCGGGTTGGTGAGGAGGGAAGTCATCTGTAGTGGGCCCCTTAGAAATACCTAGACTGAAACCCTGAACAACAAATCAGGGTCATATTACAACTGACGGTCATTCAGGCAGTCCAACTTTCTATCTCACCCCATCTGTGGAGCTAACCAGACATTAATCTAAACAAAACCTAGCAAAACACACGTAAAGTAAGGAGACAACCACGAGAGGTAACTGAAGTGAGTTAAAATTGAAATTTAAAATAGTTACGTTTCATGACGTTTGCTTGGAACTCAATTTTTCGAATCTCTTTCCTCACATTTATCGAATATGGGACTTCAAACACGATCTCTTCTCTTGAGGCAACATAATGAATATTTTTTATGTCCTCTTGAGAAATTATGATACAAATTTTGTACGGCCTGTTAACTTGAATGCTGCTCTTTGTAAAGATTGAAATCCAGTTTCATTTTAAGCAGCTTGGCAGAGAGAAACATGTGGCGTTGATTTGGATCAACTGGACCTCATCACACTTTGAGAATAATCAGGCTCATTAATCGAAGGAATGTTGACCGAATAAGCGGCACTGTCCTCCTGGGAACTGAACTGGCGACCGGATGAGAAGCACTGGCCTACTGGGGAATGAAAAGGTGGCCGGATGAGCAGCAATGTCCTGTGAACTGAACAGGTGACCAGAAGAGCAGCACTGTCTTTCTGGGAAATGAACAGGTGACTTGATGAGTAGTACTGTCCTTCTGAACTTATAACCGGATGAGCTACACTGTCCTGGGAATTGAACTTGTGACCGGATGAGCAACACTGTCCTTGAAGTAAATGAATTTATCATCATATCGCCGTATAATGCTAGGGACTGTACGGCTTCCTGCAACAGAAACTGTTTACAGTCAGAAGACTACGGACTGAAAAGCCACTTCTTTTCTTCTGTTTCTTCTGTTCTTCCTCCTCGTGTCAGTGAAGGGGCAAATCGATTTCTGTAGGGCAAAACTTCTTGGACGCCCACGTGTCTACTGAATGTTATAGATATGTTATCGGTGTTTTTACATCGAACCGGTACTGAGATGAAGACCGCCTTCTTCTTGGATTTGGCGCCATGTTGTTTGACGTTTCGGAGAAATGTCTTGCATCCATCTTCAGAATAGAAGTACACTGAAGGTAAAGCAAGTAATTTTTTTCTGAAATGTCGGTACGTTTCTACATGGCAATGCATTTTTTTGTCCCAGAAAAAGGCACTTGTCTTAGCTACTGACGTAAAAGCCTCACATCCCATACAGAAATGAACTGGTGACATTTTTAGATAATAGAATTGTGGCTCCTTAATATGATTTATGACTGAGATTATGTGTCTTAAGTAAGAAATTTGCAGGAAATCTTAAGGTATATTTTAGTGAATCTACTCACGATAATTAATCATAGAAAGGAAATTATGAAAAGAAGAGTGAAGACATTAAAAAAATGTAGGTTAATGAGAGTGGAGTATGTGCCATTTAAACCGAAATTTCAATATCGTGTTAAAAAATATTTCAACTCTACCCTATCCTGATAAATTTTAATATCATTCTCACACCCTCCTTTTGAAGAACATTTCTTGTATTATATGTCATATGTGTTCTGATCTCTTGGTTAAACTCTAACATACAAGGATTCTGACCAAACCCTCGTACACATTTATTGCCTTCCCTTGCATTTTGTATTTCCATGTGTCCTGACACTTTTGACCTGGTTACCTAAGAGTAATAGAATACAAATCATGAAACTTGTATCCGCCCAGGGTCCGTTGTTCAAGCCTCGGACTGAGATTCCAAAGATGGGGCTATAATCTCTTGATTTGGTGATTATGAATTTTATATGACATCGAAATTAAATCAAACCCTAGAATATGCCGAGGTAGGTTTCGCAGTTAAGACAGGCAATGTACGTATAACTTAACATTTAGGCGCGTTCATGCAACAATTGTTGCAGTGGAAAAGCATTAAGTGTTGCATAACCTGAGTGTGTATTTGTAACCTTATTTATCCAGCATGAAATACGCTTGCGCCAGCTGGTCATCTCTGGTCAGCACGGCTCTACAACATTTTCCCACATTACCTCATAACCGTACGTTTTTCTAAATAAAGTTATTGAACATAAAATGTGTGTTTGATTTTCTCCAAAACTTTTGCCTGAAACATTTTTCGTTCTAAGAATAAATGGGCGAGATATGGTCAAAAACGTAAATGGGTGTCCCTGTAATGTACCCGTTATTCTTGTGCGATTTTAATGAAATTATAGTTTAATTACAGATTTTCGAAGAATACTCAAATATGAAATTTAATGAAAATCCTTCCAGTGGGAGCCTATTTGTTCCATGCGGACACGCGGACGGTCAGACGAACGGACAGACCGACAGACATGACTAAGCTAATAGTCCCTTTTCGCAATTTTGCGAACGCGCCTAAAATGATAGGGTCTAACAATCCTCATTTCCGTTACAAATTTTAATTCCTCTTTCTGTGTTAACGACAAGCATTTTTAGACTTTTAGATAGGCATTTCTAAAATCTGCGAAGAAGCATGCCTGCAGACTGTTTCTGAACATTGGATATAAAGAAGAAACATTCTAGAACATTGGAAGGACCATGAAGGTTTTGGGCCTCACATTGTTACTACAAATGTAGACAACGTAGTGCATGTGTCACTGTTGGTTGTCAAATTTGTTCTTCGTTTTTATTAAGACCATTCATGCCATTCGATCAGTTTTCTAGTAACTGTAATTAATCAGTGACTACGTTGTAATCACTTGCAAGAACACTGTAAATAAACGTAAATAAAACACAAGCAGTGTGATAATTATTTGAAGATAATTGGTGACTATACAATCAGTTTGACGTTCCCCGCTAAATATTTCTTCAGATAATTCTCCTGTAAACTGGCCGGGCAATAGTTTGTAGTTTTAGCCATTAAAGTGTCATCTTTTCTCCGTTAGGTCCAAGTGTTGTCCTCCGCACTTCATCCTCAAACATTGCGAATCGTATTCGAAATATGCGTGGAGCCAGCACACTGGCAGCTGTGGAGCCGACCAAGAGGCTCCTTGATTTATATCGAGACGATGAAAATATTTGATCAAAATTTCTCCCCCCCCCCCCC
>Ga0209629_10003364_pt1 | contig 11428 bp, 17 predicted proteins | sample TergutCu122P5_FD_187286 | JGI IMG/M metagenome (GOLD analysis project Ga0209629, IMG submission 187286) | Cubitermes ugandensis P5 segment gut microbial communities from Kakamega Forest, Kenya - Cu122 P5 (SPAdes) (version 2) | ecosystem: Host-associated > Arthropoda: Insects > Digestive system...
TCCCGTACGCGGCAACGTGAGGCTTAAATACGCGGCTCCTGATGATACTACATGGACTTATTCCGTGGCGAAGTTAGATCCGGCCGCGTCCGCGGAGAGTCTTATCCTGATAGCTGAAGCAGTAGCCGATTTACAGAGCGAGATGCCCATCGAAATACTTAACAGCTGTGAATACGAGCTGGTTTTCAGCTAGACTGGACTGGACAAGGCGATCAGGATGGCCAGTCCGACCAGCCCAATCTGGATAGCCAAGGCGATCAGGATGACCAGTCCAGTCTGGATAGCCAAAGCGAGCAAGATGACCAAGGAAACCAGAGCGACAAGGGCGGCAACCAAGGAAACAATGGCAAAAGCGGCAACCAAGGCAACAAAGGCAGCCGGGGCGGCAAAGATGGTAGCTAAGGAAATCAGGACGAACAGTAAACTGTATTCGCGCGGTTATCGCGAACGATTAACTTATTAAAAATTAGGAGGTGATATTTATCGAAACTACAATCAGGCTAACGTTTAAAACTGCGGATGCTAAAGCCGTAATCGTTAGCATTCCGAGAGCCAACCCGGCTGTTACGGGTACAAAGGTACGTACGGCTATGGATCGTATTTTAGCCGCTAACGTTATTGCTACAAGCGCCGGTATACCCGTTACGGTAGATAAGGCCGAATTGATCGACATAGAGGAACTCGTATATACCGTGTAAACATAGCGGTTGATGATTACGTATTAAATTATGTTTAAAATTTGATTAAATTATTTAACAAAATTTATTTATTAGAGTTTTCAGCTTACGCAACGTTTACTCTAAATGGGGTTACGCAACCCACTATCCCGTCAGCATAACGCTCTCGGGAATACATAGTATATTTGATCTTGGTCAGTTTATGTTTGTCTCGCCGTTCAAATCATTAATTTACGCTTCGCTTAACCGCGCAATGGGCTTCAGGAGAGGCGTCAGGGTTTCACTGTAGTCAAACGGGTCATTGACACTCGCCATAAATACAAAACACTATGCTTACATTATATCCAAAGTATTATAGAATGTCAATTTAATGCGGTCTGTAATAAATTTTATTAAAATTTGCTATATATTTTAATGACATGTACATAAAGTGTAACTATATAAACCGAATAAGGAAGGGGGGAGGTTCCATGAAATCGCTAAAAAAATTGAGTTTAATTCTTCGGTACGCAAAAGGCTCATTAACATACTCGAACTTTCAGATCGGCGCGTCTGATGAAGGCTTATATGAAATGGGAGTCGCAGTTAATAGCCTGCAGGCTCAGCCGGTCAAGAGCATCAATAAGGTCGAACTCTATAGCATAACCGCATAAGCGTGAATATTCGCATGAAAGGGAGCGAGCGCGACCGCTGTCTATGGCAGATTTAGGGAGCGCGATGTATTCGGGCACGCGGTGAGCGTGACCGGAGGGAAACGCGAACCCGCAGTGAGTAAGGAGGGGAAAAATGGAAACATCATATTACTTAATGACCTTTGACACGGATTTAGGCAAAACCTTAACTGTACGCATAAACAAAGCCACAAAGGATTTACCGCAGTCTGTAGCGGTCGGCGCCATGAACAAGATTTTAGCGGCTAACTGCTTTGACCCTGCAAACGGCAACTTGATAGCAAGGAAATCGCTTAAATGTGTCAGTACTGTTGTTACCCAGCTAGATATTGGTGCATGAAAACAAACGCGCCATATGTAAGGCGCGTTTGTTTTTACCTTGCCAGCGTATGCCGGCTCTCGTCAAAAAAGCCAATGTTACAGTAAATATTAAGTAAGCCTAAGAGGGGGTAAATACGTGGCGGTTACCGCAGAGCCATCCCGAGGGAGCCTGAGAATTGATTACGGCTCTGATGAAATGAAATATACAGTAACTAACCTGGATGCTGTTGCCGATGCGGATAGCCTAGTAGAGTTGGCTATCGCGGCTTCAGAACTGCAGGGCCTAGAACCAATGGATTTATTATTTGACTGCGAATTTCATCTGTTTTATTCAAAATGAACAGGAGGTATGTATGGCAATTAAATCACTGATAAACGCAAGCATAATTTTACGGTACACAAAAGGTTCCTTTAAATTTTCTAGCTTAAAGCCGTCGGCAACTGACGAAAGATTATATGAATTTGGGGATGCAATAAACAGCTTGCAGGGTGAAAAAGCTAAGTACATCGATAAAGCTTTGTGCTATCGAATCACCATGATGTAGAGTATTTAAGCAAATAACTACCACGAAAAGGGGGGGAGGTACGGTGGAAATAAAAACGTTATGGAATAGCTTGAGCACAGTGTCCGCGGCGGGCGGCGGCTGGCTTGGCTGGTATCTAGGCGGTTGGGATGGTTTCTTATACGCGTTAGTGGTGTTTACAGTTATAGATTACATAACAGGCTTAATGTGCGCTGTCATCAATAAAAACCTATCCAGTGAGATCGGCGCGAAAGGTATTTTTAAAAAGATATTGATTTTCGCCTTGGTCGGTATCGGATACACCATTGACATGTATTTGATTGGCGACGGCAGCGCGATCAGAACTGCTGTGATTTTCTTTTTTATCAGCAATGAAGGCGTTTCAATACTGGAAAACGCAACGCGTATCGGGCTGCCTGTGCCGCCGCAGATGAAAGCTATTTTAGCTCAATTACACGACAATAAGAATGGGAATGGGGATGCGGAGTGAAAGTATTGATTGATCCCGGCCATTCGCCGGGTAGCGTCAATGGGGGCAGGAATGAATGCTTCCACTCCGTTACATATCCTAACAACAAGATTACTGCCGCCAAGTTAACGGCGGCGGTATCCGCTGTAATGGGCAACCCGGATCGCGGGGCGAAAACCCGTGCCGGCAACGATGGCAAGGATTGTTACGGTGTAATCCGCGCGGCGGTAGACGCCAGGCGCCCGCAAGCATTCTTGATAGAAAACGGTTTCCACGACAATGAACGCGACGAAGCATTTTTTTGGTTGACGAAAACCTGAAACGCATCGCTCAGGCACAAACACATGTGATTTTGGAATCGTTAGGTGTTAAGGAGTTAACAACAGTTAGCGGAGTTTTTTGTCTCCGAGGGCAGGACAGAGGGTATTCGCGGCGATATGGCTTTCTGCCAATCTATCCTTGAAACCGGCTGGTTTAAGTTTGGCGGCCAAGTGCTGCCGGAACAGTATAATTACGGCGGGATCGGCAGCGCCTTAAATTTAAGGATTCAGTTCTCACCAGCTCATTCTTGTATCCAAGTGTTCTGGTTGTAACTTTTTGCTGCGCCTGTCAAGCGCAGCTTATAGTGAAACGTTTCGCACAGCGGTATACGCTTTTAGCCTTTATTAGTTAAAAAGCTTGATATTTAGCCATTTATATGGTATAATAAACCATAAAAGGAGGTGAAAAACATATATTTAGTCATTAAACAGGAATTGAAACACTTGTCACACGATGAGTTTGAAACGCTGAAAGAACTGTCCCATGTCGCCAAAAACATTCATAACGTCGCGTTGTATAATATCCGGCAGAAATTTTTCAAGACCGGTAAATATCTTAAATATAAAGACAATTACCACCTCTGTAATAAAGGCTGGTATCTTATCCGAAAGGGACGCGCCCGGCTGGTTGAGCAATTCCCTTTAGTAATACAGCTGCTTAAAGTGGTTGATAACCCAGTATGCGAGGCTGTTGCGGGGATCGACGACGGCAGTAAGCATGTAGGGGTTGCCATAGTTCAAAAATGCAATACGACGAATAAATGCGTTTTTAAAGGAACACTGGATCAAAGGCAGGATGTCAAGACACTAATGACGCAGCGGGCCGGTTACCGTAAGCAGCGCAGGCAAAACAAACGCTACCGCAAACCGAGATTTGATAACAGGGGAGAGTGATGAGGATGAGCCAGCCATTCATAGAAGAGAAGATAAAAACTGAGGTCATAAATGGACAGGAATTGATGATGTCTCCGCCCGCATTTTCAAACCATAACGTGATAAAAAATAATTTATTTTTTGTCTTCATGTCGTACTTAAAAAACAATATCTGCATACCGTTTGGAGACGGGGAAAAGCTTGTCCTTGATGCGATGAGTGATGGCGATTATGTTATTCCCGATTTTTTTGTTCTGTGCGACAGGTCAAAATATAAAAGGGATGGCGTATACGGTTCCCCGGATTTGATTGTGGAAGTCTTGTCACCAGCTTCCGCGCTGTATGACAAAGGCATAAAAAAGGATCTATATCAAAAGTCCAGTGTTAAGGAGTATTGGATTATCGATCCTGGTAACAAAAGTATCGAGGTTTATGTCCTTCAAGACGGAGCATACAGACTTGACGCAATCTATAGGATACCTGAAGATTATGAGCATAGCGAAGACAAAGAGAAGGCAATTACATCGTTTACGGTAAAATTATTTCCAGATATGACGGTTAATTTATATGACATTTTCCAGTATGTGAATGAATGGGAACAATAGTTTATATTATCAATTAATTATTTTCATTAAAAATATCGTATGTTTTATTAAATTATCGTATTTGTTGCAGTTTATATCCTATTACTGTTTTATATTCTTTTGCGCGGTCTAAAACCACCGCCTTTAGGCGGTAGAGGTTCACTTTCGGTATGGAGCCGGAGGACTGGCCGGGTTTTTTGGCAGAATATAACTGGAAAATCATAGAAGACATCGACTATCCCTCTATGGCGGATAAATACGTCAAGCCCTCCGGACGCGTGCTTTCAGCCGATACGCAAGTGGAGCGGATGGTATTCGCGGTGAAGGATTGATTACTGTAAAATTGTCCATCTCGTACACCAAACCTCATATTTAACAGAAAGCATCGTAAAAATTCAAAAACTGGCGTCATTAAGTTATAAGCGTCATTGATTGAGATTTGCCGTTTTATATCTTATATTATAAGCTTTACCGTACCAAATGCCGTTTTTAATCTGTGCACCAAATGCCGCTTTACCGTGCACCAAATGCCGCTTTACCGTGCACCAAATGCCGCTTTACCGTGCACCAAATGCCGCTTTACCGTGCACCAAATGCCGCTTTACCGTGCACCAAATGCCGCTTTACAAAACCAAAAAATGGCGATTTCAAGCCGTTTTCGGCGTTTTTTTTTCCTATAAGTATTTTAAGTATTTTTAAATATCTTTTTTAAGTATCAAGTAAGTACGTGCGCGCAATCCTGTTGAATTAAAAAAAAGAGGCGTAGCAGTGGAGAAAGAAAAGAATAATGTTACCGAAGCAAGGTCGTTGATGGTAGTAAAAGCCAATGACATAATTCAGAAAGCAAGGTTTCAGCTTTCAACACAGGAACAGAAAATAATCATTTACCTGATAAGCAAAATAAAACCTAGAGACAAAGAATTTCAGCCCTATCAATTTGACATAGCGGAGTTTTGCAGAGTATGCGGCATTGACGAAAGGAGCGGAAAAAACTATCGTGATTTAAAGTCCACGATAAAGGCCCTGGCGGATAAAAGTTTGTGGGTTACAATTGGCGATCATGAAGTCCTGTTCAGATGGATAAACGACGTGGATATAGAGAAAAAATCCGGGACAATTGAGATTCAATTTCATGAAAGAATGAAACCATTTTTACTGGATCTAAAAAACAATTACACACAGTATGAGATGTTGTACATACTGGCAATGAAAAGCCAATATGCCATTCGGCTATACGAACTGATGAAAAGCCAAGTTTTTAAGAAAAAGCCTGTAACCTATGATATTGACGAAATTAAGCGGCTGCTGATGGCTGAGAATTACATAAAACTTTCTGACCTTAAAAGCCGTGTAATAGACATAGCCGCGACAGAAATAAACAATCTTTCGGATATTTTCATTTCATACGAATTAATCAAACAAGGCCGCAGCTATACACAAATTAAATTCAGAGTGCAGATAAAAACGGAACTTGACGATCGCCTTGAAGCGATTAAAAAGATACATGAAGCAATAGGGGAAGAAACGCCCGAAATGATAAAGATTCTAACTTCAAACGGAGAATAAGCGTATTCTAACCCGGCAAAAACACTATTTAAAAATCATAACCGTTTTTTTCCCACCACGAACATAGAGTGAATGTTCTACACCTGTCAGCATTGATTTTAAGCCATAATATGCTGCCATGTTGATAACTTTTCGTGGTGGGAAAACTTTCGGGAATTAGAGTTAAGCTGATAAAATTGCGGGCGTGTTCACGCTCGCCATCCGGCCGGCGTCATATGCAAACGTTCACCGCCCATACTCCGTCCGCGCAATAATCTCATCTTGAAGAGTATCGGTCAAATCAACAAAATACGCCGAGAAGCCGGAAACCCTCACAATAAGGCTGCGATACCGCTCGGGATTTTCCCGCGCTTTGAGCAAAGTTTCCCTGTCCACAACATTGAATTGTATTTCATATCCGCCGAGATCAAAATAAGTTTCGATAAGGTTTTTAATGGATTCCCTGTTGTTTTTAATAAAACCCGGATGAAATTTCAGGTCAAGCACCATCGCGTTGCCCAGCGCTGAGAGGTCGTTTTTTACGATGGAATTGATCACGGCCGTAGGCCCGGATATATCCGCGCCCTGCGCCGGAGAAAAACCGTTAGCGAGCGAAACCCCCGCTTTGCGCCCGTCCGGCAGCGCGGCGGTTAGCTTGCCCATATGCGCGTGATGATCCACTGTATAAAGCCCGCTTTGGAATGATCCGCCGCGCGGGTTTTTATACCCTCCTACGGTTTCGTTAAATAGATTTGTCAAATCACGCATAATCAGATCGGCTTTATCATCGTCATTCCCGAATTTTGGGCATTCTCTGGCCAGCATCTGCCGGAAGCTTTCGTTATTTTCAAAGTTCTTGGACAGTATTTGAGAGAGTTCCGGCAGCGCGCACAGTTTATCCTCAAAAACCGCTTTCCGGACAGCGCATAAAGAATCGACGGCATTAGCCATCCCGCACCCGTTGACTGTGGTCAGGTTATACACGGCGCCGCCAGCGTTGACATCCATACCTTTTTCCACACAGCCCCTCATAAGCGACGACATAAAAGGCGTAGGCCAATTCTCGCCGTAGCTTGTATCCAGCATGTTGGTTATATCCAGGGCCAAGGTTAAAATACGGAGGAATTCCGCTTTGTACCAGTTATAAAACTCATCGAAGGATTGAATAGCCCCCAGATCTTTATATTCGCCCAGCCCAAAATCATAACCGGTAAAACCGCATTTTCCGTTATTAAACATCAGCTCGAGCACCTTTGCCCAATTTACACGGAGGCCCTCCGTATGCGCGAACTCCTTGCCGGGCGCCGATACTTCAACACATCCGACAATCCCATAATTCACGGCGTCTTCTTCCGCGACGCCGGCGCGTATTTTTGACTGGATTGCAATCCTGTCGTTAAACAGAGCCGGGAAACCGATACCCGTCTGCATAAGGCTGAATATTTCGTCCCATAAGCTCCCGCTCATTTCCGGCGTATACCTCATCGAGATAAGCGGCTGATCAATCATCAGGCTTTTGGATGCCTCAAGGCATATGCGCGTCAGATCGTTGTCTAAAAAATGACCGTCCGCACAGGCGCCGCCCAGGGTAACATTCTGGTATCCGCGCCTTAACCCTCCGAGTTTTTTAAAAAAAGCCTCTATGATCTTCCATGCGGCGCCTCGGTCAAGGATCCCTTTTTTCAGATCGTTTTCATAAAACCCCGCCAGCGTCTTATCCAGGCGGCCGAGCGACATGGATCCGCAATATTGTTCAAATATCACTGCTTCGTGCACCAACCAGATTAATTGGACGGCTTCATAAAAACTCTCCGGCGGCCTATGGGCTATTTTCGCACACGCGCCAGCTATTTGTCTATTACCGGCCAAACGCGCTTTATCCGCATACCGTTCTATATAAGCTGACAGCGCGGTGCAGACAATATCGGAAGCCAAGGCAAGATCGCGCGGCGAGCCGCTGGCCCCCCCGGCTATTTGCCTGGCTTTTTCTGCCAACCCATCGACGCCGGTTTCCAGCGCATAGTCATACCCCGCGATTACATGCCCCCCCTGCCCCCGCTGATACAACTTGGCGTTTAAACCGGCTTCAAATACGAATAGGCGAGGATCAGTTTTGCCTGTTTTGGCTTCATACCGTGTTATCTCTTCACGGAAATCTTTAGGGGCGGAATAAGCGCAGTTGCAGAATTGGGCGTTTCCCGCCAATAAGTCATCCCGCGCCACTTCAACGGCTTTTTCCGCGAGAAACGCGGCCAGGCATTTAGCCGCCTGAATGATCCGCGGTTCGTATTTTGTTTCCGTTATAACTCTTCTATAAACTGATTCGCGCAGGTTAAACGTTTCCTTAAAAAGCGCCTCTGTCACGTTGCCATATCCCCCAAATAAATCTAATTATCGTATTACCTTCACAATTTTATCCGCCAATATGCCTTGCGTCAGCCGCTGAAAATATCCGGCGTGCTCATCAGTCGGAGGCTTGATTCCCGAATATCTGTTTTTTTCGCCAATTGCCGCATATTTGCCTTCTCCCATCGCGTGATATGGGAGTATATCAAATTCTTTTATGGCATGCAGCTCCTTAATGATATTCGCGATGCCGGTGAATTCTTCCGCGTTATCATTAATGCCGGGCAGCAGCGGCGTTCTTATGACCAGCTCCGTTTGCGCGCGGTTTTCTTTCCTATCGTTTCTTTGAACGCATAAATCATGCAAAAGATATAGGTTTTCGAGTATCCTTTCGTTGGCTGCCCCGGTATGCTTCTTATGCGTTTCGGGATTAGCCGCTTTCATATCGTATAAAAAAAGATCGGTATAGTTCAATATATCCGCAAAGGATGAAAAAGGAACGTTTCCCGCAGTGTCAACAGCTGTATGTAATTTTTTAGCCTTGCATAGGCTCAGGCATGCTTTCAGGAAATTCAATTGGAGCATCGGCTCCCCGCCTGAGAATGTAACGCCGCCCTGGGAGCGGTCATAAAACGGTTTATCGCGCGCGAGTTTCTCAACTAACTCTTCCGCCGAAATTTCCATGCCGCAGGTGGAAGCGGCGCCGGCCTTCAGTTGGCGCTGCGGATAAGGCTTTTTTGTTTCAGGATTGTGGCACCATGCACAGTCGAGATTGCAGCCTTTAAAAAAAACGGTCGTGCGTATCCCCGGCCCGTCGTTAATTGAAAACCGCTGTATATCAGTTATTAATCCCACGGCGCTCACCGCTCATAAATAACCGGGGCAAATTTTGGCTTGCCGCGTAATTCTGTAATTCTGTTCCCGTCCATTGCCCGTCTCCTTCTCAACCGCTTACATCAGCCCTTTGTTTGCAATTTTAATGATATATTGAACGGCCATAATTGTCAATGAAGGCGTACGGCCGATATGTTTGCCGGTATGGCTAGGGCCGGGCAGAGTGCGGATTCTATGGCCCCCACCCCCGCATCTACAGGCAGCAGGTTTTCACTATAACATGCGGTTCTATGTTGTTATCCATTTTCTACCATATGTTGACAAGGATACAAATGATCAAGAAAAAAAAGAAACTAACACTTGCCCATCCGGGATGGGTGGGTGCACGCTCATATGATGCCCTTTACAGCGTCCAGGACAACGCTGGCTGCGTTTTACAGGCCTGGGTGGTACTAAGTACCAGTGGCATGTTAAAACATCAAAATAAGGCCTTTAACGCGTTCTGGGAGGCATGTCCAAAAAAGTAAGCAAACTAAGCCGCCGGCGGCGGGCATGGGCGGTTTGTCTCATGCCCGCCTCGGAACGCATTAAAACATAATAGCTAAAGTAACCATTTGCCAAAAGCAAATAACACGCTGTGATCTTAACAATTTGATTTCGCAGTACTCTGCGCTTTTCTTAGAAGAACCGTTCAAACCTCTCTTTACCCGCTTTGCAAATCGGGCACTTTCCCGGTGGGTTGTTGTTGGCGCAAAGATAGCCGCATACGCTGCATCGCCATACCGGGTATGCAAGGCTTTTGCCTGTTTCGGGTTTCCCACGAGCGGACTTATCCGCTTTGCGGGCCCGCCGCTCAGGCGTCTGCCGGTCTTCATTATATCCGTCGCTCACATACAACGCGCAAAAACAGGCGCCGTATTCCGCCAAATCGTCGTCCCTGTAATAGCAGGGGCACACTATATCCAGGTTATCTTCACGCTTGCCCATATACAGCCTGCATGGGCAGGCTTCAATGCCGTACCTGTCCTGATTCACCAGTAGCCCTTCTACGAGCCGCATACAGAAATCTTTATCCGGATTCAGCTGGTAGCCGCCCGACTCCGCGTTCTCTCTGATTTCACGGTATTTTTCTTCAACCTTTTGTTCGTCCACGTCACTCACCCGCCAGCCTTTCCAGCGCGCTCAGGTTATAACCAGCGATTGCTTCACTGTTATTTACAATAATCGTCGGAAACGACCAGTTGGGGCTATATTTGCCCCATTCACCCGCCACTTCGCCAACCTCGTCTTCTGATAAAAGGTCAACGTCCAAATAGGAATAAGCGATATTGCGGCTTCTCAAAAATGCTTTCGTTTTTTTGCACCAGCCGCAGGTGCTGAGTGTAAGCAGCTTAATGTCGCCTGCGTTTCTTCCATTCACTTTAATGAACTCAACCATCATGTCCCCCTCCATGTTATTTGAAATGAGTTTTTCCAACAGGCCCTGTAACGCGATTTTTTCGATTTCCATCTTACGGTTGGCTAGGCCTAAACGCCATCATAGCGGATATGGCCAGGCGGTTATCATTGTACAGAGCTTTCATTTTCATTTTATCCATGTTGATATTATATTGCTAATAGAATTAAGATCTCGGTCTCGGCCACATTAGAAGGGCCTTTAACTTGACATGCTGTTTTCTTGGGCGTCGTGATATATGCCGAAGCATCCTATGAGCTTATCAACTTAATTTCTTTGGCGACGAACGCCCGGCGCGAAATACTTTCCCTTTAAGCGCTTATTCCCCGCGCGGATCCGATTGCGCGCGGATCCGATTGACAATAGCTCCGTCCGACATGAATTTTGCGAGGTATTGGCCTAGCATTGTCCTGGCTGTTGGCGAAGGAGCAGAGAAGGAATATTAAGTGGCAGGCGATGACGGTACGGCGCATATACGCTGACAACAACGGGGCTCTTGTTGTTGTTTATGTATCTTGTTTATATATCTTGTTTATATATCTTGTTTAGGAACCCTGGAACCCGCATTAAAGCGTCATTTCTGAGCTCAGATCAGGACACGGATACACGCAGATCCAGAAACGGATACACGCAGATCCAGAAACGGATACACGCAGATCCAGAAACGGATACACGCAGATCCAGAAACGGATACACGCAGATCAGGACACGGATACACGCAGATCCAGAAACGGATACACGCAGATCAGGTCACGGATACACGCCACGCAGGTATGGACACAGATACACGCTATGAACGGTATTGACA
>Ga0209629_10003366_pt1 | contig 11426 bp, 5 predicted proteins | sample TergutCu122P5_FD_187286 | JGI IMG/M metagenome (GOLD analysis project Ga0209629, IMG submission 187286) | Cubitermes ugandensis P5 segment gut microbial communities from Kakamega Forest, Kenya - Cu122 P5 (SPAdes) (version 2) | ecosystem: Host-associated > Arthropoda: Insects > Digestive system >...
GGGGGGGGCAAAAATTTCTTGGGCCCAGGGGCGTAAAGTACCTAAATACGGGCCTGGCTACAGACAACACACACAGAATAAGCAGTACTTCTTTCTTTTGCACCGCAACAATGGTTACGCAAACGCACCTCAATTTTTCGATTACATGTATATTGTATGTCTTGTTTTATAGATATGTCTTACCTAAAAAATCCTTTTTTATTAACACAGTGTCTTGCATCATTTTACATACAGTTCCTGACTAGAATAAAAACATAATCAACAAATTCTAGTTATGATAAACTACATACTGCAAAATAGTTGTTAATGTTGCCAGAAAAAAAAGAGTGCTATAGATCAACACCCTCCACACCTCTCCTGATGTCACAGTTCACCTTCTGACATACTGTACATACTTCTGTATATTCCCCTCCAGTTGTCTAGCCATCCTGTTCACACAAATGTTAGTAATGTTAACTTCATGGTAAACTTTGCTAGCAGCACACACTTTTTGTTGGTTGACAGGTCAGAGGGGGATGGAGGGGAATATAACAGTCAACAGAAAGGCAGGAACTATCACAAGCCATTTCTCAAATACACATATGCATTCTTTCACTGGCCTCATTGTAGTTACTCCAATGACAATTTGCATTAGCTGTATACTTCTGTGTCTGAATGACATTTACCAGATACAATGAACACAATTACATCATTTTATTTAATAAAATAACACCTGTAAGATAAACATACTTTACAAGTCTAATTTACTAACTGGACTTTAAACATATTCACTGAACCAACTGATAAATAATCACACTATAAACCTTACCTACAACATTTACAATCTTATTGAGAATGTATGTACATGCAGAGTCTATAAAGCATATGATTTGTACAAATACCAAAGGGGAATGGTGGTAAATACTTTATGATTGCACATTAGTATGCATATAACTTGTCTCAGCCCAAGATACTACATTATCCGCCAGCCTTGAGTCTGTAGTTTCTTTCAGACTACTCAATGCAACACTGAACTAACACCCAATTCCTTGTTACCAAACATATCCAGTCTATTATGAGCAATCAGTTGTTTTGATTTTCTTTCATGCCTGTGAACTTGTGTCCAATTTAAATCCAACTCACTCTCCCGCCCACAAGACTGCTTCTACTGCTGTTTAACCACACCTTGATGACTTACCATATACCATACATGTGGACATATATCATAATGCCTGTATCTTTACAGCTAACTTCCTGACGATGAGCCTTTAGGGCTTGAAACATGTAGAAAATACTTTGTGAAATGAAATTACAGCAGGTGTGCATTTGATTGGTTCTATATTGTAATAATTACTTCAATCTAATAATGCTTGATCTACAAGACATCAGTCATTAGCATGCTGAAGGGAAAATACTAACTTATGGTGATACTGTATGAACAGAAATGAATACTTTCCATACGGCTGGGGTTACCAATATACGTTTTCATGTGTTGGTATTGGTGAGTTTCCACAGTGGTCTACAACTTCTTGGGTTGTGACACTGTGCAGTATTACAGGTGGAGGTCACATGCCTTATAAGAACATGCTGCTTTTCTTTAGGGTGGAAATGATTTATGTGATGCAGCTGGCAACTGCATCACAATTCCACACCAGTCCTTCACAGCCGAGTTATGAGTAACATTTCATGTCACTCCGCATATATGACCTGGCTACATCATCATCCTTATCACATCAAGCATGAAGATGGAGGCATCATGTTCCTCCAGGACACTAGTATCAACCTGCAGCACCATACAATGTAATGTCCATATGACCATATGTGTATTCTGTTACAAATTCTTTAAAATTATTCAGTTATATTTAGATTCCCTTCTGAAGTATTTCAAGTGCAGTACTTTCTTTAACAGAACAATTGGAAATATAAAATTCATTGCTCCCCATTTTCCAAACACAGTAGTAAAATTAATCTGTAAATCCCTTAAACTTATTTCAGGGTGGGACTTAGGACGTTCCTTAATCCCCTTCATTTGGATGTGGCTTTGTCCTGTGAGAACCCGATATAAATGATAAATGCCAAAACCAAATGTGAAGATGGAAGTAGAAACCAATATGTCAAACAATGCTATAAGCAAAAGAAACAAAATATCTTCCTGACCTGATAGCCATTTTCCTAATGCTACAGGAAAGAAACACCGAGAACTCAAATTCCACAAACTTATGCTGCCTTCCTTTTGATTTTCAAAATGTTCATACAAGTGTGGAAACAAGCAAATGTCAACATACATGCTGACTAAACCTGCATACAGACACAGTATGATAAAATGACCCATGTTTTGCAAACATATGCAAGCCCCTAGAAAGAGGCAATGGTGGTCACGGTGTATAATGCACCTATTGCACAAAGGGCAGTGATGGCAATTGAATGGTGTGTTTGTCAGACATTTAGAACAATACCATATTTTTCTTATGTCTACATTCCGCACTGAAATGTCTTGATTCAGGTTACTTTTATTCACAGAATCCCACCTCCTGCTGTAATCATGATTTTCTCCGTATGTCATGTATGATGTTACTGGATTCAGGTCCAAAACAACACTGTTGTTTTTGTGTGTCATACTGTTCATTATTCTGGACTCTTGGCTATCAGCATTTGTATAACTGGTGAGATATATGGCTATCCAATTAACATACACTTCCAGAGACATAAAAGTAAATATCACAAAGCTACTCAATGTGTTATCAATACAAACAGTAATACAGAACACCAGCACTGTGAAAGTTAAGGTTAATAGTGGAAGTATTCCAAGAATCTTCAACAGAAATATGTTCATTGCAACAACTTTTCATAATTCTTACATTTCTCAAATTACCTTATGTCTCTGAAATAAGATACATTTTATGACCTTGTAATAATGTGGATTCACTGGTATTGCTTCAGCATTCAGCACCTGTTGAAAGAGGAAAAAGCAACGTGAGGATTGAGATTCTTGTAGCAGTGAATATGAAGATTATGGTTTTCTGGGATTCAGTGCCTGGTAGAGAAGGAAACAAAGTGATAACTTCCACATCATAATGATCACGTACACAAAACTATTGTGTGGTCACTGACTTATGTACTGAATCAAGCAATGTAGTCTCTGGAAGAGGGGTACTATATTTTGCATAAACATACATACTGAACTACATGGTATCATCCCTAATAGTAACTTTTGCAGTCATAACCTTGAGTACCTCAAATCATACACACAAAATGTAGTTGTGTGATGTAATTTGCCCTATTTAATGTTGTAGTGTAGAATCTATACTTGTATTGGTTTCGGTTACAACACAGGCCATACTGTAACTTGTGCAGCTTTTGTATTTTGTTACATTTAAAATTACAGATATCAACATGCAGCAAATTTGTCTTTTGACGCATCCCCTGTCTTTGGAATTAACGAAAGGTGTTTGGGTTACGAAGATAAGCCCAGAATAAAGCAAACAGTTACTGAAATGTTATAACTTTTGCATATATCAAATGTTACAAAAGAACTGTAACGCAAGCCGGTATGGAGCACATTAAGTCAACATAATTTTCACTAAGACTACAAATCGGTTGCATGCTAACCTCCTGCACGACACCAAATATTATATGTACTGCGGTTCACTTAAACCATATATGTTTCCAGTTCAGCACGCATAGTTTAGCTTTCTCATGCTACTAGTACTACTATGCTGTTTTATGTACGCACCAAACTTGAACAAGAAAAATACGGTGCGTAATAGCGGACTGAATTCGACCAGATGCGAAGAAGGTTAAACTGCAAACTTTTGTGAATAGGGTAACGAGCATTTGCGTATAACGAGAGGGAATTTCCTTTCTAGCGTAATAGCTATCAGCTTTTGCTTCTGGGATTTTTATCTCGGTTCGGAATTATCACAAATAATATGTACCGGATGTGACATCACCCGACACCCTCCATGTCTATGTCAGCCATTTTCGATATTCAAGATGGAAATTACAAAATACGAAATTTGGCTGTGTTACATACTGGTCTAATTACTGCATGCGGTATGTTTACTTACAAAAAGACGTAGATGTACAAAATATCGTAATAAAACGACTAATCAGATTGACAACATGCAGAAATCTCTTCTTGCAGGTAATAAATTTTTGGAACAAAATACCATCTGCATATCCTCACCTTTTCACTCTTTTTCGTTCTCGGAAAAAATGAAAACTCGGTGAAGTACAGGATGTGTTTTGAAAGTAGAGGTTAGGGTTTGGGGATCGCAGAAGATAAGAAAATTTTCATATTTGCATTGCTTGTAGGTTGCAATGTTTGCGGTCGAAACCACACCACAGAATCATGTTCATTTCTTCGAGAGCTTAAACCCGTAAGTATAAAACGTTTGAACGTAGATTTAATATGGTAATTGTTAATTACATCTTCCCATACGAGTGTGCAGAATCAGTGATCTGCCTGCCCCTCATTACTACCGAATTCTTGACAACCCAGATAAGGTTATCATTTCCATAAGTACACTTCGTTTAGGTAACAGGAAGTACATACAACAGAATAGACGACAATTTCAGTATGAATTGTATGGAACGTTGTACTGGCGCTAAATTGGGCCTCCTATTTCACGGTGGAGAAAAAGAATATAATGGAATATTAGAAGGTGAGGTATAATTATAGTGTTCCCTCACTTCTGCATCCCATAACAAAACTGTTTTCTTTTCAGGTCGAGGATACAAAGACTCCATCTCGAGCCAGGTTGACTTTGCCTGCTAATTTAGAAGTACAAAACTTAGCAGACAATTCAACAACTGTTGTAGCAAGAGCACCATTTGTACGAAGTGTTCAGTTTGGACCATTTATAGCCAGACATACTCAGATGTTACATCCAGCTGTCAACTTCCCTTTAAAGGTATCAATAAATTAAGGGAACGTTTTTTATGTAAGTGGAATTGACAAGGATTCAGTTACGGTGATTCAAATTTTTTGACAGTTTGGTAATTTTAATACAAGTGTGGCTTTGTAGTTTATTTTCAGGTCTTCTCTCTCTCAGATTGACTTTATTGAATAAGTCTGGTAGTCACTTCCTAGGTTTTGTGATTTTCCTCAGCTTCTTTAGACACGTGCTACAGTTGTCTCTCAAATGAGACAAAGACTACTTCCGTGTCCTGTGCAGTTAATTATGCATTTAAAATTCTAGCATTCAGTGCTGTGTAGTTTGATGTACTGGCATATCATTAAGTAAAGTATGAATGAACACAGCCCTTGTGTTGGAATGAATGATTTTTGGGATATAAAAAATGTGGCGCATTACATGGGAATAGAGTAAGAGCAATATATAACTGAATATGTACTTGATTTTGCAGCTTCCGAATATACCGTGTTGATTTTTTTTTCAGGTTTTTGGTAAAACTGAAGAAACTAGTTACTATCTGGATACAAGTGATGAGGAGGCTTGCAATTGGATGTGTCTGGTTGCACCAGCAACACATTGCAAAGAACAAAATCTTATCTGTTATCAGGTAAACAAATCTTTTTTCTGTTTCTTGTCTATACTGATGATGTTGATTTATCAGACAAAAACATATAAGGTATTCCCTGACTTATGAACAGGATACGACCTGAACACTCGGTTGTAAGTCTAAAATACAAAATGATGTGGAATATGCACCATTTAGCCAGTCGAGGGGGATTCAGATAAGTGGTCATTCTGTCACAAAATGAGAATAGGCATCCCAATAACAGGTGTTGTGATAAGCAACACTTTATGTGCACAGTTAAAAATATGGTTAAAAATGAAATGTTAATGTGATTTTTATAGCAGTTTGAATTAAAATTTTCTTAAGGAAATTTTGGTCATAATTTCGGTTGCTCATAATTGAGATGGTCATAATTCAGGGAATGGCTGTAAACCTTAAATAAAAAAAATATCAACTGTATTAGACACTCTTGAGAAGGGTTTAGAAGTAAATGCAGGCAAAACAATATATACGTAGGTCGTACCGAAAGTCATGAGCAACAATTTTTTGTAAAGTAACATGCTTTATTATTGACAAACCAAATATACCACCTTTATCTACATAACTTTCTTTATTTTTCCACATAATCGCCACTTCTTTGTACACATTTCTCCCAGCGTTCTGGAAGTTTGAAAATTCCCCTGCAGTAGAACTCCGTTCCAGCCATCCGAAGACACTGACGCACTGCTTTCTGAATTGCCTCCGTTGTCTCATAACGTTGTCCACACAGCTGATCCTTCACAAATCCGAAAAGATGGTAGTCGGAGGGTGCCAGATCAGGGCTATAGGAGGGGTGTGGAAGAACTTCCCACCACATCTTTGTAATTGCTTCCGATGTGAGGCAAGTGGCGTGGGGGCAAGCGTTGTCATGCAGGATGATGATGTTTCGTCCTGGACGTTTATCGCGCAATGCACGATGGAGCTTGTGCAGTGTCTGGACATAACGAGCAGCAGTGATGGTTTGCCCATGTTCCAGGAATTCGACCAAAATCAACCCCTCTGCATCCCAGAAGACTGTGCCCATCACCTTCGCAGCTGATGGCACTGTCTTCGCCTTCTTTTTTGATGGAGAATGCAAATGGTGCCTTTCCATACTCTGCAGTTTCGTTTCAGGCTCGAAATGGTGAAACCAGCTTTCGTCACCAGTCACAATACGGAGCAAAAAATCATCGCCTTCATGTCGATATCTCTGCAGCAGTTCTGAGGTGATGGCTTTTCGCTGATCTTTGTGGTCTTCGGTCAATAACCGCGGGACCCAACGAGCACAAACTTTCCTATAGCCCAAGCTTTCATTCATCTCCTGTACTGCATTGTGCCCTATTCCAAGTGTTCAGGCTATTGTGTCCACAGTCACATGCCTGTCATCTTGAATGATCTCATCCACACTCTCCTTGTTGCGTTCAGTGGAGGCTGTTCGAGGGTGACCGCTCCGAGGCTGATCTTGGATGCTCGTGTTCCCATCTTTAAAATGTTTCACCCATCTTCGAACACTGCTCGCACCCATGCACACCCTTCCATAATACGCTGAAGTCTCTGGTGAATTTCTGCAGCAGGGATGTCCTCTTTCACAGGAAATTTGATGACAGCACGCTGGCGAAACGACATCGTTGTCGGCCATATTGTTAGGAGTGATACTAGTCACGTGATGCAAGCTATTGACATCACAAGACACTCAAGGATAACACAACAGCTGGTTCCATCTGCCACCTTACTATCCTTCGTCTGCTGTTCCCAGTTCGCATGCAAAAAATTGTTGCTCATGACTTTTGGTACGACCCTCGTATATTCATGTCTCGACAAGAATTTAGGATAAAATTACAACATAGATATGCGGAAAATTTTGGATATGTGGGAAAGATGCTCAACACATCGAAATTACATACATGAAGAAATTAAGAGCAGATTCAATCCATTGACTGCTTTGTACAAATGATTTAGCATGTGTTGTCATCCTATCTCTCATCTGAAAGGGTAATGGTAGAGGGAAAGGTAAATTTTGTATGTGAACCATGAAAGCATATGGGGAAGATGAAGGTAAGCTCCACTCATTGTTCACCTTGACAGTAAATGGAGCTTCAAGTCCTGGTCACTTTACCCTTGAGGAAAGTTTCTCTGGTAGCTGTTGAAAATGGAAAGATGTAGAAGTCTAGACTTTTACAAATTATCAACATCATGCACAATTCCTTTATTCTTCAACAATATGTATGTTACACCACGATCCTCAACATGTTTCGAGCAGAATGCTGCTCATCCTCAGGAGAACAAATTGTATCACCACAGCCTCTGGTATCATCATCCTAGAAATACAATTTGTCCTCCAGAGGATGAGCAGTATGCTGCTTGGAACATGTTGAGGATCGTAGTGTAACATACATATTGTTGAAGAATAAAGGAATTGTGCATTAAGTTGGTAATTTGTAAGAGTCTATACTATGATGCACGGTCAGAAAAACATCAAATTATGTAGAAGTCTGTCATTTTGCTTGTTGTTTTCCATTTGGGTGTGAAACTTGGTCTCACATTAAGGGAAGACGGAGAGGGTGTGTTAACAGTGTGCCAAGGAGAACAGGAACGTAAGACGTTGGAAGTAAAATGAGGATGGTGAAAAATGTGTATTGAGTAGCTTCATCATTTATGCTGCTCTCAAGATGTTATTATGGTGATAAAATCAAGGAGGATGAGGTGGGCGGGGCATGTGGCTTGCGTGAGAAAGGATAGAAATGCGTACAGGGTGTTATTTGGAACACCTGAAGGAAAGTGACCACTTGGAAGACCTAGGTGTAGATGCAAAAATATTATTAAAATTGATCTTAAATAAATAGAGTGGGATGGGTGTGCAGTGTATGCTTCTTTCACATGTTCAGTGTCAGTGGTAGGCTGTTGTAAACACAGTAATGAATTTCTGATTCCATGAAATTCATTAATCTGACTAGGAGAGGAACTGTTAGCTTTTCAAGAAGGTTTGCTTGATAGAATTATTTATTTAGTTAGTTAATTGGTTATTTGTTTAGTTACAGCCTAATGAATGGGGAAGGTAATTTGGACGGGCATCTACAAAAAGTGAAGCTATATTTACACTTTCAGGAATTGAGGAATTGCCACCTTCAGGAATGTAGACGAGCAACCTGCTTTCTGAAAATGACTCTTTCTCGCTTTAAATACCTTTCATTTCTTTACTTACCTAATACTGCCTGTGTACTGGAAAATGGAAGCATTTGACATTTGTTACTGTTTTGGCTATATGACATCTACATCGTAATGATTTTGTAATCATTTGAGGAGGTGCAAATGACATCAACAGAAATGAATCCAACACTGGTCTTAGACACATCAGGAAATTTGCCCTCCAAAATAAACATACAAATATCTTTGCAATGACACCTCCACAGAGGTATGACCTTCAGGATTCCTCTTGTGTAAATAAAGAAATACAAGTCGTTAACGGGAAGCTGCATAAATTGTTGAAGGATGTGCATCATGTAAGTATAATAGACACAAATCTGACTAGAAATGAATTTACATGACATGGACTACACATGAACTCTTCAGGTAAAGAAGAGATAGCTAAGATCATAGGGCACAATATAACAGATGTTTTGAAAAGCCAGAATCCTCCTATCAGTTTAAAATGGAAGTTCCATCACCTACTTCCACTGATGAGACCAAGATGGAATTTATAAGTGGGAATGCTAATGATGTGCACAAAAATGCAGCTAGGACATCAAGCAGACCAAAGAGAACTCCGGTAACTAGAAATTAAGATTTTTTATGGGCAACGTACCCATCAAAAACAGTGTACTGGATGTTAGTGTAAGAAGTGGAAATTGTGTAAGATGTAAACAAAATTGTGTGCCTTTTAAATCATAAGATTCTTTTGGTTATGATGAAGTTCCTACTAAGTTATTAAAATTATGTTCCCATTTCATTAGCTCCCCACTAAATTATATATGCAATAGGACTCTTTTTACTGGAGTTTTCCCTGGTAGGTTAAAATATGCAATTATAAGACCTCTACTTAAGAAAGATAATAAAAAAGATGCGTCTAACTACACGCCAATATCAATTTTAACCTCATTTTCAAAAATTTTTGAAAAAGTAATGCCAACTAGACTTGAAGTGTCTGACTGAGCATAATATATTAAGTAAGGAACAGTATGTCTTTAGAACTAAACTAAAAACTGATAATGCTACATGTCAGTTAACTAATGAAATCCTAAATGATTTGAATAATAGGCAGTATTTTTTTTGCGACTTAAAAACGGCATTTGACTGTGTTAATCACACAATTCTATTATTCATACTTGAATTCTGTGGTATAACTGATAACCATTATAAACTTTACAAATCCTATCTGACCGACAGATATCAAAGAACATTACAGTGTAATGAGAACATTAATATTACAATATTAACTTGGGCTAAAATTGAACCTGGTGCCCCCAGGTTTCGGTTTTGGGACCTGCGCTTTTCCTTATATTTATGAACGACTTACCTAAATTTGTAAATGATAAATCTGTTCCTATTTTATTTGCAGATGACAGTAACATCTTATTGTCCCATTCAAATCCTACTGACTTTAATAACAATATTAACACTGTATTTAAAATTTTAAGTGATTGGTTTAATGAAAATTTACTTTCCTTAAATTTTACCAAAACCCAATTTACTAATTTTACAACTAAAAATAATAAGCAAATTGAAATAATTATTAATTATATTAATAAATTTATTCCTACAACTATATATATAGCAACCCATCATTATGCTGCGGAACATAGGGCTTCCACAAGAATCCTCCATCTCACTCTATTCTTGGCATCAGTTTTAATCTCTGCCCAGGTCTTATTAACTCCTTTAGCCTCTTCGAGCACCATTCTTCGCCATGTATTCCTCGGTCTCCCCCTGCCCTGTTTGACTTGGGGATTCCACTCTAGGGCTTGCCTGGCTATGACGTCGGGTGGTTTTCGCAGTGTATGGCCCAGCCATCCCCACTTGTGTTTCCTGATCTGCAAATCTATTCTGAGTTGCTTCATGTGCTTCCACAGCTCTTTATTCATTATCTGGTCCAGCCAGAAGATTCTCAATATTTTCCTCAGGCATTTATTAGTAAAGACTTGCAGCTTGGCTGTTATACTTTCTGAATTTTTCCAGGTCTCACAGCCATAGAGTAGGACTGTTTTCACATTGGTATTGAAGATGCGAAGTTTTGTTTGTGTTGAATATGCTACTGAGTGCCAGATCTTGTTTAGTGCACTGAATGCTGTCTGGACCTTTTGTATACGGGCCGTGGTATCGGCCTCCGTACCACCTGGGTTATCGATAATGCTTCCCAAATAAGCAAATTGTGTCCCTCTTTCAATGGTTTCCCTGTGTATACAGAGAGTTTCATTGTTAATGGCGATGCGCATCTCCATAGAATTATTTACATTAATCTTTAAGCCTACTTTGGCGGCTTCTCTTTCTGTTCTCTCGAGCATTGTTTGCATTGCTCGTGTGGGATGAGCTAACAGACATATGTCATAAGCATAGACTAAGTCTGTGAGTTTGCCACATAATCCCCATCTTATACCTGCAGAGTTTTTGCTTACTTTAGACATTACATAGTCTAGAGTGACGTTAAATGACAGGGGTGAGAGAATGCAACCCTGTTTGACTCCATTCAGCACTGGAATAGGTTCTGATACATGGTTTTTGTGTAGAATTCCTAGAATTACTTAGACAAAATTTCTCGGTTTAACTGTTGATTGTTCACTGACATGGATAAACCATATTGATTCGCTGACAAAAAAACTAAGCACTACTTTTTTTTTTGAGATGTGTCATCCCCATTGTGTTGTTGAATAACAAGAACAAGCTAAATGGTACATATGTATATCGTCACAAACACATCTGTATTCCTTGTAGTACGTTTACTATTACTAAGGTAC
>Ga0209629_10003367_pt1 | contig 11425 bp, 8 predicted proteins | sample TergutCu122P5_FD_187286 | JGI IMG/M metagenome (GOLD analysis project Ga0209629, IMG submission 187286) | Cubitermes ugandensis P5 segment gut microbial communities from Kakamega Forest, Kenya - Cu122 P5 (SPAdes) (version 2) | ecosystem: Host-associated > Arthropoda: Insects > Digestive system >...
TTTTAAATGAGAATACCTTAGAAGAAGTATTTGCCTTGCGTTTGTCGCGGCTTTCCGGCATATTGACCTTGATTGCTTTTGCAGTCTTTTTGATTTTACTGACCTCAATTGTTATTATTAAAACGCCTATTCGCAATTATTTACCGGGGTATTTAGATTCGGAAATCCGCCAGGGAATAATTGTGAATGCGTTACGAACCGATTCGCTTCAGCAGCAATTATCAGATCAATCAAAATATCTGAATAATGTGAATGCCATTTTACGAGGAGATATGGAAGTAGATCAAGTCCGTAAAATAGATTCTGTTAAGGATAATAAACAGCTCAATCTGGAAAAATCGAAGCAAACGGCAGAATTTGTCCGGAATTATGAGAAAGAAGAAAAATACAATCTGACTGCTACGCAAACTTCTCTGCCTCGTCCTGATAATATGTTTTTTTACAAGCCGGTACAGGGAATTGTTTCGTCGGATTTCAATCTTCAGGGACGACATTATGGTATTGATATTGCAGCAAAAGAAAAAGAGTCGGTTCTGGCTACGATGAAAGGAGTGATTATTTATGCCGGTTTTGATCCTAATTTTGGATATGTCATTCTGATTCAACATCCCAATGGATTTATTTCGGTTTACAAGCACAATGCACTACTATTGAAAAAAGCAGGTGATGAAGTAAATAGCGGCGATGTGATTGCATTGGCAGGAAATACAGGAACGCTATCAACCGGCGATCATCTTCATTTTGAATTGTGGTATCAGGGAAAGCCGGTAAATCCTCGCGAATACATAAATTTTAATTGATGCATAACGAAAAAAGGCAAATAGCCATATTGGGTTCAACCGGATCGATTGGCGTTCAGGCATTAGACGTAATCCGCAATCATGCCGGTTTGTTTGAAGTTTATGCGCTTACAGCCAACCGGAATGTGGAATTGCTAATTAAGCAGGCACAGGAATTTTTGCCGGAAATGGTTGTTATAGCCGATGAACAAAAATATTCCCTGTTAAAAGAAGCGTTAAATCATCTGCCTATAAAAGTTTGGGCGGGGGAAGACGCCTTGTCGCAGGTTGTTCAGGCAGAGCCTGTTCAAATGGTTTTAACGGCTATGGTCGGCTATTCCGGATTAAAGCCAACGTTGAGCGCTATCCGAGCAGGGAAAGCGATTGCTTTAGCCAATAAAGAAACGCTGGTGGTAGCCGGAGATTTGGTCACCCGTTTAGCTTTGGAAAAACAGGTTCCCATCTTGCCGGTCGATTCGGAACATTCGGCGATTTTTCAATGTTTGGCAGGAGAATCGAACAATCCCATTGAAAAAATAATCCTGACAGCTTCCGGAGGACCTTTCCGCACTTTTTCGCAGGAGCAGTTGGCGCATGTAACTGCAAAGGAAGCATTGAAGCATCCCAACTGGAATATGGGCGCTAAGATTACCATCGATTCGGCAACGCTGATGAATAAAGGTTTTGAAATGATTGAAGCCAAATGGCTTTTCGGCGTAACGACCGAACAAATCCAAATTGTTGTTCATCCACAATCGATTATTCATTCTATGGTTCAATTCCGCGATTCTTCCATCAAATCGCAGATGGGATTGCCCGATATGCGCTTGCCGATTCAATATGCCTTAGCCTATCCCAATCGTATTTATTCGGATTTTGAACGATTGGATTTCAATCAAATTTCAGCTTTAACTTTTGAGGAACCGGACAAAAACCGGTTTCGCTGTTTGGAATTAGCATACCTTGCTGTTCAAAAAGGCGGGAATATGCCTTGCATACTCAATGCGGCGAATGAAGTTGTTGTAGCCGGATTCTTGGAAGACAAAATTAGTTTTCCTACAATGAGTGAAATTATTGAACGGACAATGGAAGAAGTCCCTTTTATTGCATCGCCCAATTTGGATGATTATATTCAAACCGATGCGGAAGCAAGGAGGAAAGCAAAATATATCTAAAATTTTTATACGATTTATCCGAGTTCTGCGTTTTATGTATAGAAATAAATTTTAAATACACACATTAACAGTTTTTATGATGAAATTAAGACTTTTACTTATTTTTATTTTGCCGGCTTTCTTTTTTTCCTGTATGTCTTTACCTAAGAATATCGCTTATTTTCAGGATGTTGATAAATACCAACAAAATCTGAGAGCGGCAAATGATTTGGTAGCCTGCGAACCTATCATTAAGAAATTTGATGAACTGCTGATTACCGTCACTGCTCCCGTTTTAACCCAGGAAATTGTCGCTCAGTTCAATCTTCCAATGACGGCTTACTTGGAGCCAAGTGAAACGGGAAAGACCAATGTCCAGCAGTCTCCTACCGTTCAAACCTATATTGTTGCCAATGATGGAACTATCACTTATCCTGTTATTGGGAGTATCCCTTTGGCGGGACTGACTAAATCGCAAGCCATTGAACGCATAAAAAATTTAGTTTCGGACTATATGAAAGACCCTGTGGTTAATATAAAAATCATGTCATTCAAAGTTACCGTTTTAGGCGAAGTATTGAAACCGGCGACTATTCCCGTCAATCAGGAAAGAATTTCCATTTTGGACGCCATTGGCGCTGTAGGAGATTTAACGATTTATGGTAACCGGCAAAATGTGTTATTGATCAGGGAAAATAATGATGGTACCCTTGAGCATATTCGTATTGATTTGACTAAGTCCAATTTGTTCTCTTCACCTTATTATTATCTTCAGCAAAATGATAAAATAATTGTTGAGCCAAGTCGAACACGCCAATTAGACAGTAAATACGGGGCTGCGGATGGCTACAGATTGTCCATCTATTCCATGATATTCAGCGCAGTTTCCATTATCGCATCTACAGCGGTTGCTATCATCTCTTTAAATAGACCCACAAAGTAAAATTTTAAGATAATATTATTTATGAACATTCAAGAAAATAAAAGTGAATTTGAACAAGTAAAGGATACCATTTTTCTTTGGCTAAAACATTGGTACTATTTTGTTATCAGTATGGCGATATGTTTAATCATAGCTTTTGTTTATTTAAAAGTAAAAACGCCCGTAATGGCAGTAGCGGCGCAGGTCAGCCTCCGGCACGATGAATCATTGACGGGAAGTTCTTCATTGTCAAAAAATCAATCTTTATTGAGCGCTTTTGGGTTTGGCGGAGGTTCACAAAATATAGAAGATGAATCACTTAAAATGGGTTCGCAAGGTTATCTAAAAAAAATGGTTCGTAAATTCGCTCTTAACTTTGATTATACACAAACAAGTTTTTTGGGTTTAGTGAAAAAGAAACTGTATGACCAGTCGCCAGTTGTTTTGAGCGTTGATGAAGCGGTTTCGGATACGATTCCCGCCCCTGTGTTTTTTACTTTGAATGTAAAAAAAGATCAGACCACTGTATCAATGAAATACCTTAAAAAAGTCATTGGAAAATATGAAGTAACAACTTTCCCTTCTGTTCTGGAAACGCCCTTGGGTGCATTTACAATTTCTAAATCGGAATATTTCGACAAGTATGAAAAACCAATGAAAATAAAGGTTCTTTACACCAATTTCGATTTTATGACTCAGATTTATAAAGATGCAATCTTGATAGATTTCCTAAAAAAGAATTCGGATTTAATTACACTAACTATGAATACGGAAAATGTTGTGCAGGCAAAAAAAATTCTGAGCGAAATAATTGGAATTTACAATGCCGAATGGGAATTCGATAAGGATTTGGTAACAAATAAAACTTTAGCTTTTATCAATGACCGGTTAAATTTAGTGGATGGTGAATTGTTAAATGCTGATAAAGCCATTCAAAATTTCAAGGACCGGTATAAATTGACGGATATAGAAGCCGATGTAAAATATAATCTTACGCTTAGCGGAGAATTGCAACCAAAGCTATTGGAAGCGGAATCACAATCAAAAATAATGGATTTAATCGCAGATTTTGTAAAGGACGAAAAGAATAAATATTCTCTGTTTCCACTTGCTCCGAATATGGCTATTCCGGCAATGGCGGAAATAATAGGAAAATACAATGAAGCGCTTGCCAAACGAAACGAGATGTATCAGAACAATTCCCAAAGCCCTTGGGTAAAGGATTATGATTCACAGGTGGAATTGCAACGGGAAACCCTTTTAAAAACGGTTGACAATTTCAAAAAAAGCTTACAGATTGTTGCAAAAAATTTGAAAAACAAAGATTCGGAAATAAAATCTAAAATTGGAGAAATTCCAACAATAGAAAAAGATTACCTTGGGCTAAAGCGGGAACAGGAACTTCAACAAACCATTTATATTTTCTTATTGGAAATGCGGGAACAAACGGGAGTAAAAGGCGTGTCGCTGTTACCTAAATTGAAAGTGATTGATGCGCCTTACGTCATTAATAAACCGGTAGAACCCAGCATGGTCAAGGTAGCTATCACTACTTTATTTTTTGGCGGAATCTTGCTTCCTTTGTTTGCCATTTATGGATTACCATTAGTTAACAATTATATAAGGAAAAGAAAAATGAGAATATGATTTTCATTGTATTAGTCATTTTTGCTATAGGCTTGTACATCTGGGATTATAAAGTTCCGGCATTAATTATTTTTTTCTTTTTCATGACCTCCGGATTTAATTTGATTCCGGAAGAAATAATGACCAACCGTTTGTTTTCCAAAGGTATGGATTATGCCATTCTTACGATTACAGGCATGGTTATTGTGGATATTTTATGTATTAAAAACTATTTGAAGCCGGACAAGCTGATTTGGTTTATTCTCGTTTTTTATGCGTTTTTGGCGGTATGCGTTGTATATAATAAGTATGTAGTAGGTGTCGGCTGGAAAGAAATTATCCGGACTGCTCGCTACAATGTGTTGTGGATTGCCTACCTTGTTTTTCGAAATCTGCCCAAAGAGCGATTGCTTTCTTTACTGAATTGGTTATTCTTGATTACCGTTGCTTGTGCGACATTATATCTTCTCCAAATAATTTTGAATGAACGGATTTTGAATGAAGTGATGAAAGTCTATACTTATTTGTTTGGAATAAAAATTCCAAGGTTTTACAATCAACCGGATATGCTGCAGATTTTCACGTTTATGGCAATCTATTTCAATCCCTACAAAGGGCAAACAAGGATTATAACTACAACCATATTAATAATGGCATTGTTGGGGGCTTTCCATCGAAGTTTAATCAGCGCTTTTTTTGTTGCTATTTCAATTGGGTATGTGATTCGTTTGCCACGTGTAAAAAGGACTGTAGTCTTGACATCGGTCGCCATACTTGGTTTGTTTTTTGTTGTTTTCTTGGGATACAAATTTGCAAGTTCACGAACAATTAAAGACATTGCCATCGTTACATCTGGGAATGCAGCTAATATTTACTCGTCAGGCGTAATAGATATTGACGATTTACAAAAATCTACATTTACATTTCGAATCGCGCATCTCTTGGAGAGGAATCAGTATTTGCTTGATCATCCCAAAGCCATGCTGTTTGGCGCAGGATTGATGACGGAAGATTCCAAATTAACCGATTCGATGTTTAATTTTGATATTGGATTGGTTGAAAAAACATTTGATAAAACAGCCCAATTAGACACCCCCGACATTTCTTATTCCATTTTATTCATGCGTTACGGTTATTTGGGCACTCTACTAAATCTTTCGTTATATGTTTTTTTAATGAGCTATTTTTATAGAAACCGTCAGGATCGGGTTGGATTGTTCTCGTTCGTTTACTTCATTGTAGTGATATTCGGAACTTTTTTTTCTTATATACTCATACTGCCCGTTACGTTTCTTTTACCTCTGATTACTTACAGCGTGGTGCAAAAAAACAAGTTGGAACATGAATAACCAGATGAATATAGGGAAAAAGGATGTGCTGTGGAATTATAGTGCAACTATCTTGCAAACTGGCGTGGGCGTTATTCTTTTGCCTTTTATATTAAAAACTTTTCCGCAAGAGACAGTTGCTATTTGGTCTATCTTTTCAACGATCATGGCTCTAACCGGAATATTGGATTTTGGATTCGGACCGTCTTTTGCTCGTAATGTTTCGTATGTAGTGAGTGGAGTAACAGAATTGAAATCCGTAGGTCACCAGACAATTACATATGAAAATACTGAAATAGATTATGGTTTATTCAAAGGATTAATTAATTCCATGCGCTGGTTTTATTCCCGTTTGGCAATTGTGTTATTTCTGTTATTGGCTACTGCCGGCACTTATTATATTTATGTTGTTTTAAAAACCTATACAAGCAATCACCAGGAAGTTTATATTGCATGGATTATTTTGTGCTCAATTAACACTTATTCTCTTTATACTTCCTATTACGACTCATTGCTGTCAGGGAAAGGATTGATTAAACAGGCAAAGCAGATACAAGTTTGGGGACAGGCTCTTTATCTATTAGTTGCTGTTGTAATGATTTTATTGCATTTTAATCTCATTGCCATTGTTAGCGCCCAAGCCTTATCAATTATTTTACGAAGAATATTGTCATACAATACCATTTATACAGAAGAATTTAAAAAAGCGATAGACAATGCGATTGCAAAAGCCCGAAAAGATTTCATTAAACCAATACTGCCCAATGCAGTTAAATTAGGAATAACGTCAATCGGAGCTTTTCTGGTTTCCCGCTCTGCCATTCTTATTGGAGCGCTCTATCTATCATTAGACACGATTGCTTCTTACGGTATCACCATACAGATTGTCGTAATAATTGCCGGTATTGCAGGAGTATATTTGACAACTTATTTACCCCAAATTGCTCAATACAGGATAACCAATAATATTTCTGCCATTCGAAAAATTTATTTGCGAAGTTGTGGAATGATGCTATTGACGTTCATTGCGGGTGGACTTGCTTTATTGTTTTTTGGAAATTGGGCTTTGGCATTGATTCACAGTAAAACGCCTCTATTGTCTCAGTCGTTTATTGCTGTAGCTTTGCTTATTTATCTGTTAGAGACTAATCATGGTTTTGCAGGAAATATATTGGTCACAAAAAATGAAGTACCATTTTTTAAGGCAGCCATATTTGCCGGTTCACTTACATTAATTTTGCTGTTCGTATTTTTTCGGTTTACGCCTTTGGGTGTGTGGAGTATGATTTTAGCGCAAGGAATTGCACAGGGAATATATCAAAACTGGAAATGGCCCATAGTTGCTGCAAAAGAATTGGATATCTTTAATAGTGGACAAAGATTTATAAAAGCTCAGATAATACCCTATCAATTAAAGTGGAGGAAGTATCGACTTAAACCCATATTAATCCGGTACTTTCAAGCTGAAAAGACTCTTACTACAGAACAGCAAGTAATTCTTGAATTTTTAAAAGAAAATCCTTTAACAGAATTTCCATATCCATACGTTAAAAATTACGATATTAACAGTATTGAAACTCACTTTGATACGGAATTAAAAATGTATTACGTTTTGCAAAACAATAAACGCCTGTATTTTAAAAAAGGGTGGGATAATACTCTTTGCAAGCGCTACTATAACGCTTTGCGGATTGAACAGGATGAATCTTCTCCACACCGGTATGAAACAGAGAATTTTCATGTTTCACAAGGCGATGTAGTGGTGGATGCTGGAGCAGCAGAAGGAAATTTTGCATTATCAATAATAGATAGAGCTAAAAAGGTATATTTATTTGAAATAGATGCAGAATGGATCGAAGCCTTGGAAGCGACATTTGCCCCTTGGAAAGAGAAAGTAATCATCGTCAATAAATATGTGTCAGATAAAACTGATGATACCAGCATTACATTAGACGATTTTTTTAACGACCAATCTGTTCATTTTATTAAAGCAGATATAGAAGGGGCTGAAAATCAATTGGTCGATGGATCCAAATTCATTTTACAGCGCCAAGAATCATTAAAAATAGTATTGTGCACCTACCATAAGCACGACGATGCAGAGACATTAAATAATAAGTTAAAAAAATATCAATTCGCTACTGAATTTTCAACAGGGCATATAATCTTTTATTACGAACTATGTGATAAATTACGACCTCCTTATTTAAGGAAAGTATTACTGAGGGCTCGGAAGCTATAAATTAACAATAGAAATGAACAAAACTGTCAAAATATTAAGAGGTTTTCTACCGTATGGTTTAGTTGCATATTTTAAGAAAAGGCAAAAAGCAAAGAATAGAGAAAAGCAAATAAGCTATGGAACCGAAAATCCGGATAAAACATTTTATATTACCGGTGTGGTGGATCGACGAGGTGGATTATTCTGGTTGATGCTTTACAATTTGAATCGCATTGCTTACGCTTTGGAAAAAGGGTGGATACCTGTTGTTGATTGGCAAAATCAACCAAACCAATATCTGGAAGGCAACAATTTACATAAAGAAAATGCATGGGAATATTACTTTGAACAGCCTTGCAATTTTGATTTAAATTCTATCAAGCATAGTAAAAATATTATTTACGGCATTGGAGCTTTAGCAATTGACAATCTGATTTTGGATTGCTATGTAGAAACTAACGATGAATATTTTTCTTATATTAAAAAAATATTTAAACAATATCTGAGGTTTAATAAATCAACACTCAACTATATTGAAAACGAATATAAAATGATTATTCAAAATAAAGACAGAGTATTAGGAGTTCTTTGCCGTGGAACAGATTATACATTACGAAAACCCGAAGGACATCCTATTCAGCCTGAACCTGAAAAAGTGATAAAAAAAGCGAAGGAAGTGATAAACTCCAAACAACTTAATTATATTTATTTGGCTACTGAAGACCATGATATTTATAAATTGTTTCAGAAAGAATTTGGCGAGAAACTACTTACAAATAAACAAGATCGTTTTACTAAAGAGGAAATGGAAAAAACACAATATCTATACCAGATCAAACATGATAGAGAAAAAGATAAATATTTACTCGGACTTGAGTACTTATCGTCTATGTATATCTTGTCGAAATGTCATTCTTTTATAAGCGGTAGAACTCGTGGCGCCACAGGAGTACTATTAATGACAGATGGATTTGATTATCAATATATATGGAATCTGGGTATTTACATGGACAAATAAATAAAAAATATAATTATGAAACCTTTTTTGAAAAGAATGTATAAAACATCTGTTGCATACGGATTCGATCCCAAGATGATGTTAACAATGCTAAATGCAAAAAGGAATAAGACGTTTGTTACCGATATGCAAGAATTTCTCCGCCAGAAAGATTCTGATAATACTTTTCAATGGGGTCGATTATTTCCTATTTTGATAGAAAAACAAAACGAAGGCGGCACGTTGAAAGGCGACTATTTTCATCAAGATTTGTATGTTGCACAACAAATTTATAAAGCCAATCCTCAAAAACATTTGGATATCGGCTCTCGTACCGATGGCTTTGTTGCGCATGTAGCTGCATTTCGTGAAATCGAACTGATCGACATTCGTCCTATCCGCAGTCATGTAAAAAATATTATTTTCCGGCAAGCCGATTTGATGCGTATGCCGAAAGATATGAAAGACTATTGCGATTCTATTTCTTCCTTACATGCAATTGAACATTTCGGATTGGGACGGTATGGTGATCCCATTGATTATTCCGGACATTTGAAAGGAATTGAAAATATTACTCAAATCCTGAAGAAAGGAGGTACTTTTTATTTTTCAGTCCCTATAGGACCATTGCGAATAGAATTCAATGCGCATCGCGTTTTTTCTTTGGAATACTTGATCCGGATTTTATCACCCAACTACGACATCCGATCTTTTTCATATGTAAACGACGCCGGTGATTTGATAGAGAATGCAGAGTTGACGGAACAATCGATTCAATCGAATTTTTTATGCCGGTATGGTTGCGGCATATTTACTTTAGTAAAAAAATAGTAACTATTCCTGTTTTGAGAATTATATATTAATCAGTGTATCAAAATATGGCCCATTTAGACATTTTATGTTGCCCCGTTTGTAAAAACGATTTAATTAGCTCATATTATTGTAAAATATGTGGGATTCAATTTCCTATTGTGAAAAATATTCCTATTTTAATCAATGAACAAAATAGTATTTTTTCGTTTACCGATTATACGGAAGATAGTGTTTATTCTTTCTTCGGAAAGAGAAAGAAGAAATGGACATTTTTACGTAAACTAATTCCAACCGTTAGTGTCAATTATGCCGCTAAAAGTAATTATATTTTATTGAATCGGTTATTACAGAAAAAAAATAACCAAACCCCGGCTTGTATATTGATTGTTGGAGGGGGTGAAATCGGGAAAGGAATAGAATCGTTTTTAGCGAACTCAAGCATGGAAATTATAATTACTGACGTTTCTTTTGCCGGTGATATTCGTTTTATTTGCGATTGTCATGATTTACCTTTTCAATCCGGATCGTTTGATTGTGTGATTGTTCAAGCTGTTTTAGAACATGTACTGGACCCTTATCGTTGTGTAGAAGAAATTTATCGTGTTTTAAAAGAAAACGGAATCGTTTATGCAGAGACTCCTTTTATGCAACAAGTGCATGGCGGAGCTTATGATTTTACGAGATTTACATGGTTGGGACACAGGAGACTTTTCCGAAAATTCGAAGAAATTCAAAGCGGCACGTGCTGTGGTCCCGGGATGGCGCTTGCTTGTTCATGGCATTATTTTTTACGTACGTTTTCATCCAATTCAATCATAATGAAAATATTACATGCTTTTTCCAATATTACTTCCTTTTTTTGGAAATATTTTGATTATTATCTCAAGAAAAAATCCAACTCTATTGATTCTGCTTCCGGTGTTTTTTTCATGGGATATAAAAAAGACGGATATCTTTTAAAAGATAAAGATTTAATAAAATTGTATGAACAAAAAAAGAAAGAATTGTCATAGAATTATTACTTTCAAATGGACCTAATAATAGAATGAATGAACGAGAACATTAAAATATCCATAATAACGCCATCTTACAATCAAGGAAAATTTATAGAACAGACGATTCAGTCGGTTTTGAATCAAACTTACAAAAATATCGAATATATTCTTGTGGATGGTGGATCAACAGATAATACCATGGAAATTGTCGATCGTTATCGCGACCGTATCGACATGGTTATTAGCGAAAAAGACAAAGGGCAAAGCGATGCAATCAATAAAGGTTTTAAACGGGCTACGGGAAAATTAGTAGGTTGGATAAACTCCGATGATATTTTATACCCCGACTGTATCGAAAAAATTGTTGAACTTTATAATCTCCATCCTGATGGCAGCATTTATTATGCCGCTACATTAGATTGTATAGACCGTGAAGGAAAGCTATTATATAAATCTACACATAAGATTCCAAATCGAGACCATCTTTTGAACAAAAATTATAGCGTCATTCAACAAGGTTCTTTTTACAACAGTCAACTTGTAAAAAAAATCGGATATTTGGACGAATCAATTTATTATTCGATGGATTT
>Ga0209629_10003369_pt1 | contig 11425 bp, 8 predicted proteins | sample TergutCu122P5_FD_187286 | JGI IMG/M metagenome (GOLD analysis project Ga0209629, IMG submission 187286) | Cubitermes ugandensis P5 segment gut microbial communities from Kakamega Forest, Kenya - Cu122 P5 (SPAdes) (version 2) | ecosystem: Host-associated > Arthropoda: Insects > Digestive system >...
TCGCGGCTGGGCTTATGAAAGAACAGGCGAATACGATAAAGCGGAAGCGGATTTCACCAAAGCATTAGAACTTGACATGAATAATATGGGGTTATGGTGGAATCGCAGCGCGCATTACGCCGACAGGAAACAGTATGACAAAGCAATAAAAGATTGCGATAAAGCATTGGAACTTAATCCTAACCATAAATATTCAAATGAAATTTATAATATCCGCGGTTACTGTTATATTAAATTAGAACAGTATGAAAAAGCGTTGGAAGATTTAAACAAATCAATAGAGCTTGCTCCAAGCGGAGAAAAGGCTTGGGTTTCATATGTGCAAAAAGCGTATAAAAACCGCGGCGATGTTTATGAATATTTAAAAGAGTATGATAAAGCGATAGCGGATTACGAAAAAGCGCTCGAATTTGACCCTGATTTTACGGAAGCCCGCGAATGTCTCGACAAAATTCTTAAAGACAAAAATTAAATACGCGAAAAATATTATGAAATCGTTGACAAATAAATAAAAATATGATATAATAAAAACAGTCATACAACTGACGGAAGCGGAATTAACCGCATGAAGTATGACGATTTTAACAAAGTTAAAATATTAAGTCGACCGTCTGGGCAGTTTAAGTCCCGGACGGTCGGTTTTTTATATGTCCAAAACGTTCAAAAATTTATTAAATAAATAAACGAACTACGTTCGTTCAAGGAGGGTAAAATATTATGGCAAAAATTTTAGACGGCAAACTTGTCTCGGCAAAAATAAAAGAAGAAATCAAACTTGAAATCGAGAAAATGAAAAAAAACGGAGAACAAATCCCCGGACTTGCGGTTGTTATTGTCGGCGACGACCCGGCTTCTAAAGTTTACGTAAAGAATAAACGAAAAGACTGCGAAGAAGTCGGCATGTATTCGGAAGAATACGCCCTGCCGGAAAATACGACGGAAAACGATTTAATCGAACTAATAAAAAAATTAAACAATAAAATCGATATTAACGGAATATTGGTGCAGTCTCCTTTACCAAAACATATAGACGAAAATAAAATAATCGAAAATATATCGCCGGAAAAAGACGTTGACGCATTTCACCCCTATAATGTCGGAAGAATTACGCTTGGCAAATATAATTTTGTCCCGTGTACGCCAATGGGAGTTATGGAGCTTTTAAAATATTATAATATAGACCCGTGCGGCGAAGAATGCGTTGTTGTAGGCAGGAGCAATATAGTTGGGAAACCTATGGCTTTGTTATTACTGCAGGCAAACGGAACAGTCACAATGTGTCATTCAAAAACGGTTGATATAGCCAAAATAACAAAAAGAGCTGATATATTAGTAGCTGCGATAGGGAAACGCAATTTTATCACGGCGGATATGGTTAAAGAAGGCGCGGTTGTAATAGACGTGGGTATAAACAAAAAAGACGACGGAAAATTATGCGGCGATGTTGATTTTATTGAGGTTGAAAAAACAGCCTCATATATAACTCCTGTGCCGGGCGGGGTCGGACCGATGACAAGGGTAATGCTTTTAAAGAACACTTTAACGGCTGCAAAATCAAAATAAAAAGTCAAAAAAACAGAGAGAGACAGGAAGATTATTCCTGTCTCTCTGTTTTTAAACTTGTTTTAAGCTATCGAACAACAAAAAAGACTCAAATAAACAATGTAAAGATATTTTACTTTACATTGTTTATTAACGTTTTTACGTGATTTTTTTAACAATATATCGGCGATTTAAAGCCGCAAAACACCCATAGAAACAGTGTAAAGCTATTTACTGTACACTAAAAACTGTAAATAAAAAAAATTTTAAACTTTTTTGGCGAAAATGCTTGACAAAATAAAAAAGGTGTGATATACTTTTGCAACAAGAGGTAAAAACGCACAAAAAATAAAAATTTAGGATAACAAGATAAAAATTGTTAAAATAAGTTAAAAAAGAGGGATGAAAACTATGAAATACTCAAAGACATTTAATCAGCCGAAACGGCTTATCAGCATTATACTGGCGCTTTTAATGTTAAGCGGTACGCTTTACATACCGTCAATCAGAAGCTCCGAGGCAATCGCAGGCGTGCCTGATTCTTATTCAAATCTGGTGAAAGTGGATGAAATCGCAGCTGCTGATTTTGGAAAAACACGAGGTATAGCTCCATTCGCTTCTCCATCTGATTTGGCTCTCATAACAGAAGGAACTGTTATGGCAGATGCCGGAGGACCCGGACACCCAATAAATTATATTAATCTTTATTGGGATAAAAATAATAGACCGAAAACGACTACGAATGGTACTACTTTGATGGATGCAAATAATCAACCATATGAATATATGAATGAAATATACCAATATGGAGGATACCGCGCAATATATTGTATGGAACCGTCTGCACCTATTGTGCCAATTAATGCTAAATATAATTATAATTCGGGTATTTACATTGATTCACCAAATCAAAACGGTAAAGATGACAATCAGATATACAGTAAAGTTTCAGCAATAGAAGTAGAACAAACGAAACTTATATCTTATGCTCTTGCATACGGACAGACATCATATTCATGGACTACTGTTGGAAACCATATGAGTGACAGTATCTCAGATGATGAAAACCTTGTGGTTAAAATCAATCCGGTTATATGGAATGATACGCCGTCAAGTAATGAATTTGTCAAGGGAGCGGCAACTCAAGTTATTATTTGGGCTATTGCCCAACAATGGTATTTAAACCCTTTGAATATGGGAATGGATAAAGCAGGCAATTTAATAGGTGGAAACAACAATATAATATGCTATTCCTCAGATATAATAAACGCAAGTAATACCAACGAATTTATTGGATTAGCCAAATATTTACAAAAATATCCACAGGTTTTAAAGGCAATGAGCGACATATGGGCGACTATTTGGCAGGCAATGAGTGCTGAACAAGCCTTGACATTAAACGGAACTTCTCAGACTATTGATAAAGTTGGCGATTTTACTTATGTTATGGAATGGAAGTGGATGGATGAGGAAAAAGGTACGGGACATTATGTGACAGATATAAAAGATATAAACGTAGGGGCTAATTTAGATAAATATGAATTAAAAAGTATCAGAAAGATTAATTCAGACGGTAGTATTTCTTCAGATAATCTTATTGGTGTTGGCGCTACAGATATAGCAGTAAATCTTGACAAAACCGAAGGTAAAATAATAGTAACTATAAATAAAAATATTGACCCCGGATTGGCGGCTGACGGTGGAATTATTGTTGAATTGCAACAAGTAACTCCTTCTCCTAAAGAAAGAGCAGTTGTGGGATTTGTTGTAAGCGACGGTATAAAAAAAGATGATGTAACGAATAATTTAATATATGACTATGACCCCGAACGTCAGATACTTGCTACTACCGTAGGTTTATATTCAGCAGATAGTTTTTCAGACAACAGAGCATATTTTAAACTTGTCCGTGAACAAGATATGCCAGTGCTATTCGTAAAAAATTTAGAAGAAGAATATGGAGGTAAAGGTACTATAGAAAACGGTGTGCCTAAACCTGGTTTTGAATTTGACATATATAAAATAAACTCTACAGGAGATGGTCCAACAGGCGAACCGATATATCATATTAAGACAGAATATAATGGCACAGTAAATATAAATATGCTTGAGGGAACTTATTGGATTAAGGAAATAAAAAATCAGTACAGTGACCCATATTATTTAATAAGTAAAAAAATTGTAATAACATACGACCCAAGTCATCATACAATAAATAACTTTTTATTGAACATAGAGCGTAAAGTTGAGTTTAACAAATCAATGGAACGCAGCACTGCCGACGACCGCACCGGAAATCCCGCAGGAATAGAATTCAGACTGTATCCGAAAGTATTTCATGACGATAACATACCATGGGAACAAATCGTTGCCGGAACATACATTGACAAATCTAATTATCCGCCTAAAGGTACATACTTTGCACAGCAGTTCGCAATAGACGCAAAAGGCGAAATTCTTCTTACAGGCGTTCCGCAAGGCGATTATTGGTTAGAAGAAATACCGAGTGCTATAAACGACGGATATTTCCTGATAAACAAAGAGATAACAATTACAGACCTCGGATTTTCTATAGACGGCAGCGGAGAAATAACGGAATTTGATTATGCGGATGTCGAAAAAGGATATTATGTAGATAAAAACAACAAACAACAAAATACATATATAGTCGTTCCTTTGGAAAATCCGCTGAAAAAAATTCAGTTTAACAAAACAATGGAGCGCGGCACAGACAGTCCCGCAGGAATAGAGTTCAGAATATACCCGAAAGTATTTCATGACGATAAAATAACATGGGCACAAATCATTGCCGGAACATACACTGACAAACCTAACTATCCGCCTAAAGGCACATACTTTACACAGCAATTCGCAGTGGACGCAAGCGGCACATTTAATCTTGTAGGCATACCTCAGGGCGATTATTGGATAGAAGAACTGCCAAGCGCGCAAAACAAAGACTATTATTTAATAGACGAGGAAAGAATTATCAACTACGGCAGCGGCGAATATACAATAATGCCTTTAAAAAATGAACTGCGCGACGTAAAAGGTGAAAAGACAATGCTACCAGCCAGAACAAATCCTGAAGGAATAACGTTCCATATATACCCGAAAAGTTTATACGACCAATTCAAAAATTTAGATATTAATGCAAGATGGACGGAAGTCCTCAAGAATCCGACCGCAGGATTTATCAAAGAATTTGTAACGGGACCGGGCGGCGCATATACTCTTGAAGGCGTACCGCAGGGAACATATTGGGTAGAAGAACTGCCATGCCCTCAAAATAACGGTTATTATCTGATAAACGAAGCGGTGACAATTACCAACAAGGGGTATTATATCGATGACGGAGCAGTAACAAAATTTGACGACGCAACAACAACAGACGCCGGCGGAAGCAAATATACATATATGCCTTTGGAAAACAAGCTGATAAAAGAAAACCAGCCGGTTAAAATAACAAAAATACTCAGAAACTACTTGGATAATGATATAACTATAATGCGTGCAACCGAATACACAGTGACATTAACTCCATACGGCGCCCCGGCAAATCGAAAAGTATATAGCTTTACACTTAACAGAGACAACGGCTGGTCTATGACGGCAAATGTAGCCGAAGGCGCGTATATTGTCAATGAAACGGCTGGCGGCGACGGTTATGACGTTACATATTCGATAAACGATACCGTTCTGGATAACAGCAAGCCTGTAAATATAACCGGCGGAAGCGTTATAGAAATTATAGTGACAAATAAAGAAAAACAACCGACGACGCAGCCCACTACTCAACCAACGACACAGCCTTCCACTCAGCCGGTTACAAATCCGACAACGAGTCCGACAGAACCTACGGGTTACAGTCCTGAAGTTATCTACACAACAAGTCCGACAACGACAGAAACGACAATACAAACAACTTCAGAATCAACGAGTCAGCCCGCTACAATACCTCAGACAACTGCGCCAGAAGTTACTACTTCAAAACCGCCGTCTGAAAAATCAGATATTCAGACCCCGACAGAACCGACCGGAGACGAATATATTTTTACTCCTGAAGAACCGGTTTTATCTCCTCCGAATGAATTTTTAACAGACAGCGAAATACCTGAGGTCAGTACAGAAGAACACGAATTTGTCGAAAATACTATACCGCTTGGAAACATCACCTTTGACGACCATACCAAAGAGCAGGATATACCAAAATCCAACCCGCAGACGGGCGACAACTTCATACCGGTATTGTCTGCAATAATAGCCTTGATTGCATGCGGAATAGTTATATCGCTCATGATGAAAAGAAAAAACAAAATTAATTGATTTCAACTTTTAAAAAGTTTTTCATACCTCCTTTACCTTTATTTCACAGTATTTATATTTCAACCCCTGTAAATAATAATTTTTAATATTATAATATAAACAGGGGTTGAGAATATAAATAAAATATTTGACAAAAACAATATGATTTTATCAATTTCTTCGGCTGTGTCAGGCATTATGAATGGATTTATAGGAACGGGCGGGGGAATAATACTGTATTTTACTCTGAAATTTTTAAACAGACTTGAAAATAATGATATTGACATGAAAAATATAATGGCTGCGATTATTTCCGTGGTAATACCTATGTCGTTAATCAGTTCAATAATTTATATGATAAAAGGGAACGTGATATATAAAGAACTTTTACTTTACACTCCGGCGGCTTTAATCGGAGGAATAACGGGAGCGTTACTGCTTGATAAATTAAAATTTAAAATCATAAAAAAACTTTTTGCCGTTATGATAATATATTCGGGAATAAGAATGATATTGAAATAAAAAGGTGCGGTATGTTTTTTATTGATTTTACAGCGGGAATTTTCATATCTGTACTTGCGGGATTGGGAATCGGCGGCGGCGGGCTTTTGGTTATATATTTAACATTGGTAAAAGATACGCCGCAAATTCAAGCTCAGGGCATAAACTTGTTGTTTTTCGTAATTGCCGGAGCGGCTTCGTTTATTATCCATGCAAGAAAAAGAAAACTTGACATTAAAAATATAATTATAATGGTCATATTCGGTTCTATGGGAGCAGTCGCAGGAAGTTTAACAGCAAATTTTACGGACGGAACGGTTGCAAAAAAGATTTTCGGGGGATTTTTATTGATTTCGGGGCTTATAGAATTATTTTCAAAAAATAAAAGGGCGGGGGAATCGGAAAAAACGCAGGAAAATGTAAACAATATAAAAAACAGTTGACAAACGTTCCGAATTTTTGTATAATTAATTTAATACAAAAATGATTTTTGCATTAAAGAGGGTATATATTTTTTATGCTGCTTAAATTTATATGCTGCGATGTTTTTACGCGTATAGCCTGCGAACTTGTAGCCAAATCCCCGCATGTAATAGATATAGAGTTTCTGCCTATGCTTGCCCACTGCGAACCTAAAAAATTAAACGGCATTATTAAAGAAAAAATCAATAAAAGTATAAACGAATCGGGTCGCAGGTACGACGCGGTTATTTTGGGTTACGGATTATGCGGCAATGCTGTTGAAGGGCTGTCATGCTCTGCGCCTATTATTATACCAAGGGCGCACGACTGCTGCACTATTAAAATGGGCAGTAAAGAGAATTTTATTGCGGCTTTCGGCGATATGCTAAGCGCGCGCTGGGGTTCGACAGGGTATTTTGAACGCTGCCACGGTTTAACGTACGGCGATTATAATTTTAACACGGAACAGCTTGCTTCTTACAAAACTTCGGCTGAATATATGAAATATGCCGACCAATACGGCGAAGAAAACGCCGATTATATATGGGAAACAATGCACCCCGAAATTGAAACCGACGAGGTTGTTTACATAAAAATAGACGGATTTGAATATTCAAACGCGCTTGACGGATATAAATCCGAAACCGAAAAATCAGGCAAAAAATTAAAAGTCGTCAGCGGGGATATATCTATGCTTAAATCATTAATCTTCGGCGAATGGGACGACGAGAGATTTTTAACCGTGCCGCCGGGCAAAAAAATCACGGGCGTTTACGATATGAAATATGTGATGAAAGCGGAAGATTAAAAAGATGGCTGTTAAAAAATTTATTTTGGCGTTTTGCGTTTTATTTCTTGTGACGGTTTTGACGGCGGGGTGTAAATCTGCCGATGAAAAAACAAATTATATTTTATTTGAGCAGGACGAGTTTACGGTAATAAAAACCAAAGCCGAAAATATAAAGCCGGAAACAATAAGAGAGCCGCTCTGCTCGGAGTATATAAGAGAATTGGGATATTACGGCATAAATGCGGGATTTTTTAACACTGTCTATAAAGGCGAAAAGCCTTACAGTGAAGATTTCGTCAGCGTGTCGATTTCGTGGAGCAAACAAGACGCCGAAAAAGGTCTTGAAGTATGCGAGTTTAACATAAGAGACCCTGAAAGAGTCGCTCTCGGGGAAAGTCCGTACATATCGCGCGGCGCTTTATTTTTATATATAAACCAAAAGGGGCTGTATGAAGCGGGCGTAATATCGGCGGAAAGCTGCGAGGATTTGAAAAATCAGGTAAATCTGCAGACAAATAACAATAACGATTATATATACATAATAAGCGGCGGAAATTTTTATTTAAACGAGTATCCAAAAGAAGAAGATTGGGATAAATGGTTTTCGGAAAAATATCTCGAAGAAGGTCCTCTTGTAATAGAAAATACCAAAACCGGCAGGAGCGGAATAGGCATAAAAAAAGAAAACGGCATTTGGTGCGCTTATCTTGTTTCTTCTGGGATAAACGGAGAAGAAAAACCAAAAACTCTGCGTGAATTGCGGACGTTATTTATATCTTTAGGCTGCTCGGACGCGGTATTTTTAGACGGCGCAGGTTCTTCGCAGATGAGATGCGCAAGAAATAACGGCGAATTGATAGAGAAATGCGGCGACAACAGATATATATGGGCTATGGTCAGATTAATAAATACAGATAATAAAAAATAATTAAGATGATAAAACGGGGAGGTTCAAACAAAAGTGGCGAAAATAACAGATAAAACTCATAACGACGATATTATTTCTTCTCTTAAGGGCGCGGACAGGGTAAGAAAACGTCCTGCCGTTATCTTTGGTTCGGACGGTCTTGAGGGGTGCGAACATTCTTTTTTTGAGATTTTGTCAAATTCCGTCGATGAAGCCAGAGAAGGACGGGGCAACACTATAATAGTTACGGCATACTCTGATTTTTCAATAAAAATCGAAGATTTTGCAAGAGGTATCCCGTTGGACTGGAACGAAAAAGAACAAAGATACAACTGGGACCTTATATACTGCGAATTATGGGCTGGAGGAAAATATAATAACGAAGAAGGCGGAATATACAGTATTTCGCTCGGATTAAACGGACTTGGCTCGTGCGCTACCCAGTATTCGTCTGAATTTTTTGAGGTCACATCGTTTTATAATAAAACAAAGTATCAAATCTCGTTTAAAAAAGGCGAGCCCGTCACGGAATTAATAAAAGAACCCATAAATACGAATAAAACCGGTACGATACAATATTGGAAGCCCGATTTGGAAGTCTTTACGGATATAAATATCCCGTATGAATATTATCAGAACGTTATAAAAAAACAGTCTATAGTGAACGCCGGCGTAAAATTTATATTGAATTTTCAGGACAGGGAAACCGGAGAATTTATCAAGACCGAATATTTATATAAAAATGGCATACAGGATTATGTCGAAGAACTTGTCGGTGAAAACTGCATAACAAAGCCTGTTTTGTGGACCGGAGAGAGAACCGGGCGCGACAGGGAGGACAAACCCGAATACAAAGTTTTGATGAATATTTCGCTCTGTTTTTCAAACACTGTAACTGATATAGAATATTATCACAATTCATCGTATCTCGAACACGGCGGCTCGCCTGAAAAAGCGCTGAAAAGCGCGGTTGTTTTCGCCGTTGACAGATATTTGAAAAATAATAATAAATATAATAAAAACGAATCTAAAATAGTTTTTCAGGATATAGAAGATTGTCTCGTCTGCATAACAAACTGTTTTTCGTCTCAGACAAGCTACGCAAATCAAACGAAAAAAGCCATAACAAATGTATTTGTCACAGAAGCCATGACTGAATTTCTAAAACATAATTTTGAAGTTTATTTTGCCGAAAATCCAACGGACGCTGAAAAAATAGCCGCGCAGGTCTTAATAAACAAGCGTTCAAGGGAAAGCGCGGAAAGCGCGAGATTAAACTTAAAGAAAAAACTAACCTCAGGAATGGAAATCGGCAACAGGGTTGAAAAATTCGTAAACTGCCGCACAAGAGATTCGAGCGTTCGCGAATTGTACATAGTCGAGGGAGACTCCGCTTTAACGTCATGTAAACTTGCACGAAACGCTGAATTTCAAGCGATAATACCTGTAAGGGGGAAGCCCTTGAACTGCTTGAAATCGACGTATGACAAGATATTCAAGAACGAAATTATAGTCGATTTATTAAGGGTCATAGGCTGCGGCGTTGAGATTAAAACAAAGTCAAATAAAGATATAACGGACTTTGATATTAATCTTTTAAAATGGAGTAAAATAATTATCTGTACAGACGCGGACGAGGACGGTTATCAGATAAGAACGCTGATTTTAACTATGTTTTACGGACTTTTGCCGTCGTTGATAAATCTTAAAAAAATCTATATAGCCGAGTCGCCGCTGTTTGAAATTACGAGCAAAGATAAAATACAGTTCGCTTATACCGAAAAAGAAAAGAACGAAATCGTATCGAAAATAAAGGACAGGAAATATACTTTACAGCGTTCAAAAGGCTTGGGCGAAAACGAGCCCGATATGATGAGTTATACTACTATGGCTCCGGAAACCCGCAGATTGATTTGCATAAATCAGGACGACGAGCGTTTAACGGAAATAATGTTCGACACGCTTCTCGGAGACGATTTGCCCGGGAGAAAAAAATTTATCGCGGAAAACGGACACAGATATTTGGACGCGGCGGATATATAATAAATGTAAAATTTTTGTATTAATATTGACAATACATAAAAAAACTGATATAATTTTATAAGTAAAATAAAAAAAGAGGCGGTTTCAGGTGCATGAATATTCGCTTACGCAGGGCATAATAGAAATCGCCGCTAAGTATGCGGGAAATTCAACGGTAAAAAAAATAGCGTTGGTTATAGGCGAATCGTCGGGTATTCTGGGCGAATCAATACGTATGTATTTTGATATTATCGCTGAAAATACAGTTTGCGGCGGAGCGGATTTGGAAATAGAAAACGTAAAGTCTATGCTTGAATGTAAAAAATGCGGTTCTCTTTTTGAGCGTAAACCTTTTTCGTTTGACTGCGTTTGCGGAGGAGAAGGCGAACCAACGGAAATCGGCAGGGAATTTTACATAAAACATATCGAGGTTGAGGAATTATAGAAACAACAGAAAAAAACGAAGTAAAAAAAATAGAAATAATGGAATCCGTTTATGACAGAAACGAAAAATCGGCTGCGGAGTTTAACAAAAGTTTAACCGAACGCGGTATTTTTTGCGTAAATATAATGGGGTCTCCGGGCGCGGGAAAAACTTCGGTTCTCGTGAAAATCATTGAAAAACTCGGGCTGCCCGCTTATGTTATCGAGGGCGATATTGAATCCGACATTGATTCGCGGAAACTGAAATCCCTCGGAATATCCGCGGTGCAGATAAACACAGGGGGAGCGTGTCATTTAGACGCGCCCGTCGTTTCAGACGCTTTTTCAGAGCTTGAGCCTGACGGCGTAAATTTAAATAGAGGCTTTTTATTTATCGAAAACATAGGGAATTTAGTCTGTCCGGCTGAGTTTGTTATAGGCGAACATATAAAACTTCTGATTTCATCGGCTGC
>Ga0209629_10003370_pt1 | contig 11425 bp, 7 predicted proteins | sample TergutCu122P5_FD_187286 | JGI IMG/M metagenome (GOLD analysis project Ga0209629, IMG submission 187286) | Cubitermes ugandensis P5 segment gut microbial communities from Kakamega Forest, Kenya - Cu122 P5 (SPAdes) (version 2) | ecosystem: Host-associated > Arthropoda: Insects > Digestive system >...
CCACAAACACACACACACACACACGGTTCTGTATGTGTGTTTCTATATACCTGTATTTTTTAAGGTGCATTTGCAAAATTGCAAAACGTGTCTATTGGCTTCATCATGTCTGTCCCTCCATCTCCCCTTTGTCTCAGCTTTTACCAGATAGATTTTTCATGAAATTTGATATTTGAGCATTTTTTAAAAACCTGTCATGAAAATCCAAGTTCATTTAAAATCTGACAAGAATAACAGGTACCTTACATAAAATACATTTATTATGTCACTCAATTTTTCGTAGAATGATAAATGTTTCAGACAAACGTGGTAAAGGAAATGAAAACACACATCTTATGTTTGGTAACTTGCTCTTTTATGAGATAATGTGGAAAAATGCAGTAGAGCCAGAGAGGCCACAGATGTCAATATAGTGTGGTGCATGCACATTGCATGCTGGATAACAAAGGCTACAGACTGTATAGTGTCAGATGGCTGAGTGATAAGTGAATAACATAATGGAAACACATGGAATTGAATATCTGTGGTCTTATTTGATGTGCATGTGCATTGCATGCTGAATGACCAAGGCTACAGACTCTGTAGTGTCAGATGGCTGGGTGATAATTGATTATATAATGGAAACACATGGAATTAAATATCTGTTATCTTATTGGAGGTAGTATTCCATATTTTTTGGAAGGGTTGAGGGAAAAAAGTGCAAAAGTCAAGAGTTTGTGTTTCAAAATGCAGGACGCTCCTCTCTTTCTTTCCTCTTCTTTTTCCGGAGGGTTAACTGACAGACTGGCTGTGTTAAGGAATTCAGAAAAGGTGCTAGAAAGCTGGTCTTACATGAGTAATTGAATTAATTACTTAGTGGCAGAGCCAGAATACCATAGTTAGTATAGTGAATAGGCTGTGGTTTGGACGATCTGAATTTCAATTCCTGGTAGGGGCAAGAGAAGTTTCTCTTCTCCAAAACATCCATGCAGGCTTTGGGACACCCCCCACCAGCCTCCCATTCAATGGGATGGGGGGAGGGGAATGTTGCATGAAGTTTGTTACTGACCTCCTTCTAGCATTTAGACTTAGAATGAGTGGGGTGTACCTATACTTACTCTTCCTGATTACCTTCATAGTTTGGACGTGGCCAACGTTATCCTGTACTTAGAATGCACCTCAGAATACAGGTTCTTTCACTGCTTAAAAGTGGAGGCATTTTGTGATGTGCTGCAACATGACTGACATTAAATGTCAGTGGTACTTTGAATACTTGGGTGTACCAAATGACCAAGGGTACTTCTCACATTTATAGATAATTCGTTATTTTTGACAAGCTTTATGCTACTTCTAGGCTAGGTGTGTTAGATTGTATGCAGGTTTGCTGAATTGTATAAAGTTTATTATTTTTTCTCGTGTTTTAGTTGCTGTTCTAGATGTATTAACATTGTGCGCCGTTACAAGTAATTATGCTGGGCATACTAAGATGTAGGGCATTTAGTGGTGTTAATTTTGTTGGTGTCCACATATCTCATATCTAGAAACATAAGGCATAATGTTGTGTGATTTCAGGCTTCTGCCATGATGTAAATGAGATATGCGCTCTTCTGCAATTTTACGCAGCGTAGAGTGATAATTCTGTTTCAACTTCATGACCCTGGAAGATGGACTGATAGGTTTCCCCAAAACGTCCGTATAGAATTACCACTCTACACTGTGTAAAATCCCAGAAGAGCACAGACCTCAGGTATAATTTTATCTGCTCTTGTTTGGGTGCACGACTTGGTCTGTTACTTGCTGGTGAGAACACATATTGATTTGAGAATGTTTGAAAGTGATCCTAATAGGGTGGAAATGACAAGAGATTGATAATATTGCACACTGCAGAGCATTATAATTTGTTCTCTGCATCAGCTGTTAGGGTGATCAAATCAAGCAGGATGAGCTGGGTGGAGCACGTAACATTCATGGAAGAAACAAAGAATACACACAAAATTGTAGATGAAATTGCTTGAAGGTAAAAGTTCATTTGAGAGGCCTAGGCATAGAAGGGGGATATTTTTATCTAAAAGAAAAAGGGCCTGAGATTGTGGACTGTATTCATCTGAACCAGCTTCGGGTTCAGTTGTGTGCTGTTGTACGGTAATGTACTTGTAAATGAGTATCATAAACACAGTGAGATGTCTCTGGCAAAAATGGTAATGTATCTTTGGATTCCACAAATGATGGGGAATTTACTGACCAGCATGAAGATTATCATCTTCTCTGTAACTTCTTTGTAGAGTTAATTTAAACTCATCAGTATATTACTGATGAGTAAGAGACTTTTCAGAAGTTTAAGCTACGTTTGTGACTGATAAGGTAAGATGATGTTATAGTTTATGTGAACCTATGGCATAATATGTGTTTATATGTCTATGTGCATGCTGGAGACAAGAGTATTGTGTTGGGTGCTGTAGTGTGATGTTACCTGTTGATGTTCAAATGTAGATGCAAGAATTATAGTGAAATTGTGACCCAGTCTCAGTATTTCTCTTTAACATTAGACATAATATTTTTTTATTAACTTTTTTTTTATTTGTATTGTTTGAAGTTGTCCAGGTGAAATAGTATGTAGTGATAAATATTACAGAAAATCCTATTTGTTTGTTCAAGGAACACTTGTGTGTGAGTAGGAAACATATAGTTTCCTGTCTGCTGAGGTCATTGATGTGAGTTGAAATAGACACAAGTCTGAGAGGCCATGCTACACTATTCAGAAACTTGACACAACATATGTTTATCACTGAATGAAACCCTTTAACTGGACACGTTTTAAGGTGCTAATGTTGCCCTTAAAGATGAGTTTTATTGGATTGTTATTATCCCTATCTTTTTTATCAAAAACTGATACCACTCATTCTTTCTTTAATATAATAAAGAGTAAGTTGGATGAAAATTTAGTGAAGAAACTGTTTTGTCAGTTAAAATGTTAAACCTAGTTGACACCCTGCTAATTTATGTGCAGTGTAATATGGCCTTTAAGTAACTTGGTCCATACTAAATATAGCCTGGGCTTCTTCCAAGCCTTCCTCAAACTGCTCTCTTCTGGTAGAATTCATAACTACTTGGATATATGCCAAGTTAAGGAGCTTCCAACATTATATAGGCAAAGTCTTAAAATACCAATCACAGTATTTAATTTCTGTTGATAAATTTTCAAGTCTGCTACCTACATGAAATTTACATTATTTTAAACTTGCATTATCTGATTTCATTCTCTTCTATTCTTCCCAAAATGACAGATAGACATTTTAGTTATTTTTGAATGTTGTAACATTTGGTCTTGCGGTAGAAGCACATGGAAACAGAGTATATCTGGAACTGTGTAGGAGTGTAACTTGTCATTAATGATGTGAAGTTAAATGCTGAAAGAGGACTTTTGTTGGCATTAGTGAGTGATAGTGTTTGAGAATATTATACTCAACTCTCATTTACTAATTTCAAGGCTGCTACTTTCCATTAAAGAGAAGGTTTTCAAGATAGTGAGAGTTCTACAACAAGAAGTTATTGGTTGAAGACATCTTTTATTATGGTCATCCATTAAGTAATGTTTTGATCCACTTACATTTGGAGGATTGTGCTTAGATATTTTTGGGTGATGTGTCTCCAGGGCATGGTGTGTGTACTGAAAGAGGGAAGTGCACTGTGCGTTATACAAGATCTTACGACTTCTCCCACATCTGGCTCTAAGAACACACTCTTTCTACCTCCCTCAACTACAGTCCAGCAATTGTTTCAGGAGGTTGGACAAAAATTCCATTATGATCCTGAAAGTTTTGCACTCATCTTACAGCGCACATCTAATGGAGAAACGGTTAGCTTCTAGGAGGGTCACATGCTTTGAACCTGTGTTACCCAGGCACAGACTGTATGAGAGACTCTAGTAGGTCTATTGTTCCTGTTTATTAAAGTTCTGTACTTGAAGTGAAAGTTATCTCTGTTAAATTTAAAACAGTGGGGTACTGTCTCTGTTTTTATTGCTCTAATAATAAATGTAATTTTGGACTGATTTAGGGCTTGATGCATTGGGCATTATGTGACATTTAAGGTGTGGTTAGCTGTACTAGACTTATGATATGAAACAGTATCACACCCCAGCACCATGGAATCCGTAAATAGCCTGTTTAGGATCATCACTTAGCACTCAGGGTGAAAAATTATTTTAATCACTTACTTGTTTTGTCTTTCTTAAGCTCTTCTCTTAGTGGTTATTTAATTCATACACATGTTAATAATTATTAATCCCCATGCTTTTAAAAGTTATGTATACATCATGCATCTAGTGTTATTATTTGTTCTTAGTAACCTGTTGAACTTGTAGGCTGTTATTTCATTTTAGCATTGTATTTGCTTTGGAAATTATCTGAGGATATTCCACTGACTGATCATAAGTTTCAGATTTATACAATGTATGTACGTATGTATTTAGGTATGTAGTGTAATGAATTATCTGGAGCTTGTTTTCTGTCTTCCTGGGTAATAAAGGTTCACCTGTATATATGTAAGTTGTGATGCAGTGTCATGCTTTGTTACACATGTGAACATCGATATTGAATAAATATAACTTCTGTCATGCATTGTTACAAATGTGAACATTGCGTAGGATTCAGCATTTAATAATTGTCAAATATTAACGTAAATTTTGTGTGTGTGCGTGTGTATGACATTAATATGTCAACCAGCTTGCTGCATTCAATAACCACAGACTCAAAAGAAATTCATTCTAATTCGTGGAAATAAAAGGTCAACTAGATGCAACAGATCGGTTTCTTTATTGCAAAGCTTATTGTTCGCTCAACATGTTTCGGGCACCATTATGCCCATCATCAGGAGCACAAGAGTTATAAAGATAGTTGCTGCCTGTGGTACTTGGCGCTTTGGTTTACAGGTCGTTGGTCTGGTGTGGAACTGTGGGTTATGTGTCCGGTTTGCGGGATGCTGCAGCATCCCATACAGGTTGTTGGTCTGGTGTGGAACTGTGGGTTATGCGTCCGGTTTGCGGGATGTTGCAGCATCCCGCAAACCGGACACATAACCCACAGTTCCACAACAGACCAACGACCTGTAAACCAAAGCGCCAAGTACCACAGGCAGCAACCATCTTTATAACTCTTGTGCCCCTGATAATGGGCATAATGGTGCCCGAAACATGTTGAGCGAACAATAAGCTTTGCAATAAAAAACCAGTCTGTTGCATCTAGTTGGCCTTTTATTTCCGCATATTAACGACGATGCACAGTCAAACTCCCATCAAGTTTGCATTCTAATGAATTTGGAACAAGTTGTAAAACTGGTTATCTACTGATCTGTATGGCACATCTAATATTAGTGCCTGTCTCATTTACAGTTGGACATTTTGTTTTAATAGTCTTTAAATTTTGTGGTAACTGAATTAGAAAAATCTAATCAGGCTGACAGCCACGTCTGGTGAATGACATGACACAGTTGTCTGTCTAAGAACATTCTGTTGTTTTAAGAAAATTAATTTACCTAAACATTCTCAAAAAAGGTAGTATGCTACCTAATATTTATGGGCATGGAAATTGGTCTTGATATATTATGGGTTTTTTTTTTTTTTGCAGTGGAGCTAATTGTATGATGTATTATTTACATGATAGAGTCATATACCTTAAAATCGTAACATGAGTTTCACTTATAATGTTAACTATTTTAAAAGGGATTTCAAGTACATATCTTGTCATTGTGGAGGTCATATGTTGTTTTGAGTGGGTAACAATGTTGTGCATATTCAAGGTATGCTCAGAGACCAGATATCCTGGTTGAGGTTGTTCAGTGTTTCCCTTAGTCATTCATGCAATTGATGGGTCAGTGCCTTAAATTAGGTCACATCACTTGCTTCACAAATGATCTTACCATTTAGTGCTGTGTGTTCGTGTAGTCTGAGGTTCTGCCAGCATCATTGAATGAACCAGAAATAAATAAATATCATTGTTATAGACAGATTAAAATAATATTTCAATGGAAATCAAATTTGCTTTTTCTCCAAACTCTGCACATCACTTACAAAATTTGTTAGTAATTACAGGAGCTCCCAAGGAAGCTTGAATGTTGTTTGTTACAAAGTACAGTAACATATATGTCAAAGAAATTCCGTATATATTTAATGCATCGTACAGAACAAGAGTGAGTCTGGAGCAGTGATATTATTTTTTTAGTTTTTTGTGTTGTTTCATCATCCAGTTTTTAATACACACTCATCGTATTGCATGTACAATACAATTTCTTAGTATTTAAAATACTTCTCCATTTTGCTCTATACTTGTCTAGGAAGTGTGGATACTCTTGGACTTACCCATAATTGGAATTAATCTTTTGAAAAATTATTTTTATTGTAGGTAGTAGTTGTTTTGTCTGGGCTGTGACATTGAAAAAATATAACTTTTTTCACTGCATGTCCATCACCATTTTATTAGTGTCACTTAACAAAGAGAAAATTATGGCCAGTATTTTGGTTTTTGGGTGTGATGGGCATTTAACTGTAATGTACCTGTATGTGTTGTAATGAGCGTGAGTTTAACCCTTAGGCTACCAGATTAAATTTCAGTTGCCATTTAATAACATTAAATGGCTGAGCAACTATAGTCGTCGTTGGCAGATTAAGGGTTAAATTTCGGTGTTAAAGACATGGTGTGTACAATTCAAGTTGTGGTGAGTAGACTGCAGTACTATATTATATCTGCAATGACCAACCCAGATGTTCTCATTAACATTTGATTTAGTTGTGCCATTACACCATTGCTGAAAACATTCATGTAATACATTCTGTGAACATTTCAATTTTTATGAGTGTAATTGAAAGACTAATAAACCTTCTTCCTCTCCATACAAAACTGAGAGAGAGAGAAAAAACATAGTACAACCTAAACTATTCACAGAGACATTTGATTGGGAGGGTGTTTCACTGCTTGGTGTGACAGTGGAAGGAGTAATAGAAACGAAATTTAAAAGTGACTTGTGTTTTTTTAGGGTGGGGAGGGGGTTCTGTTAAATTAATTAAATTGAAAGGGAATTAGACACACTGTCTTTCATAAATATGTAATTTGAAACCTTGATCCTTAATTCTTAAGGAAAAACAAAACAATTTTGTAATTTGTTTTTTAGATCGTCCTCAATGATCATAAGGAAAAGACCATCGATACATTGGGTATCAACTTTGACTCTGGAGCCCGCAACACATTCATAATTACAGACATGCCAACTGCTCCAAGGCGCAAGGTAGTTCCAGTAGCTGGAGACACTGAAGATGATATGCTACTGGGAGCCTCAGCCAGTCCAACAGCGACAGCAGATTATGCTCATCCACCACCTGCGCCCCCACCTCCACCCCCTGTTGTCAGCAGTGGAGATTATTCATATGCATCTGCCTTGATAAAACATGACACAGGTACTTATGTGTAGTTTTGTTTCGTTGTGGAAATGCGGGCCTTGTTATTTTGAGAAATGCGGCTTGTTTCAGAAATAAGGACTTTTTTTGTTCATACTTTTATGTTTGGTAGACTGTATACATTGATTACATTAATGTGACTTGAAATTCTGATTCTGGATATCAGTTGAACACTGAAAGTTCAAATAGTAATAATTTCAATATTTCAACCATGCATTTTTCAGTTCAATAATTGATAAACACCAACACATGCACTTTTTCACATTCAACAGTGTATTAGTCTGGAATGTTAATTTCAATGTTAAAACACATAAAATTCTTAAAGGTACTCCGACATGTTTCAATCTTAACAGATCATCATCAGGGAGTAGTCCTGTACCTCGTTAAAGTTACTGAATAATTTAAAAAGTTAAAATAATGAATTTAAAATCCTGACGATCATTCCCGGTGTTGTGGCAGCAATACATGTAGCAGGTGTATGTGGTGACCCTTGTGGTGCATTGCACTGCACCACAAGGGTCACCACGTACACCTGCTACATGTATTGCTGCCACAACACTGGGATTGATTGTCAGGATTTTAAATTCAGTTTTTTAACTTTCTAAATTATTCAGTAACTTTAACGAGGTACAGACCTACTCCCTGATGATGATCTGTTGAAATCGAAACATGTCGGAGTACCTTTAAGAATTTTATGTGTTTTAACATTGAAATTAACATTACAGACTAATACACTGTTGAATGTGAAAAAGTGCGTATGTTGGTGTTTATCAATTATTGAATCCTGTTAAGTCTTTGGAGAGTCAGTTTTTGGAGCCAGCATGACCGTTGTGGGTGGATTTTTTGCACTAAGTATATGTGTATTTTATAGATATGATCACACAGCAGTCTCTGTAAAAGTCATTTAGTTTGAACACTGTCCAAGAAATGACATATCTTCTCAAAAGCTTACACAAACTAGTGGCAGCCCTTACAAATACAATGAATTGTGTGTCATGCAAGTCATCTTTTACTGTGTGGTATGCTAGTTTTTGTTTTACTGGTATGATTCTGCTTGTGAAAGGGTTAATGTACATGAGAGGTGATTTTTGTCTGTACAGAACTGAAAGGCACATGGCACTAAGTCATAGTATTCCACAAATTGAGTAGCTTTATAACTTTTTCGGTACATAGACTGTAAAATGTTTGTCATCTTTGACACAGTGCACATGTGACTGGTGGTGTCATAGTACCCCATGTGGTTTGTATTTATTTGAGCCCTAAATTAAACCACATTACTGGCTTCTCCTGGCTGAAGTTTTTTTCTTTCTTAAGTTTTTCTGAGTCACATAACCAAATATGATTGTATTTGTACTCTTTTTGCATGTTTTCGTTGAAAGAATAGTGCACCATTCTTTTTTGGGAGGGCCTTGCATATCATGGTAGTGTAAAATGTGATTCAATTCAAATGTAATCTGTGCAAGGAAGAAAGAGTATGAATTAATACTGGAGTGCATAAGTCCTGGGCACCAGGTTGACATGGCAACTATTTTTGTATATGATAGTGCCTAATATTTGTGGGCCATCATTATGGCACTTGGTTTTGTTACTTTTCTGTCACTTAGAATTTTTGAGGTGGCTCCTAGATTTCTAGAAATTTTTTGCACCCCTGAATTAATACAACTTTTGTGATAGGTGAATTTTGGTACTTAATTCATAGAACTGTAGATTTCATACATGAACTAGAGCTGCAGTGAGGTGAGTTACAATAGAATGAGGTTGACAGTGATTCCATCTTAAAGTCAAGTTTGTGGACACTGCATATGTTGTAAATAATGTTAATGTTTATATATTCAGTATACCATCGTACAGAACTTTACAGTACAGCTTAAACTGATTGATACACTCTTGACAAGTGCAGAAATGTTAAGATTGCCCATTAAGTTGTGTATGACAGTGTATTGATTAGATATGTAATTGATAACACAATGGAAATGTGTCACCTTAAACTTGTGTTGCATGGTTGTGTATGACAGTATACTGAATATGTGTGTAATTGATAACACAGCAGAGATTTGTCATCTTAAAACAATGTTAATACTGCCATATGCAAGTGATTACTACTTGTACACTGTGGCAACAGACGAATTACACAAATATATGTCTTTATAATTTGTATACTATTCGGTTCATCTGTTAGGTTTGCACGAAATGTTGGCACCATCTCCAAACCTTCATCCCAGAATACAGCAGTCTTTCTAATACCTGTCTTGAAAACATCAAAATGTACACATTTATCCTGTGTTCTTATCATTCTTAAATTTGTTGTGCATATAAAATTTCAGATGTGATTGTTCTTCCTGTTCATTTCAAGGTCATTAATTTTCTCTTTTAAATATCCCCAGTTTCTGTTTGCACCTATATTGTTTATCTCTAGTTTCCAGTTATTCTGCAGCCATTTGATTTCGGTTTTTTTCCTTTGTCATATTTACTATTGAAAGGAATTAAATCAAAAAGGACATAAAATTCTAGCATTCATGATGATTGTGTTGTTTCTGATGGAATATTTTGGATTTTGCATTGTGACAGGTTATGTTGGTTTAGTAAATCAAGCTATGACATGTTACCTCAACAGTCTTCTCCAGGCTTTGTTCATGACACCAGAATTTCGCAATGCTTTATATAAGTGGGAATTTGATGGGACAGACGCAGAAGCAGTGAAATCCATACCCTACCAGTTACAGAAATTGTTCGTCAACCTACAAGTAAGTGAAGTTTGTATTGTTGCATAAACACAGGAAACTTAGGTGATGAAATGTGTAATACTATGTTCAAGTATAACAACTGTGTGCAAGACATATAAATGCATTCAGCCTTTATCCTGCCAGGGTTTATAAAAAACATGTAATTTGAACAGAAAACATTATGAAATAAATGACGTTTTGTGGAAAGTAAGACAGAGATCATGCAGCAAAGCTTTAAAATGCAGTAAATTTTGCTGTTGCTGAAATATATAAAATGAATTTCTTGGGGGTGTTTTCCTACTTGTGTTCGTATATGTGAATGCAGGTCCTTAAAAGGTTAAAGCTTGAGGTGCTCACAGTGATCCATTTATTGTAGAGTTTTATGGGTGTTGCAGTGTGTTTGGAGTGTGGTCATGTAAGGCAGTAGGTCAGAATGTCACCAGTGGCAAATACAAAATTGTGACTGCTACCTGTTATGCTCACGCTTTGTGACTGTCAAGAAGGAAGCAGTACTGTGAACTGTCTCATTGAGTTGTGGTCACAGAACAGTCTGAAGAATAACAAATAGTGGTTAAGATGGAAAAAAAACCTTGTCCAAAAGTGTTTTAATGCATATTTTTGTTGGAAGGTTTATCGGTAAAGGAGGTTAGGAATTATTTTCAAATGTATTTACTTGCACTAACATTTTCACAAAATAAAAGATGTAAAATATGTGTCTTGCAGATACTGAAGATAAGATTGTACTTAAAACTCACTGTGTTATGCTCCTAATTTTTAGAGATTCAAGTAAAGAAAATTACACATTTTATATAGATATTTTGAGGGGTTTTTTTTACAGAGAAGTTTGAAATGAGACATTTTGGATAATATAATCTTACTGTGTGTTACAAATACAATAAACAGGTTGTTTTGTGACTTGAATTTATCTGTGTGGTATATGGCAACAAGATAACACATAATAACCTTCTGAGTTTTACAGTTGTTGCACAGAACATTTTGTAATGTTGATGTATAGCAATGTGTATTTAAGTATTTCTGTGGGCTGTTTCAGTCTCAGTAAGGCTGGCTAAAGATGTTGATGCCAAATGCAAGTACATGTGGGCAAACATTGCCAGCTTAGAGGGTGGGTTGTTAGTCCAAATGTGTGAAGTTACTACATTCATTCTGTAGTCTCTCTTACGACAGGCCCATAGCCCATTCCAAGATGAGTTCTCCACAGAATGTGATCTAGTGCTTCCACTTTCAATTTCCAGTACCCTCTCATTTCCTTAAGATT
>Ga0209629_10003371_pt1 | contig 11425 bp, 7 predicted proteins | sample TergutCu122P5_FD_187286 | JGI IMG/M metagenome (GOLD analysis project Ga0209629, IMG submission 187286) | Cubitermes ugandensis P5 segment gut microbial communities from Kakamega Forest, Kenya - Cu122 P5 (SPAdes) (version 2) | ecosystem: Host-associated > Arthropoda: Insects > Digestive system >...
CCAAATCGTCCAAATATTTAAGGAATAGAATCCAACTTGTTTGTTCCACATAATCAAGTTCACTTCCACAACCTGCATCTTTTCGTAGAATATCGTCAATATTTTTAAAAGTTTGTTCAAACATTATATTCAATTAATTAATCGGCAAAGATAGTGAGTTTTTGTCAATTCTTAGCGTTTTTTAGTTCGCCGTCCTCTGACCTACAACTGATAATTAACCGAATATTTCCCGCTCGGTATAATCGTTTCTTTCTTTGCCCGGTAACGTTTTCCGTTCAAGGTATAATCCTGTACATGGTCGGGGATTTCCAACTTAGCCATGCATCCGGGAGGAATGGTAATATTCATGTAAAGCGTTTTTTCCTTGATTTCCCAATCAACTGCTACAGTTCCATAAGGCGTTTCTTTCGTTGTTTTTGCCCGGGTTATTCCGTAAGGAACCTGCGGAGCAATGATGACCCGTCGATAACCGGGGAAGTTTTCATCGGGACGAATTCCGCCGATCGCTTGATAAAACCATGTGCCAATTCCATTGTAACAGTTGTGGATACGGCTTCGATCGCCATTCCAATGTTCCCAAGTGGCGGTAGCTCCGTTATCAATCATATACAAGTATCCGGGGTAATCTCTCTTTTTCAGCATACCATATACCCAATCCACGGAACGGGTTTTGATTGCCCATTCCGTAAGCACAGGGATACCCACTAATCCGGTGGATAAATGTCCGCCTTTGTTTTGTTCCGTTTCCGTAAACAACGTTTGGGTTACAGCCTGCACAAGCGATTCGGGAGTAACCTTCGCCAGCATCGGATAAATCAAGTCAATCTGCGAACCGGTTGCATAACCGCTTCGGTCGCTGTCGAAAAAACGTTCCTGAATTAGTTTACGAACTTGTTCATTTTTCAATGAGTAGGTAGCCGCCGCCGCCTTTTTTCCCAGAAATGCGGCAATTTTTTCCATCGTGGCATAGCAAACGCTGATAAAACAGTTGTTGACTAAGTCTATTGAAGATTTAGCCGTTTGGTCAATTCCTTGTGGCGTTGCCCAGTCGCCAAGATACCAGTTACGGTAATCCGTGTCGGGCCAGCGTTGCAGCAATCCGTCAACAGTGTATGCCTGCACATATTCAAGCCAGCGTTGCATCACCGGATGATATTTTTCAATCAGTCGAGAATCGCCGTAATTAAGGTATGTTTTCCACGAAGCGGTGATGATAAACCCGCACCAGAATGGTCCTCCGCCGGCCATATACGGATTAGGAGCCGTGTGGGGCATTCCGCCATCTTCTCGGATGCAATCTGCCCAAGCCTGCATCCAGTTGTTATATAGTGGCGATAAATCGAACAGGGTTTGTGCGGTTTGTGTGGAAGCGTTGCCATCGCCGCCATATCCAAGACGTTCAATTTGGGGACAATCAACAAGGTAGCCTCCCAAACTGATACAGCGCAAGGTGTACTGAATCATGTCGTGGATGGCGTTCATATCGGAATCGGAGCATTGAAACGAGGCAGCATCCCGGAAATCGGTCTGTATCCGGAAGGCGTGGATATCTTCAAGTGAAGGCTGAACGGAAAGATTAGATATTTTGATGTATTGAAATCCATGATAATTGAAATGATTCTTAAACATTTCCCCACCTTTACCGGACGCAATGTAACGGTCTGTTTGTCCTTGATTGACCGGTCGGCCATCTGCTAAATGGTCGCAATATTCCATGACAATTTCCTGCCCTTTCTTTAATGCGGGAAATTTGATTTCAACCTGTCCGGTTAGTGCTTTTCCCATATCCACCAACCAACTGTCTTTCCCCAAAGAGACGATGCTTTTTGCCTGTATCATCTCATGAACACGGTTGGGCTCAGTCATTCGAGGAGTTACGGTATGTTGCGGTACGTCAATTTTCCGGGCAGCAACCCAACCGGCTGCGTCTAAAGTAGTCGATGTAAAATCAGCCAACAGATTTTCTGCTACTACCTGTTCACCTCCAAATCGGTGGGGTCGCCAGTCGCCTATTCCCGTATATCCGCTTTCGCGACAAGTCCAATCGGCGCCGGAAGCAAACAGCGTATCCCAATTGCCGTTTTTCAACATTTCCATTTGCGCCTTTAATAGCGGACCTTCATAAACTACGCCCGGCAATCCAGGTTGATACCAGCCGCGCCCCAGCCAAATCACAAGGTCGTTGCGCCCCTGCCGCAAATACGGCGAAACATTGTATGTTACCACCTGCGACCGTTTATTGAATTGGGTAACGGAAGGCGTCAACACTTCATCGCCAACTTTTGTTCCATTCAGATATACTTCATGATATCCCAACGAATTGACATACAAAAACGCTTTTTCGAATGATTTGTTTATTTCAAACTGTTTTCGCAGGAGCGGACTTTCAGGATTACCGGCTTCGCGAGGCAGCCCGATGTAGGCGCCTTCCCAATCGGCAGGCGATAACAAACCAATGCTAAACGATGATACGCCGCTCCATATCGGTTGACTGCATTTCTCATCCCACACGCCAACTTTCCAATAGGCGACGGAACGTGCTTGTAAAGTTTTCCCTTTGTAAGGAACCATTACCGAAGCCGGCGATTTAACTTTTCCCGAATTCCATAAATCGGCTTTTCCTTCTTCTAATAGAATGCTGTCGGTAGCCACCAAAATCCGGTATGCCGATTGTTTCGTTCCATTCCTTTCGGACGACAGCTTCCAACTCAAATGCGGAACAGGGGTATCAATACCCCAAGGAGCCAACAGATTTTCGCAACGTAAATCATACACCTGAAGATATTGCGGCGAACTGCGACATGCAAAACAGGTAAGGATGCCTACTATTAATACACAATGCCTTTTTACTATTTGTTTCATTTTAGAATTTGAAAGGTTACTTTTCATACAGATATTATTTCTCAAAATAAACCCCGGCTTTCACCAATTGCTCTTTCAAATCGGTATATGGCAACGCTCGGATGTCAACATTTCTTGCGGCGCACATAGCTGCGGCAGTTCCGAAAGATTGTCCCATTGCCATACAACTTACGGTATTGCGAGTTGCCATGTGCGCTTCTAATGAAGATGTGATCAACATGCCTATGGCGTACAGGTTATCAAATCCTTTCACACAGCAAGCCCTGTACGGGTGACCATAAGTGCCACCGTTTTTCAATTGATATTGAGGACGTGGCGCCATATCGTGAAAGCCGTAAACAAAGACATCGTCATCAAACTTTTTGCAATTCACAATCTCTTCGTTCGTCAAATCGTAGTCGCATTCAATAAGACGTCCGCGACGGATGTTCAGTGTTGGGCTTGTTCGCGTAATAAACGCTCTTTCATAACCCGGCATGTGTTTCTTATATACTTCAAGCGAGGCATACATGTTATTTCGGATGGTTATTTCAGCCTGCGTTATTTCGTCGCGGCTCAGCGGGCTTGAGGGAAGTCGTGTATTGACTTTGACAAACATGAGATAATTCTTATGAAGCGCTGTGGTCATCGAAAGGTCTGCAGGCGCTTTTTGTAATTCAGCCCGCAATGTTTCAGGCAAATTTTGTATTCTTGCGCCCAGACGTACAATCTGATTGACATAACCATCGTAACTTCCGAAAGCGACATCATTTACGGCGTCGTGTTCGAGTAGGAAAGCATAATAGCGGTCTAAATCAACATTGGCAATGCCCATCGAATTGCAGACAGCATGGTCGTTCGGACTTGTCCATTTAGCTCCGGCATGTCCACACAAATCGCCGTAAGCGCTTGCGTCGATAAACATTTTTCCGTGAAATATCTCGCGACCCGAATGATTTTCAACAATAACGCCGGTAATCCTTTGCCGTTGCTTAACAACGCCGGTCATCATCGTGTTCAGGCAAAGATAAACGCCGGCTTCCCGGAGCATCTGCAATGTGACCATTTTATACATTTCGACGTCAACGTTTGTACACATCGAATCGTAACCAAAGTTTTTGACCATCTCGCAGTGTCCTGCCGTACCGCCTACTTTCAATAATCTGTCGATAATTTCCTGTGGAATACCTTTAATCACCTGACGTTTTTCAACGCCGGGAAATGCTTTCCACAGATTGAAAAAACTGTGAAGCGTAGTACCTCCTTCAGTAACTGTACCTCCCGTATAACCTTTCATCTCTACGAGTGCGGTTTTTGCGCCTGTTCTTGCCGCCGCTATGGCTGCCAAAACGCCACCGGTACCTCCTCCGACTACAATGACATCAAAACTTTGTTCATTGGCAACGCCGGACAATTCTATACTGCTCGTTTCGCCGGCTTCAAGTGTATACGCCGGCAACATGGAGGTTACAGCAATCCCGCCTCCCATGGTAAGAGTTTTTTCTAAAAAATGTCTTCGTTTCATTGTTTTTATGATATTACTCTAATACAAACCTGTATTTCCCCGAACCGATATTCACAGTTCTACGACCATTTTCGCCTGTATGGGTTTTCACCTTTTTCCCGTTTTCAATCAGACTTTTCCATTCGCCGGAAGGGAAACACACCTGTGCCGTGGTGTTGCAGGGAATTTCCACATCCAAATAAAAATGCCGGTCGTCCCGTTTCCAATTCGATAGTATCTTTCCATACGGTGAATCGTAACTTGCCGATGCAAAGGTGATGTCGCCCACCGGTTCAGGCTTTATGATAATGTTGCGAAATGCAGTTGAGCCTTCCGCTTGACGGATACCGCCCAACCCGCTGTAAAACCATTCCATCAGATGACCGAGCATACAATGGTTATTGGACACGAACCGCAATGCCGCCCACGATTCCGTAAGCGATGTAGCGCCTTTAGCTAACTGAAAACCATATCCCGGCACATCGTCTCGGTTGTTGATGGTGAAAATGGTTTCCGAAGCGCCCTCGTCCTCCAATACCCGCAACAGATAACGAAAACCGATGTCGCCGGGTGTGAGCGCATAATCGCGACTTTTGAGGTCGGCAAGGATGTTGTTGAAAACCGCCTGCCGGTATTCGGATTCCACTAATCCCATGTAGATAGCCATCGCATTGGCGGTCTGACTGTTCCGGTCATATTGTTTGGAATCGGGATGAAAATATTTTTGGTTGAAGGCTTCGCGGATGTTGTCTGCTAATTTTGCGAAACGGGCTTCGTCATCCTTTTTACCCAGCAATGCAGCCACCCGCTTCATGATACACACATCGTAGTAATAGATTGCCGTAGCGGTGACGCCCTTAGAGGTGAGTTGCGACTCGCCGGGAGTATCAGGTCCAAGGTCGAACCAGTCGCCCAGCCCGTGGCTTACGATGTGTCCGGTAGCGGTTGAGGAAAGATAATCCACGTATCGCTTCATGCCTTCGTAATGGGTTTGTATAGGACGTTGGTCGCCATACCATTGATAAAGATACCATGGCAGGATGACGTATGCGCTTCCCCATTCGGGTGAATCGCGAAAACCGCCTTCAAAAGTCACAAACTCCGGGGCAATATCGGGAACCATGCCGGTGGGCAACTGCGCCGACTGCATGTCGTCGATGATTTTGTTGTACAGCCGGTTGATATCGTAGTTGTAGCGGATGGAACTTCCCATCAGATGCGCCTGTTCGAGCCATCCCAATTTTTCGCGATGCGGACAGTCGGTGAGTACGCTTGCCATGTTGCTGCGTATCGACCAATCAATGAGATGGAAAATACGATTGAACAAGTCGTTGGAACAGGTAAATGTTCCTGCGCGTTGAGCGGAGTTGCATGTGTGTAATCCGGCAATAGCGGTAACTACGGGTAATTTTTTCGGATTGGGTTTTCCTTCGGGCACGGCTCCTTCAAGCATCAGGTAGCGGAAACCATAGTAACTGAACCGGGGTTGCCATGTTTCCGGATCGCGTCCCGCGGCAGTGTATCCGAACCAAAACGGACCACCCGAAGCGCGTTGCGTAACGATACTGTCGTCGTCAATGAGTTCGCCCGGCCACACTTTCAAAGATTGTCCTTTCGCCGCTTTGACGCTGATACTGATGATACCCGACGAATTTTGTCCTAAATCATACACCCAATCGCCCTTTTTCGATTGAAAAATCCTTTGCGGGACGATGGTATCCTGTACTTTAAGCGGTGTGGCGGTTTGCGAACGCAGGTCGGGACCTTTTACCGGCAACGGACGCTGCCAGTGGGTGTCGTCGAATCCCGGCAGGTTCCAACCAACCTGTTCCAAACGGGCGTCGTAATCTTCGCCGCCGTAAATACTTGAAAAGGTAATTGGCGATGCGGCTGTTCGCCACGATTCATCGGTAATAACGTCGGCATTGGAACCGTCGGCATATTCAAGTAGTATCCGGCATATCGCTTTCGGATAACCATGCGAAACGACGCACTTGAGGTAACGCTCGCGCGGAGTATGATAGAAACCGTTTCCAAGCAGGATTCCGCAGGCATTGGCTCCCTGTTGCAGATACGGTGTGACGTCGAAAGTGACGTACATCGCATATTTTTCGTAGGAAGTCCATCCGGGGTCGAGGAACCGGTCGCCGATTTTCTTTCCGTTGAGGCTCATCTCGAAATGGCCCAATCCCGAAATAAAGGCTGTGGCGCGTTTCAGGGGTTTATCCACTGTAAACTCGCGGCGGAGCATCGGAAGAATATTTTTCATATCGCCAAGTGTTTCCGGTCCTCTGCCATGGATACCCGGAACTACCTTTTTTTCATCAGGCAATTCTTGCAAGGCTATCCACACTGCGCCTTTCCAATCATCCGGCGAAAATAAGCTCGTTTGCCAACCGGCAGGTTCGCTCCATGCGGATTCATTTCCGTGGTTGTCCCACACCTTTACTTTCCAATAATAAGTTGTTGCAGGGCGAAGCGGAATACCGGCGTAAATAACCTGCAAACTGTTGTCTGAACGTATTTTTCCGCTATCCCAACAATTTCCTTCTCCGTTAGATAAATGTTCGGGGCTGTCGGCTACCAATACACGATAGGCGGTTTGTCGCACCTCTCGTTCATCCGACACTATTTGCCAACTCAATGCGGGCGATGTAGTTTCGATACCCAAAGGCGCATCGTTCCATTCACAGGCGAGATGTGTCGCTTGAAGGTTGGAAGGCGCTTTTTGATAGCATGATACAAGCACTGTTGATAACAAGATACCGGTTATAAAATGTTTCATGGATCTTGATATATCAATTATTTTTCATTTAACTTAAACACGGGCGCTTCCGCTTCCGTTGAGGGAGAATCTCCCACAACGGTAGGCCAGTCGTTTTTCCAGATAATTTTATCCATGAGTAAGCTTCTGCCGGTGGTATTTGCTACTGAATATCCATGATAAAATATCCAATCGTTACCTGCCTTGTCTTGAACGATTTCCGAATTGTGTCCGGTTCCGACAAAAGCTTCATTTTTATGGATTACCACTTCGTGGAAATTATCCATCATCGGGCGACCTTGCTTATCGACATAAGGTCCCCAAAGATTTTCCGAACGCCCGACCACGGTGGCGTAAGTACTTTTCAAACCCTCGCAACAACTGCCGGTCGATGCAAAGAGGTAATAATATTTTCCTCTTTTATGTATATACGTACCTTCGTAAGCCGTTCCGGCAACCTGCCGCTTTTCACTGCCGGGCTTGATGGATAGTCCATCATCAGTCAGTTCAATTCCAAAAATTCCGTGAAAGCTTCCCCAGAACAGATATTTTTTGCCGTTATCTTCCACATAGTTTTGATCTATGGAATTTTGTACGCCGATAGTATTACTTCTGAATAACATGCCGTGATCGGTAAATGGTCCTTCCGGCTTATCGGCTGTTGCAACTCCGATTCCGCAAGTCCATTCGCCTCCCCAAACCGACATGGAATAATACAATACATATTTGCCGTTGATATAATTGATGTCGGGAGCCCACAATCCTCCTTTGGGTTCAAAGGTAGGACGAGTTTCATTAGTGAAAGCCGTTCCAACAAAATTCCACTGTACCAAATCGGTAGAGCGATAAATCGGCAAATTACGTACATCTTCAGTACTGAATAAATAGAAAACGCTATCTCCTACTTGTATGATAGTGGGATCCGGTGTGCTCCGTTGAATAACCGGATTGCGATAGGTATTCACACCGGTTTTAATTAATAGCGGTGTTATATAATTCGGATCAATTTTCATGATTTCTTTTCCATTTACTGTTTCAAAACTCACTGTACTGATATACATGTTACGCGGATGAATTTGAGTTTTGCTGTTATGTGCATGAAAAACGATCCGCAGTTTATCGTTTTTGTCTTTAAACATGGCGCTGTGCCCGATTCCGACCAAATCGCCAACATTCTGATAAATCGGATTTTTTTCGTATTTCGTCCAGTCGCCCATAATATCGGTTGCCGTAGCAACTCCGATTCCATAAAACGGACTTTCGTAACTGTTTGCCGAATAGGTCATATAATAAACGCCGTTGTGCTTGATCACAAATGATCCTTCATTCACGCGAGGCCAAACTTCTTCCCAAGCTTGGGATACATGGATGCAGGGATGCATGGTTTCCGGCTTAATGTCGATCAAGTTATCCTGCAATTCGGCTACCCAAACATTTAATCCATCGTTGAAACGATCGAAAAACAGGTAATGTTTGCCATCTTCATCGGTGAACATGGAATTATCGATCGTCTTTTCGCCTTCTATCATCGGTTTTTGAACATCTTGTTTAAACGGTCCGAGCGGGCTGTCGCTGACTGCCACACAAACATGTTCATCTGCTGAATAATACATATAAAATTTACCATTCACATAATACACTTCAGGCGCCCAAAACCACCGGTCAGCCCATACGTCCTCCTTGTTCAGCGCCAGTCCTCCGGTAAGGTTTTCCGGCGTTTCCCACCGGAGCATATCATTGGAAGTATACACAGCTATACCGTCTTTTGCTTGAGTGCCGTAAGCATAATAAGTGTTGTTGTACAGCAAAATAAACGGATCGCCAAAAGGGATTTTCACCTCAGTTTTGTTTTCTGTTTTAATCTTTGTGTCTTCCGTATGACATCCCATGGCAGAGAAATAAAACACAAGAAGAAATGCTAAAAAGTTTTTCATATAAATATAATTTGTTTATTTAAACGCCGGCATAATATAACTATATACCCGGTAACGCAATTCACTCCATGCGCTTTCTTTAGGAAATGATTTACCCGGCAGTAATTCACGTTCAACAGGGATATGTTTAATCCGGATACGGACTGACTTTATTGGATACATATATTTCCGCTTTTTGATTTGGAATATTGTAGTCTAATGTTCTTCGAATCAAAAGTCCCTTATTTTTCGGAACCGGAATGACCGGCGGACTTTCTGATTGCTGAGAATATGCTTTAAAACTCATTGTCCGGGAAACTATGATACAGCTGATAATAAAAAGTTTATCAAGAATTCGTTTCATGTGAAATATTTTGGATACAAATTTACGTTTTTAATATGATTTATACAATCTTTATTAAAAGAATTAATAAGAATACGAATTATTTCATAATTTCAGACCGCAATTATAACTACGCATCCGGATTTAATAATGCAGTAGGTAGCCGGTAAAATGTTTTCCCGATGGGGGCAGGAAAATTTTTTCAAGTATTTGGCTGAAAATTTTGATTTCGACCGGATGATTCAATACGGAACAGAGCCGAAACAGCATTATACGGCCTTTTACCCGATTTTTATCCTAACGCTAAAAAAGACGGAAGATAGATATTGAAAGAAATTTTTACCTCTTGTGCGGAATTAATACCTGATTACCAAAATCAAATACTATTGTTATGTTAATTCAAATTTGGCGCCTCGTCATTGCGAGGGCGAAGCCCGAAGCAATGACGAGGCGCCAAATTTGAGTTAACATAACACTACTTATTAATCAATACTTTTTGTGTTGATTTAGATTCGCCTGTTGTGGTTTCGATTATATACATTCCTTTTTTAAGGTTAATGATAGCATGAGAAGTATTTAATTTCCGGAAGACGATTTGTCCTGAAACATTGTATATTGTTATATTTTGTAATGGAGATTCGGATTCTATGATTAATTGACCGTTATTATTTACATATATTTTTTCGCCATTACTTGTTAGTTTTGCTAAACCATTAGTTCCCTTTGCTCCTAATACTTCGAAATTATCAGCGCCACTTGGGCTAAGAATAGTAATTGTGCTGCCGTCGAGGTTTTGTACGGAATTTGCCCTTATTCGAAATGAGACCTTTACAGCATCTTTCAGGGCAGTTGTTGTAGCCGTAAATTGTGTCCACTGTTCAGCTTTGGTTAGCGTAAATACATCAATCAAATTCCACGATGGTCCATCGTCAATACGAGCTTCCAAGTTGTAAGCTTTTGGCCCGCTGATTCCATTCTCTCCGCTGAACAAAAATAATTTAATGATAATTTTATCATATTTTTCCGATATTGTTACATCAGGGAACAGATAATAAGCCTCCGGCGTATCGCTAAAATCCCAACCGCTGACAGAGAAATATCCGCCTCCGTTTTCAGCGCCACCTGCGGACACAACAGTACTTGACCATAATCCCGAACCAACGGCTTTAATACCTGCATTGGCACTAAAATCGCTTTCTGAGAGCCTTGAATTATCAAAAGGTCTGTCAAAAGTCCATTTGATAAGGCTTGTTTCTTGTGCAAAGCAAATAGATATTGCACAAACGTAGATAATTGTTAAGAGTAATTTTCTCATTTTGCTTTTTAGTTTAACGTCCACTCCTTTTGTCAGACAAAATTAATAAATTTGTTTCGTACTTTATTCATTTTTTACTTTTACCACCCCGTTCGCTCCTTTAGGTGTAGGCGGAGCGGGGGCTTCCACTACTGAGCCTACGCCCATAATCACAGTCCGGGACATTTTTTGGTTGCGAACTTGTGCAGTTCTTTGCCATAATTCATGTTATTATTAATGGCAAAAGTACGAAAATATTGACGAAATATTAAATTGAGTTTTGTATTTTTGAAAATATTCGGTCACTTTGGAATAAATGTCCCGATATTCGTCGAAAGCATAGCGGGTTTTCGAAGAAGGCTCGAAAATGAGGGTCGCAATTTCGGGATGAGGTTTGTCTTTATTCTGCGGATCAAGTTTTACATCCGTGTCTGAAACAGCTTGCGTAACCTTTCCGTCTTCGGATATGACGTAAACGTTCCCGTCCTTGTCAGCCACAGTCGTCGGGAGCGAATCGACTACCAAGTCATGCTTGTTTCCGTCTTTGTCTTCGATGGTAACGATATATACCGTCGGGTTTTCGCCTTCGGCAGGAGTATAGCCCGAAGCGGTTTTGATCTCGTCGGGCAAATCGTCCCATGTCGATTGCTTGATTTCAATCGTATATTTGGTAACTTCGTCGATTTTCGACAATTCTACGAAAACTAAATCCGTTCCAACTTTGTAACGAGTAGCGGGGTCAAGTTGAATGCTATCTTTAATTACA
>Ga0209629_10003372_pt1 | contig 11424 bp, 16 predicted proteins | sample TergutCu122P5_FD_187286 | JGI IMG/M metagenome (GOLD analysis project Ga0209629, IMG submission 187286) | Cubitermes ugandensis P5 segment gut microbial communities from Kakamega Forest, Kenya - Cu122 P5 (SPAdes) (version 2) | ecosystem: Host-associated > Arthropoda: Insects > Digestive system...
TACAGAATAACGTTGCAAATTGGGAAAATGATAGGTATTTTGCATAAGCGGGCGAGCAATGCTCGCCCCTACATATATGTATATTTTAAAATCGGCTGTGAATTGTAACGCGAAAATTTAACTCCAACTTTTTTAATATATTATCAAAATATTCATATATTACAATATTTATTACCTGCTGTGGTCTTCCCCAATCCTGCAAATACACTCATTACTATACCGCATCTTTAGTTCCACCTCTTATTCCAGTTTCTTTTATATATTCAAAATTATATCACAAGTTTCATATTTTGTGCGTAATTTTTATTAAATTTTAAGTCAATCACATAAAATTTTACATAGGCAAAAGCAATAGAAAATTTAATATTTTTTTTGCTCTACAATATCTATTATGTCTGATATAAAATCGCCAATTACAGGGATGTTCAGTCTTATAACTTTTTGCAGTATATATATTAATACAGCTGTAATAATCGTTACTCCTATCCCTATGCCCAATCCTCTATAAATGCCGGCAAGAAAGTTTCTTGTGAAAATTTCTTTTCTGCTTCCAATAAGATATGACCATTCAATCAAATTGGCTTTTGCTAAATTTTCATTTAATTTATCAACTCTCTCAATTATTTCGCTCTTTTTAAACATAAAAAACACCTAACTATAGTTTGGTGTTTTTTGCAGTTTATATGCAATTGCCTTAATTTTTTTTGCAATAACTGTTGCAAAGCAATACATTATGTAGTATTATTGGCATATTAGGAGGCAAGCAATTATGGTACCCGTTAAAATCGATGAAATATTAGATACACCTTTTCTTGGCTTAACTATGGATCAGAAAAGATCTCTTATGAATTACTTGGTAACTCATTCTATTCTAGAACCAGCTATCATTACTTTATTTAGCTCAAATTTTCAAGCATCTCCAGAACAGAAAATAAGATTTATCAACTTTTTATTAACGTTCCCTAATACATATGAAATTATAAAGTTTGTAAAACAAACTAATCCTTCACCAACAATATCTTCCCATGCTTATTTTACTTCGGGACAAATGGAAATACTTGCCAATTCTATCCACCCACTTACTACACCTAGTTCACAGCACCTTACTCCAAGTACATCTCCTGATGGAGTTGAACACGAACATTAAAATTATACAAAGCAATAGTGGCCGTATACCATACTGCCATTACGTTATTGTATTGCTATTTACATCATTTGTCACGGTATTGCCTCCACTTGTCTCATTATTCTGCTTCTGGTTTTGCAATACTTCAAGCTGATTAATCAAATTCTGCAGTGTGGTAATATCCTGTCCCATTAGTGACCAGTCGCTTCCCTGGCTTGACTGTGTCAAATTTTTATTTGCATTTATTATTTCTTTTATTAATTCTTCAGCACTTCCTGTATCTACCTGAATATTTGAAGCCTCTGCTCCCAGTAGATTTGTTACAGCTTCATTTAAGCTGCTTCCGTATTGCCACCTTATTTCCGGATGCAACTATAATCTTCTTTAATGTAGGTACTTGAGATTCATTCAGCATCACCTGATAAATAGGCTCAACATAAAGAAGTGTATTATCAACAGGCACAACTATAATACTTTTTTCCAGCCTTGTACCGCTTACGCTGATTGACTTAAGTTCTGCAGATATTTTTTCGTCCTGCTCAGTTAATGTATCCAGCTGCATTGTGCCGCAATATCGCCGTCCCTTGAGCAAAATTGTATAAATTCAAAGACTCCTTTCCTGTTACCGGGTCACATGTTCCTACAAGATATGCATTCAAATTCTGCTTGTTTACCGTAGTATACGGAACTACCAACCCTAATGTTATGCCCTCCCCATCTTTATTTTTCACAGCTGTATAATATGGCGATATATATGTGCCGTTCACACTAGCTCCTGCAGTTCTGGTTTCTTTTGCTGTATCCCATACATCATCTGTTCTGTAAAGCACCTCTACTCCGCACATTATGGTATCTGCCCAAAACCTGTGCCTGAACATTATATAAAAATTCGGGATAGGCGGCATGCTGCGCTATATCTGCAGGAAGCTGACTGTCTAAATCTTCAAACAACGCAGGATAAAGATTCCTGTATGTCATTGCAATCGGGTCTGTTCTGTCTGTTATATAAAACTGCATTGTGCCGTTATAACTGTCTACTATAACTTTTATAGAATTTCTTATATAATTTATCTTTTTCTTATATCCATTAGCCATCCCTACCACAGATTCCTGAGAATATGGATAATTATCAGACATGGTATATCCGTCAATTACCCATACCAGTCTTCCGTCATCTGTAACTACCATATATGGATTCTGGTCATATTCTATATATGGAAGCACTGTTTTTGCCCTGTCAATTACATTTCTTTTAGTCAGTATTCTGCTGCTGTCTGTTACACTGCCGGGAAAAGCAATTCCCCAATTCCCCTCTTTTATGCCTAATATAAGTCTATCTAGGAAATTCAGCTTTATTCCAGCTGTGCCGCTCGTATGAATTCTCCGCATTTGTACTGCTTGTAAGAGGATAATCATACTCCGCCTTGTTCTTTGTGTCTGTAATAATAGGAGAATTTGTCTGAAGTCCAAAATATATTCTCGGCTGAGATATATTTATTTTCTGGTCAGAGGCATCAAAACTTTTTTGAATATATTGTATCATTCCTGATTCATCTGTTTTTGAAGCATCTGTTATTACAGCTCCAAATCCATGTGTGTACTGATATGTGCTGTTATTAAATGTTCTGTTGTTATTTGCTATTTCTCTTGGAGTTAAATATACAAGCCTTTGTCCTCCATCTATTTTATATAATGCAGGATTTGTATTTGTATATGAATAAAACCCAAGATTAGTCTGATATTCTTTTAAAGTTGCAAGAACTGTGCTTCTGTTTAATAAATTTATATTATTTATTACATCCTGATTTTTAGCAATATCGCTGCTGGTTATTGTACCGCTGCTGGTTATTGTATTTTCCGGTATATTTATATTATATGCATCTTTTGTATATTGCATATTATACTCAATATATCGCTTCTCTTTATCAAACTCGCCATTTTTTATATACACTAAATTTCCAATAAGTAAAGCTAAAAACATTACAATCAAATACGAAGGTATTACAATAAGCACCATTATCAGTTTTTTGAAATTGCCTTTTTTTAAGTTTCTTACTGCAATAAAGCTGCACACTAAAATAATTCCGGCAAATATTATATATCCCCATACTTTTATTGTTACATCCAGTAATCCCGCCCCGCGAAGAAAAGTTCCGTCAGAAAGCGCCAGAAAATTATTGAACACAATATTCTGACTGTTTAAAACAGTTGATATTACCAGCATTACTGCTATCAGCATTACATAAATTATAAGCTGTTTTATAAAAGTATTTTTCTTTAATATTTCAATATCTATTCCTTTATCGAAAAATCTGTTAAATGCTGCTATATAATAAATTGTTGTATACACTGCCAGACCTATTACTACGCCTGTAAAATATATTACCATAAATTCAATAAACGGCTTTTGAAACATGTAATATGCAATATCCAAGTGGAATATCGGGTCTGTTATTCCAAAAACGGCACTGTTTGCAGCAAGTATCACTTTTTCCACTATCATTCCTGATGTAAATATACTCGCCAATACTCCCAAAGCTAAAGATATGGATTTATTCGGAAGCTTCGGCATTTCTTTTTTCTCTTCATTAAAAAATTGCTTCAGACCTTTTTTTATGAATTTTGTTGTTACATATATTGTAAGATATAGAAATACAAAATTAGAAAATATAACTATAATCTCGTACTTCATATTCTGTTTAAACACATCCGCATATTGACTTCCGGTTCCCAGTATTTCCAAATACTCTCCTCTTGTTGTTATAAAAAGATATATGGCAAATACTACCAGAAATGCTATAACAAATATAAGTCTTTTTTTCTTAAAAAATTGCATTTACAAAATCCTCCGAATTAAATATTTCCATATCGTCTATCTTTTCGCCTACTCCAATAAATTTTACAGGTATTTTATTTTTATCCACAATTCCGCACTACTGCTCCTCCTTTTGCTGTTCCATCCAGCTTAGTCAGAATCAGTCCGGTTATGTTCACAGTTTCTTTAAATGCCTGCACCTGCTGGATGGCATTCTGACCAGTTGTCCCGTCTAAAACCAGCAGAACTTCTTTTGAGCTGTCAGGCAGTTCTTTATCTATTACTCTTTCTATTTTAAGCAGTTCGTCCATTAAATATTTTTTATTGTGAAGCCTGCCTGCTGTATCGCAAATCAGAATGTCTGAATTTGTTTCTTTCACCTGACGTATTGCCTCATACACAACTGATGCAGGGTCTGTCCCTTCATCTCTTTTAACAATTACGGCACCTGCCCTTGCAGTCCATACTTCCAGCTGCTCAACTGCTGCTGCTCTAAATGTGTCTGCTGCTGCAACAACTACCTGTTTTCCATCCTGTTTTAATCTATGCGCAATTTTCCCAATTGATGTTGTTTTTCCTACTCCATTTACACCTACTACCAAAATGACAGATGGTTTTGTGTCTATTTGTAGGGGCACCTGCCCTACATCAAGTATATTTTTCATTTCTTCTTTTAATACATGCTTTACTGCATCAGCATCTGAAACTTTTTCTTTCTTTATTCTATCCCTTAATCTTGATATTATTTCTACAGATGTATCCACACCTATGTCTGACATAATTAATATTTCTTCTAATTCTTCCAGCAGCTCTTCATCAACTTTCCTAAAATTGCTGAATACATCATTTATTTTATCATTAAATGAATCCCTAGTTTTGCCTAATCCACTTTTTAATTTGTCAAAAAATCCCAATCCAAAAACCTCCAGAATTTTCATGCAATATTTTTTCTGCTTCCTCTTCGCTGTATCCGTTACTTCGCAATAATTTTCTTATTCTTCCGGCAACTTCTTCATGTTTGTATACAGGCGGTTTATCACTGCTTATATAATGAAGAGACATGTCGTCTGTTGCAGCACATATATTATCTACACTGCCCAATAAATCTCTTATATGATTTATATGTTTCAGATAATATTGCTCACCGGAATGCAATGCCACTGCAGGTTTTACAAATCCGCTGTATTCTACAGCTCCAATAGTTCCATCAAATTCCTCAGCTATAATTTTAATCTGCTCATCTGTCAAATTCCTTGGCACATCACATATAGCTCTTGCATTCGAGTGTGATGCATGAACTATGGGCTTAAGTCCTTCTTTTTTAAGCTTTCGGCATTCTTCTATAATTCCATAAAAAGTTTTATCATTTGCATGTGATAAATCTATTGCTATATTAGTCTGCACCAGTTTTTGCACAAGCTCTCTTCCTGCATCTGTTAATCCGGCATCAGCAGGCGCTTTTGCTCCTCCTCCGAATTTGTTCTGATTATTCCATACTATGTTTGTACTCCTAAGCCCCAATTCATACAGCTCATCTATATCATCCATACTTTTCAGATAATCCAAACCTTCTATTCCTGATATATAATTTATGCCCTGCGGCAGAAGTTCATTCTCCTGTATCAATTTATTAACAAGTCTCAAATCCTCTACTATATCTATATCACCAATACTTTCTACTCCAAAATCCCTTTTCATTTTGCTGAATTCTGCATAATATAAATTGAAAATTCCGCCTGTAATATTATCTTTTCTAAATATTTTCTTACAATAATCTTTTACTTTTTTTAAATTTTTTTGATGATTATATATTAAAATATACATCAGCAAATCAAAATGACAGTCAAACATCCGCACTCACCTGTATCTATTTTATGATTAAGCAATATGAAGAGTACTGTTAATCATTTTATTATTTATAATTTCATTTTTGCGCCAGATACTTTCATCATTAAGAATCTGCCATCTTCTCTCATCTTTTAGATAATTCCAATCTTTATCATTTTGGAAATAAATCTGTATATCGTCAGATTCATGAATATTAAGTATTTGATTATCGTGATAATTAAATTCGTCAAAATTAGTGAATGCCTTTTGTGCCATTTCGGAATACAGGCGATTCAGCTCCAGAAGCATATCATTTATATTATCAGCTAAAACTACAGAATTAAGCCCCAGCTTTTTCGTCTGTTTTAATGTAATCGGGTATCCATGTGACGGAAACTCGGAATTAAGCAAATTGCTGATACGCTCGCATTCGGCCTCATCTGTTAAATGATAAGATAATATTTCTCTGCATACTTTAATTGATAAAGAGCTACTGCGGTCTATTGAGCCTATAACTAACGGATGAACATACTTGAACAATTCCTGAAATGGATGAACATGGCTGTCATTATCATTTTCTTTCCAAAGTTTTACAATCCTGAAAATCTCATCCTGGCTCACCGCTACTTTTTGATGCATTACTTCATCAACTGGTGATAAATTATGTATCAAAGATGAATCTATTGGTGTCAAATAAGCCAGTGGTCCCATTTGAATCTCATCTGCCCCAAGCGCAATAAGAGTTGCACTTGAAGCTGATTCCAGCGGTATCAGAGCTGTTACTTTTTTGTTGTATGTCCTGATAATATTAACAATTCTTAGGGCTGACTCTATATCACCGCCTCTGGATTTAATAAATACAGCAATCTCTTCATTCTTCCCAATCTTCTGGAACAAATTATACAGTGCAATCACATCACTTCCGCAAATCCCTCCATTATAGCTTGTCCAATAGACTATCATCTTCTTTCCCAGTATTGCCTCAACTTTTTTAATAATCTCCTGAGTTTTATCAAATAAAACCGGCGGCTGCTTTATATCTCTTCTCTGGTTAGATGGCATGTCACATCACTCCTTATACAATTTTCAATTTCATCAACTGATATTCCTAGTATATATCATAGTTTTGCTAAATGTCTACATTTTTACAGGATAAAAACAAGTAAAATTCTAAATAAATTCCATCCAAACTTGATTTGCCAAATCTATGCCTTTATCTGTCAGTTTTACAGTATCTAAATCTATTTCAATCAGCCCTTCTTCCACTAATTTGTTTAATTCTTTCCTGTATATATACAATGGATTATCTGCAAATTTATTTTTAAATTCTGATATTTTTACTCCATCTATTTTTCTTAAACCTAAAAGCATATATTCTTTTTGTTTAACTTCTCTGGTTTGTATTTCATGAATTACTTGGGCGGGTATAACGCCTGTCTCTGCAATATATTTATCTAAATCTGCTGCATTAGAATATCTTGCATTATTCAAATACGAATGTGCAGCAAGCCCAAATCCTATGTATTCTTTCTGATTCCAGCAGTCTAAATTGTGCTTTGACTCATATCCTGCTTTCGCAAAATTAGATATTTCATAATGTACATATCCCGCCTCTTCCAGCTTCTTTTTTGCAGACCAATACATGGCTCGCTCGGTTTGTTCGTCTGGTAAATTCAGGGGCATATCATACAATTTTGTTCCTTCTTCCAATATTAATGAATACACAGATACATGGTTCGGATTTAATTTGATAATTTTATTTACTGTATCTTCTACATCTTCTATAGTCTGCTCCGGCAGACCTATCATCATATCCACATTTATATTGCCGAAAACCCGCCTCCAGTGCAAGGTTATATGCTTCTAAAAATTTTTCGACCGAATGAATTCTCCCAATTAATTTTAATTCATTATTATTACTTGACTGCAATCCTATGCTTATCCTGTTTATGCCGGATTTATAATATGCATCCAGCTTCTCTTTATCTACAGTTCCCGGATTTACTTCTATTGTTATTTCAGCATCTTCAGCCACATTAAATTTTTCTCTAACCGCCTGTAATACCTCCTGTATATAACAGGCATTAATAAAAGATGGAGTTCCGCCACCTATATATATTGTTTTTATTATGTATTGTTGGGGCACCTGCCCACAGGTGCCCGGGTAGCTGTGGGTAGCTACCCCTACAGATTCTATTTCTTTTTTTAATGCATTTATATATTTATCTATATAATCCTCTTTATTTTGATATGATACAAAATCACAATAATCACATTTTTTTGCACAAAATGGAATGTGAATATATATTCCTAATTCCTTCATTTTCCCTCTCTCGCTATTCTAGAAATCTTCGCTAACCTATGGCTCACGCCAGATTTGCTTATTGGCTTTTTCAGCATCTTGCCTAACTCTTCATAAGATATATCCAGATTCTGCAGTCTTAATTCTGCTACTTCCTTTAAACTATCTTCCAATTCTTCAAACATCCCGTTCTTCTTCAGCAGCTCTATATCGTGAGCCTGCTCTACTGCTGCATTTACTGTTTTATTCAAATTCGCCGTCTCACAATTTACCAGCCTGTTAATATTGTTTCTGGTATCTTTAACAACTCTTATTTCTTCAAATTTAATCACAGAATCATTTGCTCCAATTAATGCTAAAAACTCGGAAATATCCTCACCGTCTTTAATGTATAACATTATATTATTACCTTTTTTTGTTACTTTACTGTTAATTGCAAAATTGTCTAAAATCTGTTTTACTTTATCTGCCTTTTTATTATTTTTAAATAAAATTTCCAAATGATATTCTTTATTCGGGTCATTTATAAACCCGGACTTAATAAAGGCTTCTCTTATATATAGCCTTGCAAGCTGTCCTTCTTGACTTAATCTGCTGCTCAAATCCCACATTTTTATACTTAATAATTCTTCTCTTACTTCTGATGAAAACGACATGTCAAAAACCTCCGGTTTTTTCTAATGTATAATGTATGAATGTACGAATGTATAATGATAGTAGAAATTTGCCAAAGGCAAATTTCTTTATTTTAATTTGCAAATTATCACTCTATCTATACCTGCTAAATCTTTTTTTGAATATATATCCTTATAATGATTACTTTCTTTTATTAACTGCATTACAGTCTCTTTCTGATTGTACCCTATTTCTAAGCATAGATACCCTTCTGGATTTAGATATTTCAATGCTTCCGATATTATTCTTCTATAGAAATCTAGTCCATCTTCTCCACCATCTAATGCTATTACAGGCTCTTTTTGCACTTCTGCATCCAGTTTTTTCATTTCTTCTTTTTCTATATATGGCGGATTTGATATAATTACATCAAATTTGCCTTTTATATTTTCAAATAAATCTGATTCAATAAATTCAATTTTCACATTATTTTTTTCTGCATTCTGTTTCGCAACATCTAATGCCTCTTGGCTTATATCTGTCCCCAATATATTTACGTTTTCTGCATATTTGGCAATAGATACAGCAATTGCTCCGCTTCCTGTACATAAATCCAGAATTTGTAGACGGGTCGCGCAATGCACGACCCCTACAGTTTTTTGCAATATATGTATTACCTCTTCTACCAATATTTCTGTATCAGGTCTTGGTATCAGCACATTTTTGTTAACCATAAATTTGAGTTTCATAAATTCCTGCACGCCGATTATATGCTGCAATGGCTCACCTTTGAGCAATCTGGCAGCAGCCTGCTTAAAGGCTGCTTTCTCCTCATTACTCAGTTCCTCATCTTCATTTACAATCAAATATTCTTTATCTTTATTTATCACAAAAGCAAGCAATATCCTTGCTTTCAGTATTGGCTCTTGTATACCATATTCATTCAACTCGCTAATCGTCTTATTTAAAGCTTCTTGTATTGTCATTTAACCACCATGCCTGAATAATTCTTTTACATATAATTCTCTATTTAATAATTTATTGTTCTTTCCACTTAATAAATTTTCTAAAAACATTATCAAATATTCAAAATTAGGATAAATTCCTTTTGGAATATTACCATAATTGCTTCTAACTAGACTATTTCTAAAATACACACTGTATTTTTTAAACATTTCATTATTTACCTTAAATCCCATATTGTTTAAATATTTTTCAATAAATACGGCAGTAGTTCTAGTGTTTCCTTCACCGAAAGGGTGCGCTTGCCATATACTTGAAGTAAATTTTGCAATATGTTTTATTGTTTCATCCCTGTTTAATTTTGAATAATCAAAGTTTTTTTCTTCTTTAAAATCATAATTAAAATATTCCTCAATATTCTTGTAATCCACATATATAACTGTATCTCCATTTAAGATATTTTCTTCTTTTGTAATATTATATTCCCTATAATTTCCTGCAAAGTCATAAATATCTTTAAATAAATATTTATGAATATTTTTTATAGTAATTGGATTAAATCCAAAACTTTTGTCTTCTAAAAGTTGTGCAATTCTTAAAGATACTAAATCGCACTCTTTTTCTCTCCCGAATTTCAATTTTTGTTAAGTCTTGTGTTTTATAATATGTTTTTAATAAATCTTCTACTTCATTATATTTTAATTCACCATTTATATTTTTCCCAGATAATTCTAATAAATATTTTGAGGGTTCTAAATTGTCAACTTTATTAAGACCAATACCAGTTTCCCAATATTCCTGCTTTTTCAATTTATCAGTTGTTTCATTCTCAATTATGTAATTCCCTTCATCTCCCATACTATAGCCCTCCTAATGCTTTAGTCTATATGATTGCATTATAACATATTCTATATAAAATTCCTAGAAAAAATTGACATATTAACATAATTGTGTTAATATATATGTTATGTATGAAAATTAATTAAAGGAGGACAAACGTATGAGACCTAAAATAAATATACAGGAAATAGAGGAGTTGGATCCAAATGATCCAGATTTAGAAGAAAAAGTTGGAGCTTTAGTTGAATTTTATTTGTATGAGTGGGAAGAAAAAAATATCATGTTTTTAATATGCGAAGGACTTTGTTTAACAAATCACATTCCCCATGCTTTGGCACTTTATCAAGTATATGAAAAACGCGCTGCACAATTTCATTCCAACGAACGGACAAAGCACTGTACAACATACTACAGAGCCATCTTCTAAGGATCATTTAGTAGATTCTCGACCGATAGACGTGTATAAAGTTCCAACTCCACAAGCATTAAAACCAGAAGATAAGTGGAGAGTTGCTCAGATACATGCAGCTACTGCTCCAAAAACACTTGATGATTAATGTTATAATTCAAAATATACATTAAATTTTGCTCAAAGGCAAATTTCCTATTTTATTATACATTATACATTGACCCGCAAAGCGGGCGAGCATTGCTCGCCCCTACATTGGCATACATTATACATTAAAAAACTCCCCACCTAGCCGTAGTGCTGAAATTTTGAGAACCTGCTCATACACAGGCGGGAACCTATTCAAATATTCATGGGCTTCTTACGACCTATTACGGTGTAAGCATGCACGCCATACTTAGAAAAGCAGTTCCCCTTTTATTCTCATTGGTTCTAAAACTTCATTCACTTTCGTACCACGCAGGGATTTAAACTAATCTAATATTATCATACCCTATACCCTAATATCAATTTCATAAATACTGCAT
>Ga0209629_10003373_pt1 | contig 11423 bp, 10 predicted proteins | sample TergutCu122P5_FD_187286 | JGI IMG/M metagenome (GOLD analysis project Ga0209629, IMG submission 187286) | Cubitermes ugandensis P5 segment gut microbial communities from Kakamega Forest, Kenya - Cu122 P5 (SPAdes) (version 2) | ecosystem: Host-associated > Arthropoda: Insects > Digestive system...
AATGCGGCTTCGCTGATGTATGTCGATGCAAACAAAAAATCGGCGGTAATGTTTAATTATTTGATTAATAACCGCTACGGAGCATCGAGCGCTATGCCGGTTAAGTTGAAAGGCTTGGATGCAAAAAGAATGTATAAAGTTTCGGTAATCAATCTTTATCCCGACATGGAATCTTTTCTGCAAACCGGCAGAACCTATTCGGGCGATTTTCTCATGAAAATAGGCATCAATCCTAAAGTAAGAGCGGGCAGGGCAAGCGTTGTTTTGAAAATAGAGGCGGCGGATTAAGCGGGGATATGCAGTTCAAACCGCGTGCCGGAAGGGAGTCCGGCTATTCCCGGTATTCCCAAAAGCTGTAACACCAGACCGGGCAAACTCAACAGGAAAGGAAACCGTATGGTTATCGGCGGAGAAAATACGCTCTCAGACCACTGTTGCTCGTTATCGACCGACGATTGCACTTCGAGGCGAAACTTGCCGGCAGGCAGATTTTGGAAAATCAACGACCGGTCGTGCGAAGTCGTCCACTCCTTGTTATATCCGTTGAGCTTGTAACGAAAAACAAGTTGGTCGGGAGCTGTCGGCGACGCCTGCAATAAGTCTAAACGCAAATAGTTGTCGGAATTTTTGAACACCAACGGCGAGTTTTCTTTCACCAACGACCACTCGGAGTTTTTACCGGCATTGTAAATCGCTGCCAAATAAGGCGCAGCCGGTTGTAAAAGCGGCGTTTTCATGATTTGTTCCGGCAGGAAACGGATCACTTTATCGCCTCCTATCACCCAAACATAGCCGTCCCTGTCGATGCTCACTCCGTTTTGTCCGCACTCTATCGCATCAAAACCGTCGTAGTAGCCGAAAGTCCGGACATTAACGGTCGAATCGCGATGAAAAGCCTGTAAATCCAACAGATGCAATTTATCTTTTATGCCGTAAATAATATATTGATTTTTGTAATCTTTCACAAAATTAACCACGCCGTCCACTATTTTGCGGTCGTTACCTTGAAGATCTTCTGCAAAAAGTCCCTGCCGGGTTCCTTTCCAAAGAACGCCTTTTTCGTCTAAGTCCATTGAAACTAAGGCATCATACGCACGTTTCGTTGTATCCGATACGAAAACTTTCTTTTCTTCATCGAACCATGCTTCTCCTCGAAAAGTGCCTATTCGCAACCTCCCGTTTCCGTCCCTGCAAATGGATATAGGAAACCGGTAATCAAACGGATACGAAGACAACTTCCCGTTTGCGTCCAAAACATTCAAGTTGCGAATGGTACCGCTGGAGTCTCCGCCGAAATAAATGTTTCCGGTTTTCTTGTCTGCATAATCTCCAGAGCCATAAACGCATTTTCCGCCTAAGTTACCGTTGCGTTTGGAATATAGAAAGCGACTAATCCGGAAAGCCAGTCTCTTGCCGGACGCTCATCGTCAACAATCAGAATTTTGTGCATAATGATTAAAATTGTGCAAATATAATATAAATAAGATTGCAGTTGCAATTCATACCTCATGATACTGCGTTTTTCTTACATTTTCATGCAAAAACCGTGAAATATATTTACAATTTGATACAATGATGTCATTCGACACAGAAATACTACCGTTCGTGCATAATTTTAAAAAATAAAGATTATTTTATATATTTTTGTGGCGTGAAAAAGTTATGAGGAACTCATCTAAACTTTTAGAATTTTTGATGTCGCACCAACAAGTCCGAAAGGACTTAAATGTTGATAAAAAGTTTAGATGAGTTTGAGTTATGAATTAAATTAACAATATTATTAATTTTAAAATGTTTAAAAGTATGAAAAAAAATTTATTCTTTATTTTGTGTGCAGTGTTTTTATTTACTGCACAAAGTTGGGGGCAGCAAAAATGGGATTTGACCCCTACTATGACGGCAACATTAGATAGTCTTGGCGTCTTGACTATCTCCACCATACAAAAATTCTACCGCTCGGACATAATTTTCAAAAAAATGAAATAGTTTGAAAATATTTGTGTATTTTTGCGGCATAAAATGAAAGCCGATTATGTATTTTTCACAATATTATATGAAAAAATAAATATCCGAATGAGAAGTTTTATTTTATTTACGGGAGTTTTATTTCTCTTTTATCCCGTTTATGCACAAGATATTACAAAAGGACAATTAATGGATTTGCACTATAAAGCCATGAGAGCAGAAAAAGCAAACAATATGAAAGAGGCATTGGATATTTATAAAACCATCCTTTCAATCGATCCCGCTTTACCCGTTCCTTATTTAAGAATGGCTAATATATATGCTTCCGACGAGAGTAACAAAGAATCGGTTGCTGTGGCAATTGCATTGTATAACAAATATTTGAATCTACAGCCCAATGATGAAAATACCACTGCTATAAAAGCAAAAACAGCTTATTTGCAAAAACTTGTATCCACCCAACCAAATGTAAATGTGACGGATTTGCTGAATATTAACAAAGAGCAAGCCCAAAATATTATTGCAACAAAAACTCGTCGCGGCATAAAAGCTGCTACAAAAGAAGAATTGGAACAACAGGTAGCAAAAGTGACCGCATTGTATGACCAAGCCTGGAAAGCAATAAACAATAATGATGCCGCAGCAGGCGTAAAGTATGCAGAACAATTGTCGGAACAAACCGACCAAGCGAATCCTTTGACCGTTCAAACCAATATGATGGTAGCGGAGTTGTACGGAAAGCAAGGCGATTTAAACAAAATGCAAAATGAATTGGCGTCGTTAAAAGAAAATATGACAATATACAAAGAATTACAACAGTATAACAGTACAATGCTAAAAGACAGCTTATCGTTTGAAGATGAAATATGCGGCATTTGGGTATCTGATTTAGCCTACAATGACATTACACCTTTTTTAGTCTTAGAAATAGTAAAAAACAATACGCAAACAAATAATTATACCGCTAAAATACTGCCTTATTGCATTCTTGCCGAACAATATAAAATGTACACGGGAAAGCCGTTTCAATATCAAGCAAAGTATAATGACAAAACCAGAAGCCGATTTGCCTACTCATCAATCGATTCCGTTTATGTAAAATCCGGCAGGGCATATTTTTACTTTGGAAACAAAAGATTCGCAGGCACCGGCGAAAACCTTGACAAGTACCTTATAAAACCGGTTATCAACACTATGGGAATAGTGACTAAAGGCGCTTTAGAAACTGCTGCGGGCAATTTCCTCCAATCGGTTTCAAAAGCCAAAATACCGGTAGCGGGGGTTGGAATTGAAATTGTCAACAGTTTGGTTCAATTAGGAATTTCATTAGCAACCGTTAAGAAAACCACAGAGATTAATTTGGAATTGAATATGCAGCGATTATTTGCCGGTTGTGCAGATATTAATTTTATACACAATGTTTTTAATGAAACTAAAACAGGTTACGAACAAAAAAGTATTGATTCATTACAATTAAGAATTTATAAATTATCCCCGGAAGATCGGATTTTCTTTTCGGGTGATGAAAACGAATTATTCGGATATAAAACCTTCAAAAAAAATGAAATGCTGCCAATGGTCGAATACAGACATTTGCTTGCGTTAAAAAGTAAGAGTGAGTTTAATAAGGAGGCTTACAAAAAACTGTCTGAGAAAATAAGTGATTTTTGTTTTTCAAAAGCGCCGGAAAATCCGGAATTTAAAGATATTGCCTACCAATGCCGTATGCGTTTTGAATACGCTTCCAAAGGACTTTCCTATCGAACATTTGAGACTAAAGACGGAGTTTTTCAAGGATGGATTGATTTATCCGGGAAAATGAACGGAATCGGAAAATGCACGCTTTATAACGGAACAACTTATATAGGCAGTTGGGAAAATAATAAATATTCGGGAACCGGCACAATTACTTTTCCGGATGGAATAACAGGTGAAACAATAGAAGAATATACCGGAACATTTGTTAACAACAGATACCACGGCAAAGGCTTGTTGCGTAGAAGTGCAATCCTTTATGACGGTGATTTTTTTGCCGGGGTTTTTGAAGGTATCGGAAAATTAACGGATGCAAATAAAGCGGTGTACATCGGCACATGGAAAAATGATAAACCTGTCAGCGGAACTATAACTTATATCAACGGAGATCGTTATACCGGTCAATGCAGTTATGATGAAGAGGCGCAACGAATTGAACGTCAAGGACAAGGTACTATGGTATATGCTTCGGGTGAAAAGATTTCGGGAATTTGGGAGAATAATGAATACAGGAAATAAGACATATTGATATGGCGCATGATATATTTATCAGTTATTCGACAGATGATCAAAAAATTGTAGAAGGATTGTCTGCATATCTCGAACAAAACGGCATTCGCTGTTTTGTCGCTTATCGCGATATACCCAAAGGCATCGATTGGGCCGGAGCAGTAACGACTGCCATAGAAAATTCACGGTTGATGGTAGTCGTCTTTTCGGAACATTTCAATCAATCGAAACATGTGGACAGGGAAATAGCATTATGTATCCAAGAAGGCAAGCCTATATTAACATTCAAAATTCAAAATACTACCTTTACCGGAACAAAAAAATACTATCTTCAAAATTTGAATTGGATCGATGCCTTCCCGAATCCGGAAAAATATTTCGGAGACTTATGCGACAATATTCTGAAGATATTACCCGGAATCCGTGCAAAAAGAACAAAACAAGATATATCGGAAAATATACGACCGGAATCACAAATGTCGGAAAGAACATCTCTTGAAGGATTTGAGCAAAATCTTAAAAAGAAAAATTTATCGAAACGGGGATACTACGTTTTAGGAGGGATTTTGACAATTATTTTACTCTGTCTGTTGATAATTCTTTATAAAAAATCCGGAGATAATCCCTCTATTACTTCTAAATCGACTGCAGATACTGTTTTTATTATTCAACCCAAGACGATGAATTCTCCGGATACGAACAACGTAAGTAATACGACTAAGAAAAGTAACACAAGTAATACAAGCGATACTATAAAAAAGAGGATTGCAACGGAGGAAAGTATAATAACTAATTATGAACATGCAGATACGCTTATTTCCGAATCCGGAGAACGATATCCTGTTGCCGCAGGAGATATTTTTCTGGGAACAATGAAGTCCGGTAAAATCATTCAAGGTATAATAAAGGATAAAGCCGGAAATGCCAAACATTTAATCCTTCCTAAAAGAAATCTTTAATGAAAATCCGGCAAATCTGTGTTTTGTTAATTATGAGTTGCATGGTTATAGAAATACATGCACAAACATTTGCAACTCGGAAACTGAGGGAATTATTCGAATTATTTCCAAAGGATTGCTTACCGCCTGCAGACAGTATTTTCAATTGCCGTCAAATCACGAAGGGAAAATCGTTTATTGTTCATTACAATACGAAGAATGAAATAGACCATTTGGGCATATCCCTGTTTAGTCCCGAAACCAAGAAATTGATAAATGTTCCCGTATGCAATTTCATTGAGAGAATGATGCTGGAGTTGTTGCTGCAAAAAACATCCGGAGATATTCGTATAAAACTGCGTGAGTATGAAATAAGTCTACAAAAAGACGGTGATGAATACGGCAAAGGAAAATTCCTTTCATTAGGCGCTGTGTTAGATAATATTAAAAACCCGACACAGTTTTCTCTATCCAAAGATTCCGGTTTTACTGCATTTTGGAAATTCGGCGCCAATGAAACATTAAAGATTTCATTCCCTGTTTCTCGCGAGTTGGTTTTCGGAACCGATAAAAAAGAATCGGACGAAAATGTAGGAGAAATGCTTCTAAACGATGATTGCAAGAAAGTTATTAATCCGATACGCCCCGAATCGATTCCGGAGAACGAACTTACTTCCGTTAAAGGGACAGATTATTATACACGTAAAGGCATAATACTTATGATAAGCGAAATCAATACAAATACCTATTACCAGCGATCGGACAAATTTTACGTTCCTCTTTTTACGCCCGACTATCCGAGGGAATCTTTAGCTAATGTATTACTGACAAAACATATAGATAATTCAATGATATTGAAAATCACTCATCGGATGTATGGAAACTTTACTCCTGAAATTACAATACCGCTCAATCGTTTTATTTGTTTATTTGATAATGAATTTACAACTTATTGCCTTTTACATCAAACGAGTGCCGGCAAAATTAACGTTTCGGTTATTTTATACAACCCTAATTATAATTATATTCATCTGTTACGAATAACGGCAAATCCGAAGCAACTTTTTATCAAAAACGGCATTCTGACTGCCGATTTTTATACAAATATTCCTCTGAACAATTTAAAACAATTATTTCAATAACATAAAAACAATAAATAATAATATGAATCTGAAAAATCTGCTTTATCGACTTATCGTGATAATCGTAAGTATTCAACCGGCAAGAGCGCAGTTGGAAACCTGCAAATTGGTTATTACCGACGGAATCGCTAACGAACGTTTAAAACTCACGATTGAACAAAACGTTTCCGGATTTCTTTCTTCATGCAATGCCGCAGTGTTGAAAGGCGGAAAGCTTGAATTAACTAACCGGACAACTACGGATGACGGACGAAAACGGTTTTATAAAATTTGGGAAACAAGTCCCATCGGCTTTAGCGTATCTGCTTTTGAGCGAAAATGTTTGACTCGCCCTGCGGGCGGTTATCAAATCCGCGATATTCCCGTAACAATGTTCGAAGCGCCGGAGGCGGAGCAGGAACAGGAAATTGTAATCAATCTGACAGCAGGAGGTTTAATTGATGATGTTTTTATTCCTGTTACTCAATATGCCGATCTTTTAAGCGCCAATGAAAAAACAGAAGATATTGCTTTGCGGATGATGGTGCTGGAATTTGTCGAAAACTATCGGACAGCATACAACCGGAAAGACATTGATTTTATTGAAACCGTTTTCAGTAACAATGCCGTAATTATAGTCGGAAAAGCGATCAAGCAAAAGCCGAATACAGATGTTGCGTTGCGTTCATCATTATCTGCAGCTCAATTTGAATATCAAGTGAAGAATAAGCAGCAATATATTTCTGCTCTGAAAAATGTATTCAAAACGAACAAATACATCAATGTCAAATTTGATGAAATAACAGTGCTCCGGCATGAAAATTATCCGGAAGTTTATGGAGTAACTTTGAAACAGATATGGGATTCCGAAACACTTAAAAACGATATAGGCTATGTGTTTTTGTTGATTGATTTCAGAGATAAAAATCATCCGCTTATCCATGTTCGAACTTGGCAACCGGAGCAATTCGACGGTCGGAAATTGAGACGGGATGAGATATTTCAAATCGGAAATTTTGATTTAAACAGATTTTAATAATAATATTTTTAAACAATAAGTTATGAAAAAGTTTATAGGATTTGTTATGCTTTTTGTTACCTTAAGCGTGTCTGCCCAAAGGGAGTTAGGACTTGAAAACCGTTCAAAAGAAAATGCAGTATTTGGAGGGCAACCTAACGAAGCATGTATTACCGTTTCGGCTCCCGTAAATTTGAAGCCTTCATTTTACATTTCAAATGTTCAAAAACAACCGTCAAAAATTGATACCGACGGAATGAATACTAATTACAATTTGGTATTTGATGCAAGTCCGGGGAGAGAAAGTCGGACGATTACCGTTCAAGTCTCCGGTTTTTCCCCGCTGTCGTTTACGGTGTGGCTTACTCCGAAAAAACAGATGAATTATTATTTGTATGACCCCGATTCTACAGTTGTAGGGTGTTATTACCAATTATCAAAAGAAGGAGCCGCTTTTTTTGCTAAAGGTATGTATGTCGAAGCCAAAGAAAAATATGTAACGGCTATGCAATGCAAAACAGATTTCAAACCGGAATATGAAGCAGTCGCCAAACAGAAAATAGGAGTAATAGATTCCATATTATCCCTTAAACCGCTTGCCGACGCCGCTTTTAATATCCTTGACTTTAAATCGGCTTATGATCAATATTTAAAACTCCACTCATTCAATATCGACGACCAATATATTTCGTCGCGTTTGGCTACTTGCAAGCAGAAAATAGATGAGTATTGCAATATTTACTTCAGTAATGCCGAAAATTATTATAATAACGGGGAGCGGGAGAAAGCTCTGGAATTATATAACAAAATCATTGCTCAAGGATGCGGTCAATCTGATCAAGCTAATAAAAGATTACAGGATATTTACAGCGTAACAGTTGTAAATAAGAACGCTACTGTTCTGACGTATGAGTATGAAAAAGATACTCCTGTAGGATTTTCAATAGGAAAATACAAAAATCTAAAAAGTAACGGTTATTTTACTCTTCGATTAAACTCGGACGTTTTTGAAGCGATGAGAGCAAATACCGATTCTCTGAAAAGACCGGAATTAAATATTTCATTCGGTTGGACAATAAAGGTTGTGAAACCCGTTTGGATATTTTTCGGACCCGGTTATACCGGAGTCGGAAAGTATATGTCCGGTAATAATGTGGATACAAAGGACAATTCTGCATTAAAAATTTACAGCGCCGTTTCGCCGGAAATAGGTCTTTTGGGTAAAATTCTTCTCGGGAATGTAGGGATTGCATTAAGATATACATTTCAGTACCGTTTTGCTATTGAGAAAGAAACCGTTGATTATATAGGAAACATAAAACATATTGCCGGTATAGGAATTTGTTTTTAAAAATCTTACACATAATATATTATGGATATACGGAACAAGCGGTTTACAAGTAAATACATTTAATTTATTTCAAAATATTTTCCTATAAGAAAATATTTTGCTATTTTTGCAAACAATTTAACTATAAAGTATGCAATTAAGTACGTTAATTCTCTTTCTTTGTGAACAACGGTTGTTCCGAAGATTATAATTATATAGAAAAAAATTTAAATAGATTATGAAGAAAAAAATCTTTACAGCTCTTTTGAGCTTCATTGCTCTTTGCGCGGGAATCTCGGCGCAAGAAGCCGCAAAAAACCATGGGCATCTTGCCTTGGGTGTTGAAGCAAGCTCTACCGGTTTCGGTCTCGAACTTGCTGCGCCGTTGAATTCCAATTTTGCCTTGCGGGGAGGCGTTTCGCTGTTCCCATCTTACAACTATAACTATGCTTTTAATGTGAACTTGACCGAGAGTATCAAGAATAATATCAACAATGAAATCAATTCTGAACCGGATATATTAAACCAATTGAATCAAAACGGATTGCCGACAAGAGCCGAAGATATTGATACCAATTTCAAGACGACGGCTGCCTTGAATTTTCTCAACGGAAAAATCCTTATTGATTTTTATCCTTCGGCGAAATATGCGTTTCATATCACAGGGGGAGTCTATATAGGGAAAAGCGATATAGTCAAGATAAAAGGCAAAATGGATCAAGCGGTTGAAGTACTTAAAGTATTGCAACCCTATCACGATTACTTTAATGAAACGGTAATTGCCGACGGGAATTATCAACTCACCGGAAACGACCTTAGGGATATGCAGGGAGTTCTCCGCGTTAATTCCGTCAAACCCTATTTTGGAATAGGTTTCGGCAGGGCAGCGCCCAAAAGCCGCGTTGGAGTGAATTTCGAGATTGGCGCTTTTTACCAGGGGGCTCCCAAACTTGCAGGCAATAATAATAATGTACAAAAACTCATCGACTCTGAATCAAGCCGCGTAACTGATGTGTTAAATCAACTTCCTGTTTATCCCGTTATATCGCTCAAACTGAACTTCAGACTTTTCTAACCGGCATTTTCTTTCATTTCATTATTGTCGAAACTTTTCGTTTGGAATAAGCGGTAAAAAAGCCGGAAACGCCTGTTTTTTTAGCGCCGGTTAAGCATTGAATATTGGTTTTAACGTTAGCGGGAGGACCTCCGAAAAGCGGAATAGGACCGCGCAGTTCCGTGCGAGCATCGTCAATGAAAGTCGCATATTCGGATGTGATGCTTTCAACCTGCACCATCACCGTATCTCCGGGCGACAATTTCTCTCGGTCGTCATCGGGATCTAACAAAAATACAGGCAGGGCAGTAATTTTTTTTGTATTGATGTAATTATCCCGAACAATCCGGAAGCCCCTTAATGAATCATTTACAACCGTACCGTTTCGATAGAGATGAAAACTGTAATAACCGCTGCTTTCTTCCGGCAAATTTCCCCATACAATCACTTGGAGGTGGTTATTTAAAGCAAGCATAGGAACAACGGCAGCCGAATCGAGCGTTGCAGGGAAAGGCAAATAAGAAGTTGCTTCGTATTCCTCCGGATTTCCGTCGCCGTTGAAATCAACATCAGCTTGAAGCGTATAAGTTTTGCCCGGTATGCCGAAAACGTCGGGGGAAGTAAGATATACTCCCGGTTCCGCGGAGGATTCTTTTAATTGAAACACTTGGCTGTCGCAACTGATGCTTACCGCAGCATTTGAAATTCCTTCGGGTTTGGTTGTAACAAAATAACCGGTCGAACGGGTGATGCTGACAGCCTGTCGAGTCGTGTCGGTTGTGATATAGCCATAAATAACCAAGCGGGGAGGAGATGCTTGGGTATTTATGTTTACTCTTTCTTCGCAGGAGAAAAGACCGAGAAGGGAAATACATACTGCTGCGATAATATTCGGATTGCTTCGCCGCAAGCGGCTCGCAATGACGATGTAAAATAATTTTTTTGCTTTCATTGTCTTAAAAACTGAAATTCCATGTAACGGAAGGAATAAAACGGAACAAATAAATCTTGTCGGCATACATTTCGTCGGGATTGTTCGGATCTTGACGGAAAAGAATAGTCCAGACATTTTTGCGTCCGTAGGCATTATAGAGCGAAAAGTTCAATTCGCTTTTGAAGCGTTTTCCCGGAGGAGATAATTTCCATGTAGCAGAAAGATCGAGACGGTGATAAGCCGGATAACGGTACTCATTCCTGCCCGAATAAATAGGCACATAGTTGCCCTCTATTTGAAAACGACTGGTAGGATAAGTAACCGGCGTTCCGCTACCGTAAACCCAGGAAGCTCCCAACGACCATTTGGAAGATAAATCGTATGAAACAAGAGCCGAAATATTAACAGGCTTATCGTAAGGCGAACGGTACCAAATGCCTTGATTGATATCGTTCACCTGTCGCATACTTTTCGAAAGCGAATAACTCACCCAACCGTTGAATACGCCTGCCGTCTTACGAAGCATAAGTTCCAAGCCGTAAGCATAACCTCGGCCGAATCGCAATTCCTGTTCAATGCTGTCGTTAAGCATCAATTGGGCATGATCTCTGAAATCGACGACATTCTTCAGATTCTTATAATAAACTTCGGCGGAAAATTCGTATTGATCGGATGCGAAATTCCGAAACCAGCCTGCGGCAAACTGATCGCAGAGTTGCGGCTTCACATTTGCGGAAGCAGGAAACCAAAGGTCGAGCGGCGAACCGGCAGTCGAATTGGATGCCAACTGTATGAATT
>Ga0209629_10003374_pt1 | contig 11422 bp, 13 predicted proteins | sample TergutCu122P5_FD_187286 | JGI IMG/M metagenome (GOLD analysis project Ga0209629, IMG submission 187286) | Cubitermes ugandensis P5 segment gut microbial communities from Kakamega Forest, Kenya - Cu122 P5 (SPAdes) (version 2) | ecosystem: Host-associated > Arthropoda: Insects > Digestive system...
CCGATCATGCGATAGCGTGTGTGCTGCTGGAAGTTGTTGACCGAAGCGGTCTTGCAAATCCGCCGCCACGAATCGTCGATGTAGTTGTACCCTTCGAGCAGCATCTTGTTCGCAAGGTTCGTCAGGATGCCCGGCAGCGACGTCGTGCTGAACGCCGCTTGCAGCCATGCACAGGAGTTGCTCGCAAATCGCGGCAACGGTTCGCCGTGAGCAAGATCGCAGAATTCCAGCAGTTTGATGCCGCGATATTTTTCCGCCGCTTCCAGGACGGGTTCGGAATACCGTTTTTCCATTGCCTGAAGCGAAAGCCCGCCCGTTTGCATCGCAATGGCCTCCAAGACCAATTGCATGGGACGTTGCGGTTCCGCACGCTGCATACTCATGGTCGGACGTGCCGAACGCAAAAACTGCAACTCGAATTGGTCAGGCGTCCACCCTTCGCGGATCGCTTTCGCTTCCAGTTCATGTTGCTCCCCGTTGGCAATCGAACGGATCGCTTCAATCCGGTTCGTCTCCTCAACCGCCGCCGCGCGAAACTGTTTTTGAAAATCGTCAATGATGTTCCCTCCCGAAATCGCCGGGGTCGGCATCGCGGGCGGATTGACAACCGGCGGGACATCCGTTTTGCTTTGGGCATTCACGGTCGCGGCGGTATTCACGTCGGCGGCATTGTCAACGAAACTGATCTCCTTGAGCGTCATTTTGCGGACGATATGGAGCGGGCCTTCGAATTTCTGGCCGTTGACTTCAACGATGCTTCCATGCGGCACAAACTCCGCTTCGAGAATCGGGCCGCCGATGCTGGCTTTCCAGGGGAACCCTTTCGTGCCGGAATTGGCAACGTCGCGCGCCCAGTTCGTGTCACGACTGATCAAGCCTTCGGCGGTCAGTTCGTTCTTTTCGATGCTGATTTTGGTCGTGTGACCGACGCCCTGATACGGTTTGTGGTCAAGTCGAATCGGGATGCTTTGGGATGGAATGTCGAGCCCGGAAAACTCCACGACGACCGGATGCGGGAATCCGTCGACCCGCATTTTGCCGCCGGTGTAGGCGACCATGTTGAACGTCGGCGTCGTTTTTTCGCCGGAGGCTTCGAGAAAAATCGGAATGGATTGAAAAATGAGAAAATCAGGAAGTTTCATAAAAATCCTTGTTAATTTCGGGTTTGAGTAAAATGAAGGGCATTCCCATTGCAAAGACTGCAAGCGGGCCCAGCACGTCGAACGTGTGAATCATCCCGTTTTCGAACGAACGGTGATAGATTCCATTAAGATTGAGGTCACCGTCATCGAGATCGATATTGATCTGCGTGACGGCGGGCGTGATCGTTGACTGGGATACCTCGCCCGTTTGTGAAAATGAGTGGTAAATGGTGCCATCGCCGTCGATCACACCGGTTGAGTTGACAATCACGGTACGAACCGTACCGAACAGAAACGCATTGCCGTGACAATCAAACGAACGTGTTTTGAGAAGCGCGTTGGCACCGAGCAAGAAAGAGGAGTTGTCACTGATTTTGAGTGTTGTCGTCATTGTTATTGACCTCCTCATTCCCGTTATCAGGCGGTTTTTCCGGGACATTGGGCGTCAGGTGGAGTTCCTGCATCAACGCCCGTTCTTTGGCAATTTGCCGGAGTTCGATCTCCCAATCCTTCCCCTGCCGCGCATATTCGGTTGCAAGGTTCGTCATCAAATTGGTAATCCGCGTCCCCTGTGCATTCGCTTCCTTCGCCGGATCAACATGCTCTTGACCATCCCAAAACCAATTCGTCGAGAGTCTTGAGTCGGGAGTCTGGAGAATCTGCTTCAGAGCGTGTTGATTCAAATGCAATCCCTCCGGACTCCGGACTGTCCGCTCCAGACTATACTCGCGATACCATGCGTTGAATATGCGATCCATGACAACCAGTGCAAGATGGTCTTGCTCAATTTTGAGTGCTTTGTAATACACTTGGTGGTCAAGCCGCCCACTGGCGTAGTTGTGTCGCGACGAATCGCCGGTGACGATGTTGACCGGAATTTGCAGACAACGACCGATTTCACCGAGAATTTCACGTTTGAATTCGGGATAACTGGTTGCCGGTTGCTCCGCCTTGATCTGGCCGAGTTTCCAGCCGTCGGCAAGCACGGTTGCCATTCGTTTTTCCAGTGAAATGACATCCATCGCTTCAAGCGGTTGTGCTTCGCCATTTGCAGGCGCGTCGGTATAAATCACCGCCGCAAAATCCGCCGCCGTTTCCGCTGCGGCCAGTACCGCCAGCGTATATCGCCGAAGTTGCGCGAACAACGGCAACGCCGGTGTGATCTCCGGGATGCCGCGATGCTGTTCCGGGCGTTCCTGACGGAACCAGTGAATCATCGCGTCGACAGGGACTCGGTCGAAATCCTCCAGTTTTGCGGAAAAATCCCCCGGATGATTTTTCAACACGTAATAGTACGTGATGTTGCCATAAGCGTCGAACTCGACGCCATCCACTGAATTGACGGCGTCCGGATAGTATTTGACGTTGGGAATCGTCACCCGTTCCGCTTCAATCAGCCGGATGTCCAGCTTGACCTCGTGATTCAGGTTCGGGTTGTTGACCAGCAAGGCAAACGCCTCGCCGTCCGTCGCCTTTGCGATGCGCATCGCACGTAATTTTGAGGCAAGATCGACTTTTTCCGCCCAGCGTTCGAAGTCGAGTTCGACCTGCCGGTTATTATCCTGTTCGTTCGTTTGCAGTTGCAAACGCGGCCCGGTGCCGATGCAATCCCCCGCCATTGTGAGAATCATCCCTTTGGCATACGAATTATTGGCAACTTCGTAGCGCGAGCGATTGCGTAACGTGCGCCGCACTTCGGGCGTCATCGACGCGTCGGCACTCAACCCGTCCGCCATCGCCCAGTGCCGGACGTTCTCGGAAGTCGTTTGTGCCGCGTCATAACGCGCTTGCAGATATTTGGCCGTTGAAACGCGCGGTTTCTTTTTACGTGAGAAGAGCCACATTATGTTGTCCCATCCGGTGAAATTTTGACTGTTTTGATACCGATCCCGTGACGTGTCGCGTTTTTCGAGGCAAGATACTTGTCGGCGGCGATTTGGTCTTGCAGCGAATGCTGTTCGATGCTCCCCGAATCGCCTTGCGCACGTTTCGGGCCGGAAGCATTTTCACGGATCGCGTTTTCCAAATTTAAATCAGAACTCATATTTTTTTATTTTCATGTTGACGATGATTGTTACCGGTCATAAAATGAATGCATTGATCTTTGGCATTCAGGTTGCTCCATCGCGGCAAGGCTTATTGTGCTGGAAATAAAAATAAAACATGTTCGGTTCATCGCCGGTCTCGCCGAAATTAATAAAACACCCTATTTTACGGGGTTTTCGCATTTCGGCGCAACCGGCAGACATGGTGGCGTCTTGTACTTTTTCTCGCTACCACAATACAGCAATTCCCTGAGCCGACCCGCGAAACGCAGGATGGCGTGGTCGGTCACGTCGTTATTGTCGCGGTCTTTGAACGATTGGCTGCCGTATTCGTAGGGCGGTCGCGGGTCGTTGCACTGGCCGCGATGATAACGTTCGACCCAATCCTCCATGCTGCGAACGTGGTAATGATTGACGCGAATGACATTCCACGTCGGTTTCCGGTCACCCATCCAATGCCATTGTGGGCCGACTTCCCTGTGATCTTCCGTGACCGTCAGCGGACGGGTGTCCGCAAGATGCGGCGAGCGAAACTTCAAAAAGCAGTGTGGTTGCAAGATCGTCTTGAACGAACGATGAGCATTATGCCGGTCATGAGCACGGGCGGTCAACGCCTCAATGGAAAGTCCCTGCGGTTTGACCGTCTGATTGTTGCTCCCGAACTGGAACCAATGAGCCAGCAAACCGCCGTGCTGTTCATAGTCGGCAAGGATCGTTTTGAGATCATCCTCTTTCGTGCCGAAGCAAAATTCGTCGGAATCCACGAACATCATCCAGCGGGTGAATTTGCCGTAGTTGTCAAGTATCCAAAGATACGCGCCAAGCTGGGCGTATTGCTCGTCATTGACGATACGGTGAATGTAAATTTTATCCCGAAACGGCAATTCGCGGATTTTTTCCTCTGTTTTGTCGGCACACTTGTGCAAAACGATCACGAACCGTTCCACGCCGACAAGATGATAAAACGTCAGCCACTCCTTGACGTAATGCTCCTGATCGCGCACAATGGCGGCAAGAGTAAGGTAACATTGTGAAAGCATGATATTGTTTTCATTTCGTTGCTGAATTTTGTGAGCGAAGCATACCGTCTCCGCGACTGCGCGGTCATACGATTGCCACCTCCCGGACAACATTGATGTCAATCCCCTGCCGCATGGAGCCGACTTCGTTTGCCGCGATTTCAAGGCGGCACTCGGAACCGTAACAGCCGGTGCATTGAATCGTCGCCCACACCCAACGCGGGCCGCTTGTGGTCATCGCAAGGAACTGCCCAACCTCGCCGTTTTCCGGGAGATGAATGACAGTGTTGTTGACATGAATGTCGAACTCCTTTTTGCGAACCGCCTCTTTGTCCGTGGATGCAGGTGACGGCAGTTCGATCTGACTGGCAAAAATAATCGGTTTCGGCATTTACACCTTCACTTTCACGATATAACTGTCCGTCGTGGTGGGCGCGACCGCGAACGACAACGTGATCTGGTTCGCCGAGGTGATGCTGTACTGCACTTCGACCGGCGTCGGTGTCGTCCCGCTTTTGAACACGCTGATCGACACTTCCGTGCTGTTGAGATTGTGCGTGACCGGAAAATCGGTAAGCGTCCCATTGCCGGTGATCGTCGTGCGGTAACCGCTCACCAGTGAATCGGCGTACCCCTTCGTGGCGACATCGTCCGTTGCCGCAGGAGGATCGGATTTGAGACGCTTGTTGGCGTCCCACATCGCAATGCGGCTGGCCGTCGGGGTTGCCGTCGAAGAGTGAGCGGATGTCGCGTTGCTGTGCGCATAAACGGCGGCACCGGTCGTCACTTCCGTCGTGACATTGGCGATGGTCGCCTGCGTCGGCAACTGGGCAATCGGGATTTTAGTCGAAGCGTCAAGTGTTGCGACGCCGTTGGCCGCCGCCTTTTCGGATGTCGGAATCGCGCTCAGGTCGGCAGCGACAAGAACAACCGTTCCCGTTTTGCCGTTCACGGAAACAACCGCGCTCGCCGAGGCCGGGATCACCGAAGCGTTCAGCTTGCCGCTGGTATCCAGAACCGGGATATTCCCCGACGCGGTGCCGGTATTGCACGTTGCCGCCGTGCCAAGCCCGGTGATTTGTGCGGTGGTATGCGTGTGTGTCGTCGCCGCTTTTCCGGCAAGACCGGTGTCGACGTACTGTTTGGTTGCCGCATGGGTCGCAACTGTCGGGTCACGCGGCAATTGAATGTCGGATGCAAAAGTAATTGGCATGATGAAGCCTCGTTATTGAATAATCACTTTGATGTTGCGATTGGCGGGTAAAACCACATCGGGAACGATCCGCATGGCGTTTGCGGTGACCGGCTCCCAGTGGACGAAGAAAAGTTGTTGCGGAATGTTCGTCACGTCGTAAAACGTGACTTGCAAATCATTGGAATTCAAAGAATGAATGATCGTGTAAGAGTTGGAAACACCGTCCGTGATCAACAAAATAACTTTTGGGATGCGGTGTTTTTCCTGATCGCTGGCGTGATCATTGACGGTTTGCCGGATTTGCGTGATCGTCGGACTTCGGATTTCGCCGGAAACGTCAAAAGTTTCACAGGCGACCTCCACCGTGTTCGGCGGCGGAAGTTCGTAATTCGGGTTAATGCTGCTCATGTTACATCTCTGCCCTCCTATATTGTGCTGGAACTAAAAAATAAGCGTGTCCGGTGAATCGCCGGTCTCGCTGAGATGGGCAAAATATCGCATTTGTGATGTTTTCACATCTCAGCGCAACCGGCAGCTGTGGAAGCGTTGTACATTTTTTCTCGCCACCAAATTGGTTGTTTCATGCGTCCTCTCTACCTATATAGGACAGCGAAGGCTGCAAGTACATCTCAAATTTTTTTCCGTTGCATTTCAGAAAGTTTGACGCGGGGCCGTTGCGGTTTTTGAATCGTTTTGAGCGTTCCGAGTTCGACGCCAAGCATCGAGGCACCGACGGCGCAGCCGACCAGACAGTCGAGCCAGTGGTTATCCGGATGTGAAGGGCGGATTTTCCATTCGTCCACCGTGCGCCCGTTCGCCGACGCCTGGACACGATACTCGGCCACAAGATGTTCCGCCAGCATCGTATGCACTTTCGGGTCGTGTCCAAAGAGCGAAAGACAGCCCGGATCGCCCATGTTGACTGCAAAACGTGCATGCACGAACGATTTCCAGTAATTCGTGTCGATTAAAACGTGCCGCACTTGCCGTTTTCCCACCGTGTTCGGGACGCGCCAGTGATGGCCGACCCGGTCACCGCGCTTTTTGGAGTAATCCGAAAACGGGATACTCGACGCGCCAATGTATTTTCCGTGTGATGGAAAAAGTATCCCGGCATGTTGCGATTGACGGCAGAATTGATAAACCACATCCGAACTCTGCCCCCAATTGGCATCAATAAGGCATTGATTGACGTGCATTTCAACTCCGTCTTCGCGGTAGTAGGAACGATTCAACCGTTCATCGCAGAGTTTTTCGAGCCCGCCGTAGATCGCGCCCTCAAGTCCGCTGTTCGGAATTGCCGTTGCCAGTGTTTTTTGAATGTCGCGCAGCGTAAAATAGACCCGCTGTTGATCCGGCCACGTCCCATAATCCAAAATGTATCCATTGAAACAACCGTCCCATGCGGCCAAAAGCCAATAAAGTGCTTTTTGTTGTACGTCGATAAACATAGTGACGTAATTGCAGTCGAGCGGGATAACAGAGCGGTCATAACCGTTGGTTTTCTCGGCAATTTGCTCCGACGTCATCATCTCCTCGCCCGGTTTTTCAACGATAGGCTCGTTTTGATATTCGCTGAAAAACGCACATTCATCCCGTATTTTCAGGTTCATCGCGTGTTGCAACCCGGAAATCTCATCGTCGTTGTAACGCTCCGGCCATGCAACCCGCGACCCGGCATCCATCGCCTCGCGGTTCTCTTCGTAAAACCGGGTTGCAACGCTCCCGTCGCCGTCGTTGCGCAGTGAATCGCCGCGCAGTTCGGCGTACTTTGCCCAGAGTTTTTCATTGCCTGGAAACATGTAAACCATCTTTGTGCGTTCCCCCTGCCACTCCGGGTGCTTGTCGCGATTCAAAATTTGATCGGCCATGTCCCCCGGCCTGATGACGGTGCATGCCATGAGTCCCGCGATCTTCTTGCCCGGCCCCGCCATGCCCAACACGTCACCTGCCAGAATCCGTTCCCGGTCGGTCGATTGCGATTCCGACCATGCCGATTCCGAAGTCTGCGGGTCATCAATCAGCACGAGTTGCGGGCGCACCACCTGACCGTCGGGGCGCGCATAATTCTGGCCGCGAATGTCCGAGCCTTTCATACCGGAGCTCGATATGACGACCCCGCTTGCCGCCGAACCTTCAATGGTCGGCAAGACCACTTTGTCGACGTTCCATTCAATGCGGGTCGGCTCGTTACGATACTTTTGCCCTTTTTGCCGGTTCGTAATGCGTTCCAAACACTGGATCGGAAAACAAACTTCCGGGAAATCCTCCTTGAGAAACGGATTGGTTTCGAGCCAGACCTTGATGTTCTCCAAAAGGTCTCTTGCGCGGCTGGCACTGGAAGCAATGAGGCACACAAACGGCACCGCGCCGATCAATGCCGCCCAAATCACGGCGACCTGACACAAAACCGACTTCCCAAATCCGCGCGGACATGCCATTGCGAACAGGCCGCCGCTTAATACCGCTTTTTCGATCTTCTCGATCACGCGAAGGTGATCCATCGACCAGGGCAAGTAAAAGATTTCCGGGAAATACGATTCACAGAAGACGCGAAACGATTTTGTGGCCATCTCCCGTCGCTGCGGATTGATAATCTCCGGCAATTCGCCGATGTCCTGCGCCGTGCGGACTTCCTCGGCATTGCGGATTGCCTGCAACCGCTTCTTTTCGGCATAATCCTGCGGTTCCTGCTTCGGCTTGAAATACTCGAGCGTCAACCACGCCGCATAGCGAAACAAATTGATCGTCTTGTCGTCGCCGATGGTATAACCGGCCCGGTTCCGGTGCCGCCGCAGGCGTGTTTCAGTCAGCACCGTGCCGCGCCCCGCCGTGTTGAGTATCCGCATCAATTCGGCGGGCTTGAGCGATTGGGGGTTAATTGGTGTTGGCATAATTCACCTTCCCGGCAAGATATGCCGTGTATTCGATGAGGTTAATGGTATCGGCTTCAGATAAAAGGTTCCCGGCCCCGGCAACTTCACGGACTTGCTCTTCCGTGACAGGCCGCTTCAAAGACCGGGAAAACAACATCGCCAAATCGCCCGGCGATAAGGCGGTCAAATCAAGTTTTTCGTTTGCCAAAATAATTCTCCTGTACGCTTGACTGAAATATCGTCTTCGCGCTTAATGGTGTTGGGAGGTCGTAAAATGACGATAAAAATAGGGAACTGTTACATCGCCCGCTTCACGAAAAACGAAATGCCGGTTCGCATCGAATCACAAAAGGCCAACGGCATTTGGATTTCGCGCAGTCTGACGCACGGGCGCATTGTTTTCGTGAAAAACGAATCGCAATTGATTCGTGAGTGCAACAGTAACGATCTGGCGGAGTACGCGAAAACCGTCATGCCCAACCGCCGGTCAAAGAGACAGCCGCCTGCGCCCGTGTTGGCCACTGAAATGCCCCACGCCGCCCCTGTTCGCAGGGCGAAACCGAAGCGACAAAGTGTACCGGAGTTTGGGTTAACACTTGTTGAGGCCGCTTATAGAATTCTCCGCGAGTCCAAAAAACCGCTCGCCAGTCAGGAAATCGTCGACAGGGCATTCAAGAAAAAATACCACCGCAGCAGTGGCGCAACACCCGCCAACACATTGAACGCGGCGATTATCCGTATCATTAAAAGAGATGGTGAGAACTCCCGATTTGTGAAGGTCGGGCGCGGCCTTTTTTCGGCAAGATAAGAACCGGCGTCCGTGCCGGTGTTCGCTACGGGTTAGTCAGTCCATTCGCCTGTCACCGTCGCCTCCTTAACAACGTCAAATGGTTTTCTCCAGAACAGACCACCGCGCTTGGTGGTTTCCGAAATCGTTGACAGGAGCGCGTCGTACATGATGACGGCATCCCCGTAATCTTCTTCCTTCGCAAAAAACGTCACGCGGTCGGCCAGATGCCGCCCGTAACTCGAACGCAGAAAGTTGCGAACCACCGCCGGGTCGTCTTCATGAAAAACGGTCGAAACAATCAGGCTGGCCGAATCCCAGAGTTTGACGGCCATCTCTTCGCCGACCATCCCTTTCATCGTTCCGTAAAACCCGAACACGTCGTCGACGGGTACAGGCGTTAAAATGGCATAGTTTTCGCCGGGGAAATTGTCGTGGTCAAAAGCGGTTTTCATCATGGTTTTACCCTCATTCTAAAATTTGGTTTGGTTAAATTCAACGAGTGACATCATACTCAAACGTTTGGGTGAGCCAATAGCAATTCGCATCAAATTCGGCAGTTATTCTGAAAGTTTTGCACTGGTTACCGAGTCGGTATCCAACGCAAAATTCACGACCGGCATTCACTACTCTTTGCCGTTCTTAATCGCCTGAAACGCCTTTGCCCAAACGGAAATGGTTTGGTCGCCTGATGGACAACGTTCTTCGACCGCGTCCATCAATGAGTTCACCATCTCATCGACGTGACGGTAGTATTCCGGCCAAGTATAGGACATGGCCGAAGTTGCGAGAAGTCGCCCATGACACGACAGCAAAAACCGCCTGATCACCTCCGGGTCATTCTCTTCAAAGCATTCGGACAAGGCCAGACATGCCGCCTTCCACAACTCTTGGGCAACTTCCTCACCCGCAGCATTTTTCAGCGCGAAGTAAAACCCTTCCTCCGTTTTGTCATCGACCGGAGCAGAGGTGATCACGGCGGGGTTGACACGAAAATGTTTTTTTTCATCAGGTGTTGTCATCGTTTTTTTCTTTCTATTGTTTTGACGTTGTATTTTACGTCGTTTCCATATTGTCGATGTTACCTCAAACGTTTGCAGAGCCAAGCGTAAAAGTATCGATTCCGGCAGGAATTCTGAAAGTTCTTTCCTCAATAACGTAGCGTTAAACACCGTATTTTACAGCCTTTCGCGTGTGTTTAACGAGTCGGATATCCGTGAAAAGTTTCATGGAAATGATGCGAAATCTTTGCATCATTTCGGAAATTGCGCTTGATGTGTTTTGGAGTGTTGGTAATGTGTGTCATGTGATAACGAACACGCAACCCAAAAACACGAAAGGCTTTACAATGACAAACGCGAACGAATACACCTTTGGAATCGAACTTGAATGCGTAGTAAAAACCCAAACCGTCCGCCGCACCAACCTGACCATCGGCAGCTACCATCACGGGATTCAAGTTCCTTTTCTGCCAAGAGGCTGGAAGGCCGAACGCGACGGTTCGATTCGAACGCCGAACGGTTACCAAGCCTGCGAGATTGTCAGCCCGGTTCTCAAAGGCGAGGCGGGTATTCTTGAGGTCATCGCGGTTCTCAAGAAGCTCAACGAATTGGGGTTTCAGGTCAACGAGACCTGCGGTTGCCATATCCACCTCGGCTTTGACGAAAACTGGGGTGCCGACGTTCTTGCACGATTGATTGCAACCGTCGCTTACCTTGAGAAGGGGCTTTTTTCGATCACCGGGACGAAACGCCGGGAACGGGGCACCTACTGCAAAGGGATTCGCAAACACGGCGACACGCCGAAGGCCAAAGAAAAGATGGACCCAGACAGGTATCACGCGCTCAACATCACGAACCTCACCAACCGCAACAGCCGACAACGCACGGTGGAATTTCGCGTGTTTTCAGGCTCGCTCAGCGAGGTCAAGATCGTCGGCTGGATTCAAACCTGCCTCGGCATCATGGAACGGGCGGTCAACAGCAAACGCACACCGAAATGGGAACCGAACGCACCCTGCGGCGGCTGGAAAAAAGACGGCCCCGGCCAAAGCGAAACGGAACGACTGATGGGTTTTCTGGCCTGGAGCAAAGGAGCGGCACGAATTCACGGAGGCAAACAATTCGGCTGGATCACCGACGCCATCCCGCAGGAAACCGTCAAGACCGAATTCCGGCGACTCGCCAAAAAATACGACGCCGAAGTTTGAATGAAAATCAACCTGCCCGGATGCAACAGGAACATCCGGGTTTCTACTGTATCATTCTTTTCTTTGCCGGATCAGCGCAAGCGATTGGATTATTCGTTTGTATCATTCTGCTTCCTGACCAATTCCGCCTTACGCCCGGTGAACTCTTC
>Ga0209629_10003375_pt1 | contig 11421 bp, 8 predicted proteins | sample TergutCu122P5_FD_187286 | JGI IMG/M metagenome (GOLD analysis project Ga0209629, IMG submission 187286) | Cubitermes ugandensis P5 segment gut microbial communities from Kakamega Forest, Kenya - Cu122 P5 (SPAdes) (version 2) | ecosystem: Host-associated > Arthropoda: Insects > Digestive system >...
CCAGCTTGCTGACCCGCCAGTCCAGCACATCCTCCACCACAGGGTTCATACAGAGCCAAATATTCTCTGCCATACGGTTGGCGGGTTTATCAACCCACGCAAAATCAACGGTTATTTTCTTTTCCTCGAAAGTTAGCAGTGTTTCGATTTTTTTTGGGCAGCCGTACAACGTATACGCTTCATCGGGCATGTGGCAGCGGATGGCGATTAGATTGCCGTTTTTTATAACCTCATCCAATAACGGCTTATAACTTCGGTAACGGTCAATGCCTTTTTCCATACCGATTTTCATACTGTCCTCAATCCACCAGGGATACGACCCGTCGGGTTCGGGCGGCGGGAGCTTGCCGTACTCGTTCATGGATAACTGCTCATACAGGAAATCACAAAGCAGGTGATCGGCGTCGGCCAGTACCTTTCCCTGATAAACCAAGCGATCAACCGCGCCGTTCGCATTCACGGATATGTCAACGTCAGGTTTAAAAGGCCCGTTTGAAAAGGTGGTCAACGCACGTTTGTATTCACTTAACGGCGTAACAGCGTCGTCTCCGATACATGCGGCAGCGGCGTTGATATAATCGCGCTGCTCATGCCACGATTTCTCCATTATTTTGAAATTGTCCAGCTCCAGGCGGGCTTTTTCAAAATCGGTACGTTTAAAATGATCGCGGTCATGCAGGAATGTTTTTACGTCAAGACCCCATGTGTGTTCGGGAACCATCACCATATGCCGGTACGCCGCTTTCCGCTTGTCCGGTTCCGCCGTTTTGCACAGCCGCATAAGCGCCCTGAAATTACTTATTTTGCGCGGGTCGCTGCTGATAGCGCCGATCCACGGGTCGCCCATTTCCTGCGTAACACACGGCAATTGGCCGCGTATGCCATCCATCAACGAAGCCACGATGTTAAGGTCGGAGGCCACTATTTTAGCATCCGGATATTGTTTTTTAAGGGAATGATATATCTTAACGATTTCATCCCTGCTCTGCGGGCCGTGATTGTCGCCGGAATGCGCTAAAAACAACGCCTCACCCGTGTCACCGATGGGTGTTAACCCGCCGTAGTCCCGGCTGTATGTGAGGATAAGCTCGTTTCCCGCCTCGCTGACCCAGCGAAACGTATCGGGTACGCCCGGCATGGGGTTGGCAGGGTTGATGCCGATGTGCAGCAGTTTTATACCGGCTTCACTCATGGGGTCGATAATCGACTTCGTATGGCACGGGATGTCGGTCATTTTCGCCGACAGGGTCTTCCTTCCGAAGCGGGTGTCTAATTCCTGTGAAAGCGATATCCCGTACTCGAACAGGCCCAAATCCATGATTTCCGTGTGCGTGGTAAACGGCAGGCCGAGCCAGCTTATATGCCCCTTGCCCACGGCGTCTTCCAGCAAGGCGACATTTTCGGGCGTTTCCGTTCTTAGAAATTCCCAAACGAACCAGGAACCCAGCGTCCACACAAACCGATACCCGGACGGGTCGCCGTCCAATTCCGCCGCGGTTTTTATGGCTTTGGGTATATACTCCTTCATATACTTGCTTACGACATCCTTAGCCAATCCGGTGAAGCCGATATCGTGGTGGGTTTTGAAGACTAGGTAAATTTTTTTGATTTTCATGCGCCGTTCCTCTCAATTTTTATAGTTTTTAATATTAAAGATTGTTTTACTGTATTTTTGTGTTTTTATTCCGTCAATTCGGTTTGAATGTGTGCTAAAATCATTTTACAATGTTTCATACTGTATCATAAGCACCGCCTTATGATTCATGGCTTCCAACGATTTAAACCCTGCGTGACTGACATCCATATCGTCGAGCGTAACCTCTATCACGGCGTTCTTGCCGCATGTATCCATGCAGTTGACCGTATAACCGCCGAACATAATTTTATTTTTCCTGAACATCTCCACGGCTTCGCCGACATCGGCGCAGTATTGCAAACAGGCCCTGATCAGCGTACCGCCCCGTGCAAAACCGTTTCCCGTTAAAGCCGAATTTGCCATGAACATGTGATTTACCCCATTTTAATAATTATTTATAATTTAACGTTTATAGGTGATACTAACGCGGGCTATGCCCGCAACCCAAGAAGTCAGGAGTCAGAATACAGGAGTCAGAATGTAAAAGATGTAAAGCGTATCAAGAATTTCTGACGGTATGTTCTTTCACAGTTTATTCTGACTCCTGACTCCTGTATTCAAAATTCGTGTTTTTTATTGTGCTAAAAAATGTGTAAGGTACTAATCTCCAACATAAGTTTAATCAACGCTTCGCGTTAAAATCCTCGACCAGCTCCGCCACATACTCTATCCTGTCCATCGTCCCATGCGACGATATCTCGTCAGAAATGCCCATCACCAATTGGCCCTCAAAAAGGTGCATACATTCCTCTGCCTGCCGCCTCAGCATTTTCAACGGATAATTTTCCTCAAACAAAATAGCGGCAATGCCGTCGATCAGGAACATATCGCCCAAGGCGTCTTTGGCTTCCTTTAACGTGACATCGCCCTGGGGCAGGGGCGTTATCGCTTCAATGCCGTCCAGCCCGCACTCGCGGAAGTATGGGAACAGTTCCTTAACATCCCCGTCAAAATGCGCGCAGGTGAATTTACCCGCCGCGTGCAGTTTTTCATTCCGTTCCAGATAATGTGGCAGCACATATTTTTCAAACAACTTTGGCGATACTATTTTTGAATGGATATTGTCACCAAAATTAACCCATTCATAGGGTGTGTCACACAGCATTTCCACAAACCGCATATTGGAACGGTTGACGCTTTCAAAAAAGGCTTCTACCGTGTCCGGATAATCGTTCAGCAGGTAAATCGTGTTCTCAACGCCGCATAGTTCAATAAACATTTTTTGAATATTTACGCGGGGTATATGCACGCCCGGCAGCCCCATTGGCCCCCAGGTTTCCATTTTCTGGTCGTATACGCCCCGGTCGAAGGCATACTGCCTGTTTTCTTCTATGTACATAAATACTTCCAAGTCGTTCGGTGTCTCCACCCACCATTTCATTTCCCTTTCCGCGCCGTTACTCAGGTTCCGGCGGTAGATGGCGTTGACGCTGCCTTTTTTCGTATGGATAAAATGCTCGTCGGTAAGGTCGTCGATTTTCCGTTTTTCGTAACGGATGCCGGGGTCGTCGCTTTTGTAATTGATGCAATACGTAAATTCATATAACCGGTTGGAGATGCCCAGCCGCTTAAAAAGCTCCCGTTCGGAATCCACACCCCTAAACCGGCCGGGGAACTCTTCCATGCGGTACCTTCTGTCACTGTACCAGCACAGGATACGGGGCTGCCAAATGGTTCTACCGTTGGCCCTCCGATTTAGAATTTCACGCAGCTCTGTGGCGTAATCACGCGGTTTATCCATTTTATTCATCCTTTTTACAATATTTAGTTATGGGGCTTACCAGCGCGGTTATGTAGTATGGTCCCATATCATGCAGCGGACCCCCGCCATCCTTCCAAATCCATTCCGGGATGCGGTCGTAAGCAATGCGGCGCATACTGGCGACCGCCGTTACCGGTTTGCCGATCCATCCGTCGTCTACCAGTTTCCGGCATGTTTGGATACCGGCGCCCATGAATGTATCCGGTGCGGAACCAAGACGTAGATTCTTTTCTTCGGCTATTTTTAGCAATTCGCACGATTCGCTGAGTTTTGCCGCTATCGTTTTTTCCGTAAAAACATGCTTCCCTGAAAGCAACGCTCTTTTGCAGACATAACCATGTGCCGGAACATTTGTAAGACAAACAACGAGTTCTATTTCTTTATCATCGTAAAACTCATCGGGCGTAAGGACTTTTTTTATGTTAAATTCATTCGCTTTACTTTGCGCTATTTCCATAATCAAGTCTGAAGTTGCGACCACTTCCACTACATGGGAAAATGATTCCGTCAGGTTTTTCAAATAAATCCCGGATATAGCGCCGCAGCCGATCACACCGACTTTTATTCTTTGCTCTAAATGAGCCAATGTAAAAATAACAATATATATTGCACAAATAAGTGACGGTAACTGTAGGGCGTGACGCCTCGGCACGCCGTAAATCGGTGCAAACCCGGCGCGTCGGGGCGCCGCGCCCTACTCCAACTCTATTTCCTCGAAGAAAGAAATATCCGGCGGACCAAGGTACACCCGCATCCTCCCTCGTATTTTATTAACCATCCTCTTTTGTAATATTTTAAGACAAAAACGGGCCGGTTATCTTCCGGCCCGTTTGTTTGCCTTAGATTTATCGGTTATGACACTACCGGTTGATGGTACCCCAAATCATCATCCTTTTGTCTTTCACCATTTCGGTGTAAACCTTAACAATCTCACTATAGTCGTATTGGCTTTCGCGCAGCGCTATGTACTCGTCCACGATGGCGTCAAACTCCGCGTCGGAAGCGGCGCGTATCAGCCTGGCGCGCATTTCGTTGTACGCGTCGGCCAGCAGCTTTGATTTGACCTCTAAGTCGGGATACTTGGTGCCGTCGACGTATAAGCCTTCCGATTCCGGCGTCACGTACAGGTAGGGGATGGACCACTTAACGGCAGCATCCCGGGGCTCAAACGGAATATCCGAACCATGGCCGGAGGGAAACTGCAGCCTGAATTTTGGGGTGTTCCATATCCACTGCCACGAAAAGGCCCCTACCTGATTCCCGTCTTCATTTAAAATATCGAATTCCTCGCCGTTCTTGTATTCAAAGTTGGTGCCTTCCCTGCCGAACCGTAACGCGTGCTGGCCTTCCTCTCCCATGATGAAGTTCATGAAGCGGATGGCGCGGGCGGGGTCTTTACAGCTCTTGGTGATGAAGGTGCTCATCCAGGTACCGGGGCTTGTGTTGGCGCATTGCAGCAGAGGTTTGGTGTTGGCCGAGCTGCGTATGGCGTCTACGGGTATGTAGTACACGGAAGAGGCTTCGTCTTTGCCGGTTGCATCATAAAGGCTTTGCGACCAGCCCAATACGTCGTTGGCGCCGCCCAGGGCAAAGAAGTATTGGCCGTTGGCGTATTTTTCCTGCCGCTGTGCGTTCCCGTCGGTGAATACGTCGTCGGATATTAAACCTTCTTGGTAGGCCTGGCGCCAACACCGCAGCCAGCGCAGCGTTTCCGGGTGGGTGTTGTGGTCGTTCCAGATGCCGTTTTCATCCAGCAGGGGGATACCCAGAAAATCCTTCATGTGCCAGAAAATTAATCCCGTGTCGGTGCCGAAGTCGACGGTGTACATGGGCATACCGTCGATGGTGGGGAACATTTCCTTCGCCCTTCTCAGCGCGTCCAGAAAGCCTTCCGGTGTGGTAAGGTCCAGGGGGGCCTGGGCCGTCAGTGCGTGGTACATATCGTTACGCACCAAGGGGACGGAGAACGACCAGAACTCCTTAATTTCGCGCCAATTGTCCGGGCCTTTGGCAAGGGCTTCCACCGCTAATTCGGGCGAAGCGGAAAAATTAACGTAGTCGTATAGCTTTCCATCTGCCGCGGACATATTCTTGATACTGGCCTGACTGACATTGTCATAAAAGGTGCGGTCGTACAGGTCGGCCAGTTCCGTGACGGACCAGAGGGCTCCGTCTGCAATCATTTCCAGCACGGGCTTGAAGTCGCGGCCCCAAGTCATGAGTAGGTCGGGATAATCGCCCGAAGCCATCATCAGGTTAAGCGGCTCCATATCCGGGCCGGTGGTGATATCCAGGTCTACACCCGTCAACTCGACGATATAGCCAGTGCAAGTGTTGGGGTCGTTGGACCAATCGGTGGCACCCCAGTCCTGCGCGTAATACAGGGAGAAGGTGATGGGCGTGGTGTCGGTCCTCCAGGTACCTTGGCCTTCGGCAGCAACGCTGCTGTCGGTTATCGCGCCGCTGTCAGCCGTCGAGCTGCTTTCGGCCGTCGCGCTGCTCTCGGTTGCCGTATTGCTTTCGGTTGTCGCACCGCTGTCGGCCGCTGGCGCTGCTGTCGGTGCAGTTGTTGGCGCCGTCGCGCCGCCGTCGCCGTTTTTACTGCCGCCGCAAGCGGCCACAGCCAGCGCCATCATTAAAGCAAGCAGCAAGCAAAATAACCTTTTGATACTTTTTCTTTTCATTACTTTCCTCCTTAAAATGTCGGAACGGATTTCGCCCCGTATTATTTATCGCAAAATGCCTGTCGTTCAGCCTTTAACCGATCCTACCAAAAACCCTTTGGCGAAATATTTTTGTAAAAGCGGGTACACACACATAACGGGAAATGTCGTGACAATCAGCGCCGCGTCCCGGACGGCCGCCGGTGTTATCTTGCGCCGCAGGGCCGCTTCGGGGATCCTGTCCGCCATTTCCTGCGCCTTGTTTTCAACGATGATTTTATACAGGATGGTCTGTACGGGCAGCAAGTCTTCATTTTTAATAAACAGGTAAGCGGTAAAGAAGTCGTTCCAATGGCCTACACCGTTGAACAAAGCCATGGTGGCTATTATGGGTGCGGAAAGGGGGAGTATAATCCGCAGATAAATGCGTAGGTACCCCGCGCCGTCAATCTTGGCTGATTCTTCCATTTCGGCGGGCAGCTGGCGGAAAAAGGTCATCATAATCACCATGTTATAAAAGCTGAACATGGAGGGGATGATGTATACCCAAAACGAGTTGTACAGCCCGATGTTCCTGATAAGCATGTAATAGGGGATCAAACCGCCGCCGAAAAACATGGTGACGACACCGATAAACATATAATATTTACGGAAAACCAAATCCTTATGGGACAAACTGAAAGCCACCACCCCGGTGAACAGGACGGCAGCCGCGGTACCGATAAGTGTGCGGGATATGGTGATCACGTAGCCCCCTATCAGAAGGGTGTTGGCGAACACAGCTTTGTAGTTGTCAATAGACCAGACCCGGGGCCAGAAGTAAATGCCGCCTTTCAAGCTGTCCCTGCCTTCGTTAAATGAATTGGCGATGATATTCCAAAAAGGGAACAACATGACAAAAATGATGATAAACATAAAAATGACGTTAAAATAATCGAAAATTACTTCCGGTACGGTCCGTTTAATTTTCATGTTTGCCCCCCTTTACAAGAATGACGTGCCGGTCAGCCGGTCGGACACCTTGCTTGCGACAACAAGCAGGACTAACGACACCAACGACGTCAGCAGGCTTACCGCTGTGGAATAGGCGAACCGCCCCATCTGTATGCCCACCCGGAACACATAGATGTTGAGTACCGTACTGGCGGGCCGGTTGACGTTATTTTGCAATACCATTATCTGGTCGAAATTGGAACTCAGTACTCCCGCCACAGCAAAAGTGAACAGGATGGCGATGGTGGGGCGTATACAGGGCAGGATGATATGCCATATCCTTCTCATACGCCCGGCCCCGTCCAGCATGGCGCTCTCAAACAGTTCCGGGCTGACGCTGGCGATAGAAGCCAGGTAGATGATCGACCCCCAACCCAACCCCTTCCAAATGCCCGAAACCACCGAAACACCCCAAAAATACTTTGGCTCGCCCAATAAAAACAAGGGTTTTTCGATTAAACCCATTTTCATCAGAAAGTTGTTGATCAAGCCGAATTCCGACATCCAGGAAATCATGAAACCGCCCAGTATGACCCAGGAAATAAAGTAGGGCAGGTAGGAGATGGTCTGCGTGACCTTTTTGAATTTTTGGTTCCGCATTTCGTTAAGCATCAGCGCGAAGATGATGGGTGCCACGAAGCCGAAGGTAAGGTTGAGTAAACTGATGCCCAGCGTGTTTCTGATCGCGAGGGGAATCATGGGGTCAGTAAGGAAATCGCGGAAATGTTTCAGCCCGACGAATTCGCCGCCGAATATGCCCTTGCTGACCTTGTATTCCGTGAAGGCAATCCAAATGCCGGGCATGGGTATGTAAGCAAAGATAATCAGCCAAGCCACACCCATCAAAGCCATAACCTGCAGGGCGAACTGTCGCTTGAAGAGAAGAAAAGTCTGTTTTGCCGACCGCCTTGGCGGTTTTTCGATTACCTCCATAACCCTTTTTCGTGCCATATCATCACCGCTTTCTTGTTTATGTTGTAGTCGCTTTTCAATTTTTTATAATTCTACTGTAATATACTGTTTTATCAAGTAACGATATAACCTTTCGCTGAGGCAATGGAAACCTGGGAATTTCCATAATTATTGCGGTATAACGCATTCTACCCTCCCTTTCAGAATTGAATATAAGTAAGAATAGCCTAAATCTGAAATAGTTGTGTGTATAATGTCACATCATTTTATTAATTATATCTCTATATGATATATTTGTCAAGACAATATTTTTCATTAATATTCTGGAACAAGCCAAAAAAGATGGAACGCCTGAGTAATAAAAATGAAGCGGCTGCCTGTGGTATTTGTTCCCACAAGCAGCCGCTTTTCCGTTTAATTGCTCTGCTGTTCGTTTCAAATGATTATTCCGCGATGCCGACAAATCCATTGGATTTACTGCCGGTTCGCAAGTCGAAAATGCGCGTATCATAATCCGCAAGGAGGGGAAGGCCGTTTTCGGGCGAATCCAAGTAGAAATACGCTGTCGCCGACCAGTCTCCTTCGTAGAAAAAATTAACCCAAGAATCGTCTTTTATTGACGCATCTTTAATTTCCATAGGGCGATCCAACAGAGGGACAAATGTCATCCCGACACTGCCGGTGATCGGCCGCAAAACCGCGCCGCTTTCCATTAAGTCCAATAACTTCTTTTTAATCGTCCCTCCTATAGGCAATATAGTCACGAGACAATCCTTTTCAAAATAAACCGGGTCGGGGAGATGATACCGATAAAACGCGTGCAGCCCGTTCGTATAATCACTTACCGTGCAACCCTGATAAAGATGGCTGTATAAACCGAGCCCGTATCCGCTCCCGGGATAATCCTCTGTTCCGGTGCCCACAAGAGTCGGGTATTTGCCGTCCCCGTCAAGGAATACGCTGACCTCCCCTTCTCCCCACCAGGCGTCGCCGTAGGAACGGTCAACTGTCACCCCGATATTGGCGCCTAAATACCTGCCTGTTCCCGTTACTTTTGGCATAATTTCAAAATCCTCGCCGAGCTTGTTCTTGATTACCCGATTCCAGCAGGCGTGAAAGTAGAAAACATCTTCATCGTGCTGATCCGTCAGGCTATAACTGATATCATAGAACACATCCGAATACTCCGCCCGGGAGTCGTTTGTAAGCGTAATTCTGGCATTCTTCCGGAAAGGCATCGGAATAAAGCAGTTAAAGGATCTCCCCTCCGGGTCGGAAAACAAGGCGCTTTCAAAAGGCGTCCTCCTGCCCAGGCCAACACCGAAGAAATCACCCAACGGGGCTGATACGGCGGGCTTCTCAGCGCCGTCCCAGTACATATCGATGCGCAAGGCGCGCATCATTTCCGGGGAGGAAGCCATACTGTTGGTCATCCAGATACGGTTGATGATCCCGCAACCGCTGATGTTGCAAAGCTCCTTGGTTTCATGCGGCATAATCATCTCGGACGCGTGTCCTTTTGCCCGCTGGTTTTCCTTTCCGCCTTGGCCTTTATCGCCTGTTTTGTTTTCAAAGCTGATCCACCTAGTGGAAAGGATATGAGGATTTTTTTTATAAAGCTCGGCGTTCATCGTAACTCCTCCTAATCATCAATTTCATTATTATACACAAAAGAGATACATTCGTCTATAAACGCCAATAAATCTTTAATGGCCATACTTTTTATAATTGCGCATAGTGTCCTATTTCAGAATCTCCGCCAAATCTTTTTCCGGCGTGCTGATCAGATGCAGATTGAATTTTTCAACAACGGTATTCAGCACGGCCTCTGAAAAAAATGCCGGGGCGGTTGGCCCGATATAGATATTTTTAATACCGAGCGACAATAGTGTCAACAGTATGCACACAGCCTTCTGTTCGTACCATGAAATCACGAGCGTCAGCGGCAGGTCGTTCACGCCGCAGCCGAAAGCCCCCGCCAGGGCGCTTGCGACCTGAACGGCCCCGTACGCGTCGTTGCACTGACCCATATCGAGAATACGGGGGAACGGCCCGATTGAACCTATATCCAGATCGTTAATGCGGAACTTGCCGCATGCGAGCGTCAATACGATCGTATCTTTCGGCGTCTGTTTGACAAAATTGGTGTAATAGTTTCTGCCCGGCTGCGCGCCGTCACATCCGCCCACTAGGAAGAAATGCTTTATAGCCCCTGCCTTAACCGCGTCGATTATAGCCCCCGCGTTATCAAGGACCGTCTGCCTGCCAAAACCGGTCGTCACGGATGCGCCGCCGTTAATACCCGCAAACTGCTTATCCTCCGTAAAACCGCCCAATTTAATGGCGTGCTCAATCAAGGAGGAAAAATCCTTTCGGCCGTTCGCATCGGTTTCAATGTATTTCATATCGGGGTACCGCACGACCGAGGTCGTATAAACGCGATCCGCGTAACTAGCCCTCGGCGGCATAATACAGTTGGTAGTCCAAAGAATCGGCGCCGGGAGGTTTTTGAACTCATTTTGCTGGTTCTGCCACGCGGTCCCGTAATTGCCCTTTAGCTGCGGATGCTTTTTAAACTCCGGATAGCCGTGAGCCGGCAGCATTTCGCTGTGGGTATAGATGTTGACCCCCTTGCCGTCTGTCTGCTCCAGAAGCATCTCCAAGTCGTGCAGGTCATGGCCTGTTATGACTATAAACGGCCCCTTCTCCACTTTCAGGGATACCTGCGCGGGAACAGGGTCGCCGTACGCGCCGGTATTGGCCGCATCCAGCAAAGCCATGCACTTCAGGTTTATGGCGCCGAATTCCATCAGAAGCCCGAGCCATTCGTCTATTGTATAGGTATCGCCCAGCGCCGACATGCCCTTAATGAACCATGCGTCCACTTCGGGATCGCGTTTGCCAAGCACACGGGCGTGGTGAGCGTACGCCGCCATGCCGCGCAGCCCAAACAGCAGCGTGGAACGCAATGAAACGATATTTTTATCCCCGAAGAACAAATCGTCGGGCCTCATAACCACACTGCCGCCGAGTTCCTCGCGTTTTGCCTTTACCGTATCGGCTATTGCGGCTACTTCGCCGCTGTCAAAATTGACGTTTGTAACGCAGGTAAACAGGCCTTCCACAATTATGCCGATTGCCGGGGCGCTGTCGCCCTCTTTCTCCCTAACGGCTTTCGCCAGGCCGATCATTTCGCAGGTCAGCGCATCCTGTTCATAAGACGTATCGGGCTTCTTCCCGCATACCCCGGCCGTCGTACATCCCGTGCCGTTTGCGGCCTGCTGGCACTGATAGCAGAACATCCGCATGTGTTTCGCGTCCGTGCGGTTTTCGCTGTTCGTTAATGCAGCCTCGTTATTTATGACTTCGGCTTCAGTGATCTTCATTACATATCCCCCTAAAATTTATCTGCTTTGAAACACGACGGTAAGGAACATTTTAAACGGTTCGGGCGC
>Ga0209629_10003377_pt1 | contig 11420 bp, 8 predicted proteins | sample TergutCu122P5_FD_187286 | JGI IMG/M metagenome (GOLD analysis project Ga0209629, IMG submission 187286) | Cubitermes ugandensis P5 segment gut microbial communities from Kakamega Forest, Kenya - Cu122 P5 (SPAdes) (version 2) | ecosystem: Host-associated > Arthropoda: Insects > Digestive system >...
GTTTATCATAATCATCCTTTAGCCGCCCCCTATGTGCGCATTATACACGGCTATTGGTGCGCGGGCAAGTGCGGCGGCTACTGCGCGTTATGGGGCGGCGTGGACAGTTTCCGCCGCGCGCGGTTACTTCGCGCAACTCCCTGTCTGCGACGGCTTGATAAAATTGCAGTTTAGTCGCCATAGTCGGCTACGCCTCCTCCTCATGTTCACCATATTCGGGGTAAAGTTTGAGCGCGGCAAATTCATCATCGCTCATTCTATTGAGTTTCGTGATTGCGCTGTCGGCGAGGTCAACAAGCTCCGCGTCGCCGATGAGCATCAGAACGGTAAGCTCTCTTGTCAGTGCTGTGCGATTGCCTGCGACATTGAGTATGCACATCAAATTGATTTCCTCGACTGTGAAAATGTCTCTGTTATCAAGCATTATTCATACCTCCAGTTCGTTTTGTTTTGCCGCTGGTTGAGCGCCGCGAGCTACAAGCCGTTTCGCCTCGTTAATCTCGTCCATGAGAGTTGGAGCACTCTTGCTCGCGGGTTTTTGCGGCACTGCTTGTTTCTCTGCCTGCTTTGTCCCAATTTGGGATAAGGGCGCTTGTTCACGCTCGTTACCCGTAAATGTCGGCAGTTCCTTAAATCCCATGCTATCCACGAAATGCGCCGTGACTTCGCCGCCCTGTTGCAATACGATAACGTCGCTGACAGACACGGCGCGCGTCGCGTAATCAGGTGGCGGGCTTGTATTTAACTGCTCAAATACGATGTCAAGCGTTTTAGCGGTGTCGTTTAGCATACCGTGGAAGAAACGCTGTGTGAACGGCGAGGAATAGACAAGCTCGTAGTTAGCCCTGTCCACCGTTAATCCTAGAGCATCAAGCTCACGCATCGGCGCGAATCGGAAATTCCGCGCTTCGTCTATGTCGTTCCGGATTTGATAAATGCCGAACATACTCTCACAGTTGTGAAGCAATTCCGATTCGCGTTTGCTTTCATCATTTGCTGTAGTCGCCATCTTTGCCGTGTACAAAGGTGAACGCTCCCAATCCGCGCGCTCAATGCCGAATATACCGTCGTGACGCTCAATATCCTCACGTTCCAGCGCCATCGCTTCGGTGTTATCAGGGTACAGCAGATAGACAGTGTTGTTTGAATCGTATAATTCTAAAGCTCGGCTTTCAGTAAGCGGCAACATTTCATCGTAGGTATAGCCATAATCGTTGCGGTTAATAGAGGAAATCGTCGGGTCAGGAAGTGAAGTGTCGATGGTAGCCTGCTTTACAGTCGAGTCATGCCTCACCGCCTCGTCGTATTGGACATTTCCTGTTTCAAACTCAGGTTCTATCATGTTGCCGTCTTTATCAAACGCGACCCGCACTTCGTCGTTCTCCCCGCGCACGAGCGTACCGATTACGGGCATATACCCCTGTTCGGCGATGTTCGCGAACCATTGCTCGACGAACTTGCCTACATTCTTGTCTAAATACAAAAATTTCGTGTTCCCGTCGCCGTCTACGCTGTACCATTCGCCGCCGTTACCCCTTGACTGATACAATGTCGGCATACTCTGTTCAAACGATTCCGGCCTAAGCGTTTCATCACCTTCGGCCATATCAACCCAAAAAGTCATCATCGGGTCGTACATCAAATCGCCGTTCATCGTGTAAGTGTGCATAATCGAAATAGTCTCCTTGCCCACCCATTCAAGTGACAGCGGTTCCATGCCCGGTGATTCGAGTTTCAAATAGCTGTACTTGCCGCTCAAAAAATCGGGAAACAACTCCGCGAGCTTGTCGTACAGCCTATTTTCGAGCGTTTTGTTGTGGCTTTTCACGGTTTTCATTCCCTCCAATGCGCCGTTGAACCGCTCCCTGCGGTCGAGTGTTTCCTGCGCTCGCTGCAAAACGGCGGCGGTCAGTTCCATTTTGTACGAATCGCTGGTCGTGGAATGGCCGACGTTGTCAAATACATAATCTGCGTCGCCGTCGCGCAAGCCGCCCGCCACAAAATAATTTGGGCGTCCACTTTTTTCGCCGACTACCCCGCGCGTGATGTCGCTATTCAGGTTACTCGTCAGATGCCCGAAGATTTTACCTTCCACGGCAATCGTGACATAGTACCAGCCTATATGACCGCCTGTTTTATTGTCAGAACCATCGTTAAACTCCACGTTCAGGACTTTATACTGCTTCAGGCCGTGTTCGGCGGCGACGGCGTTGTCCTCCGCTTCGCGTTTCAAAAGCGCGAACTCTGCGCGTTTTTTTGCTTCCGCGACTATTTCTGGATTGTACGTCGAGAGCGTGTTATTGACGCACTCGCTAATTACAGATGGTTTCTTCGCATCCGGTGTCCTGTGGTTGCCGATAAACAGCGAAGCGCCATTATCAAAGACGACGGCAATATCGCTTGTGCCGCGCCATTTGCCCGTACATGGATGCGTTTCAACGCGCCCGGTCTTGCAGTTAAATGTCTGCGCAATAATATCGAGCCTGTCTTGAAGCGACAGGCTTGAGCAGGTTTTGGCTATTTCAATTCCCTTTTTCTGTAGTTCTGAATATTCCATTTCGACCCTTGTCTCCTTTCGCGGCGGCGTGATTGTTTTCTGCGCTTCAACCTCATCGGCGGATTTCTCGGTCTTTGCGGTCAAGTCTATTCCGCGCTCTTTGGCGAGCGCGCTATATTTCTCGTCAATCGCGCCTATCAGCGAAGCGGCGGTTTTTCGGATAACATCAAGTGAAGCGGTAAGTTCTTTCATCTCGCGGTCTTTAGCCCAAGAAGCCAAATACCCAAACGAATTAGCCCCGGTATCTATTTCGTAATGCGCCAGAACCACAAACGCGCAGCTCTCGGCCTCAATTTCCTGCGTTCTGCGGTCTTGTGGCTGCTCGCCGTTCGCGGTGACAATATTGATGTCGTGCAGTTTAGCGTGGACTATCTCATGCAGAACCACGCTGACTGTCTGAATCTCGCTCATACCATTGTTTATCACGATTTCCTCACCAAAGCGGCACTCGCCGTCCGCGTCGGGCAGATTGGCAAACACTATGGGCAGCGGCGACACAGCACGGAGAGCATCCATAAACAGCTCGTACCGCTCCACGTTGCCTGTCAGCGTTTCAGCGAGTTCGGGGAGCGGGTCGCCCTCGGTCTGCTCTTCGGAAAACACGGTCACTAACTTAAACCGTATCTGCAAGTTTGATGTTGGCGACAGCCGCTCCATTATGGGCTGCCCGTTCTCGTCGAGAATGGGCAGTTTCGTCACGGGGTCGAGCTTCTCAACTTCAATGTCTTTGTCCCTGTTGGCGACTGGCGCGAAAATCTTGATTCCGTGTTCGCCTTTTTTGACTTGGCGATTGAAGTTGTTTTTCCATGAGGTATAGCTCGCGACTCTGCGCGCGTTCGGGTCTTGTAGGTGTATCAGTAAAACATTGCGGGAACTGTACGAATAGAAGCGAGACATGGTTTTCAGGTATTCCGCGTATTTGTCGCTCTCAAACAGTTCTTTCACGCCATTTTCGAGCTTTTCGGTTAAGTCGCGGACAACGGTGTCCGGCATGGCGGTCGCCTCCTTTCCGGCAAAATAAAAACGCCCGCCCGCAACTTTATCAGTCACGAGCGGGCGTTCAGTTTATCTGGTTATAGGTCTATTTCATTTTCCTTGCGGTTCGATTCTTTTCGCAGGGTTGTGTCGGCGATGCGCTTTGCTTCGCGGATTTCATCGAGAAGTGTTTTTGGTTCGATTGCCGCTAATTCACGGCTTCGGTCGTCTTTCCAACCGTTATCGCCACTGTTCCAAACAAGAGAAGCGGTCTTCGCTTCAATAAACGGCGCTAAGAATTTCGCTAAATAGCCGTAAATCACGTCAAGCTCCGGCTTTGCGCTTATACGGCGCAGCTTTTCGTATGAGTGGCGCAAATCGTCCTGACGATTTACAAAAGCGTCAAATGTTCCGATTATGCGGCTCTCACGCGCCCATATACGGCGGATATTATCAGTTTTCACGGTTACGCAATGAGCCAGCGCGTAGAGGTCAATCAAATCCTTAGCGCGCCGGAAAATCTTATCTGACGATACCGCGCTGATTTTATCGCCAATCACATTGTCTGGCGTAACGCCTTGAAATGTCACGTTTCCATATTGATACGTCTGGATGTCTACGGTGGGGCGCATATCAATATCAATCGAGAGTTTTATATCCCCGTTTGTGTCAACGATTTTGAACCCGGCGGAAATTTTTTCTCCGTACTCACGCTTGACGACGGCGTTTAGCCCAAGTTCCGAAAGAGCGCGGTTCAGCATATCCGTCAACTGTTCCATTGCAGGAGGATTCGCGCCCGCCCAGCTTGCGTCTATGTCCTGTGTTTCCCGCGCGAAGTCATCAAAATCGTTCTCTTGCAGAATCAACTTCGTTATCATCGCGCCTTTGTATATAACAGGTACGTTGCCGTTCGCAATCGCGCCCATTACGTCGTACATCAGCTTTTCGCTGTCAGTTAGTTTATCCATAGGCATAAAACTCCGTCGCCCAATCCTTGATGGCTTCAAATCGTTCGGCGTACCGCGGCGCGATCCGCAGACCGTCAAAACTCCCGCCGTTGCTGTAATAATAATCGGCGAGCGCCTGAACCAGCGATTGCTCGTCAATCACATCGTAATCGCGGAGCATATCGTTGACTGTCTGGTTAAGTGATGTACACCGCAACTCTCCGATATTAACGATTTCTAAGCCGTCGAAACTGTCAATGACATATTGATTGACGTTTTCGTAAGACTCTCGTCCTCTGGTGTAAACGTCAATTTGACTCTCGTTGACGTAGCCGGGGAATTGCCCTAATGCTTCCAACGCCGAGGTATGGCAAAGCACAACGTCCTTGCCGCGCAAAACGCTGTGAAACCATTCGCGGTTTGATGTATAGTTGCTGCGGCTATCGACACGCATTGGAGTACCTCCTTCTCCGTATAACTTCTCATTGAACATTATACCCGATAAACGTTGATTTGTCAAAGAAAAGCGCTTAAATCTCTTAAATCTCAACGCTATCGCGTTTTTTCGTTTGCGGATTCTCTTTCGTCGCGGCGTTCCGCACCGCCGCTTCCGCCTTGGCATCGTTTAGCTCGTCAAGCAATGACGGCGGCTTTCCGGGTGATTTCGGTTGCTGCGTCCGTTTTTCCGTCTCTTGTTCCGCGATTTTCCGTTTCGCCCAAGCGGGTAGTGTTTTGCAATCTGCGACGCCTTCGATTTCTTCCCTGTAGTAGACCGCCGTTTTATCGCTCGCGATTTCCTTGCAGAATATGGACCGCCCGATTGCGGTAGGAACCGCTCCGTTTCCATGTGTGCATCTAACAATCTGAGACTTCGCGTCGCGGTATTCAGGCAAGAGCGCGTCCGCTTTTACAATCAGTATTTGACCCGTAAAGTCCGCGTCCACACTGTTCGGCAGACAATGTTCCGAGGTCAGTGGGCTTGTTCCGCTTGTACGCTTAGTCATAATCACCTTGTCCTTTCCATACCGTGGCGCTCCGGCAACGGCTCCGATCCGTCCACAGGCGCGGAGTTGCGTTCCGAGAGCGCCTTGTTATACTCTATTTGCTCAAGAAGCGTTTTTGCCACGTAATCGTCTTTTATCGGCGCGTTGCCGAGTATGCCGTCAATATTGTTGTAATTGCCCTCAACGCTCATTTCGGCGTTGCGGAGATAGTTTATTTCTTCAAGAAGCGTAAAATCGCGGCCTTGCCGCTGGCGAGTATAGATTTGATTCATGTTCACAAGCCCCCCTTAGATTTTTGAATAAAAACGGCGAACATGGTTTCCCAAGTCCGCCGCAAAGTACGCTTTTATCGGTGTTTCACTATAAATAACTTACGACATCCAAACCATTCCCGGTTCGTCCACTGTCCAATTTCCGTCTTTGAAGCGCACCGTGAACTCTGCGCCGACAGCCCCAAGCGGGGTGCGGTATTTATCCGCTTTGACTGTGAGTACGCCGTCCTGATATGATGATTCATAAAACCGAATCAAAACGCCATCCGTGAACCCCGCTTTATCAACCGGATCAGTAATAATCAAGCCCATCTTTACAAGTTCATCGTATGTCGCAAAATAGGGTTTCAGGTTAACCTTGCCGTTCACCCACATTGTCAAGCGTTTCTCCAACAGTCCGCGTTCACTCTCAGGTACGCTGTTTATATCAAACCCGATGAGAGTTGTGTTACTGTTTAACCCGGCGTCCATCTCGTAGAGCTTCAGGGCTACCAAATAATACGCTTGGTAAAGAGAATTTTCGGCTGTGGCTGGCGGCAAGCTCGCGTAATATGCTGTAGCCTTTTGCAGACAGTTTGCCTGCTGTTCCTTGACGTAAAGCTGCGTATCGACTTTATCCCAAATATCGGACGGGAATTTTTCGTGGATAGACGGCAGGTAATAGCTCCCGTCTTTGGCCTCCCAATATTCCACAAGTCCGAAGCCCGGCTTTTCAAGCGTTATCGCCACAGGGATGTGGCTGCCCGCCGTCTCGTGGATTCCCCCTACGTTTGTATACTCGGCGTAATACGCCATTACATAAGCCGTAACAAGGTTTCCGTTTTCAACAGTCTTCAGCGTCACATGGGATGCCGCCGCGTAATCACCGCCGCCGCCGTATTTGCCGCTGTTGTGCGACGCAATCGTTACGTCGATAGTGTCGTCAAGGTTCGAGGCGGGCTGGGGTGAAGCGGTGGAGCTTGGCTCAGGGGTGGATTTTGTGCGGTCGATTCCGTAAACGACAAGCTCTCCGCTCTTGATTGCCATACTGCCGATTGAACGAACCGCTCCGCCAACAAAATCTGTCTGAGTCACCTTGAGCTGCCCATTTTCCAGCGATAAACCGTAATCATAAACCATACGGTCTGATAACTCATACGTCTTTTTATTAGCGTAGTCATAGACCACGATACGCCTATCCCCAATCCCTGAACCAATCAAGACGGTCGCGCAAATCTCGGGCAGATTATCGCCGTTCAAATCCGCCATATACACATTCAATATAGGCATACCGGTAAACAGCGTTTCCGTGCCGTTTCCATCCGTCGCGGTAACTTCGCTTCGCGTGGCGCTAAACACAACACCGGGAAACAAGTCTGTTTCAGCAGTATTAGGCGCATTCGACATTCCCGGGTCGGCAAAATCTACCCACCGGGTTGGCTGGTATGTCGGTTTGAATGTATTGGCGGGCGGTGCATTGATTGCGGGCGCGAACAGTTTATCAATAGAACCATTCCAGTCGGCTTGCAATTTCGCTATACTCAGGTTGTAATTGTCAGCAAGATACTGTTCAATCATGTCCCTGCTGGCTGATATACTGGATTTATACGCGCTTTCGTCAAGCTCATTGCCGCTTGGCGTATCTCGGAAAGCAAGCGTGACTTCATTGAGATTGTCGATGAGCGCAAACAGTAGCGCCTCGATTTTCGGCGCGTTTTCGATATTCCTCACATCGCCGTCCGCGGATACGATTTTGGGTTCATAATAGACGGTCAGTGAGTACGGCTCACTTTTCGTGCCGAGCGCGTAAAACCGCTGAATGTGCGTATCATCCAAAGGCGGCAGCGCGTCCAAAATCTTGCCGACAGCGGAATTGTCTCCGACATAGGGTGTCCGCAAGGAAGAAAGGTCAGCGATAGGTGCATCCGCGTATTGTGTAGAAAGCAAATTATTAGCAAAACTATTCAGTGCTTCGCACGGCTCATATTTAGTCCTGTAACCCACGCCATTTATGATTATGAAGGGATTGTATGCCGCCACGCTCAAAGTTTCGCCTGATTTCATGGTAAGAGTAAACTCCGTCCACTGCCCATTATATTCCTTGTAGCTGTCGTCCTGGTTGTATGTTACGACTGACCGCAAATAATCGGCGAGGCTGGAGATATAAAGACGGCTGCTGATTGCTTTCGTTTCACCGGGCGGTTGAGCCATGACCGTAAATGACACTATATCATCAGCCGACAGGTTCTTCAACTCACGCGGGGTCGCGCCCGATTTACTCAACGCAAACCCCACGCTCAACACGGCCGCTAAAACTACCGCAGTAATCACGATAATTCGCGACGGCTTTTTGAAGTTCAACACGCGCTTAATACGCTCCTTCATCCCGCCCTCGCCGAAGGCGAGCGGGCTGCCGTTTAAGATACGCCGCCCCGCAGCAATTCTGACAAGCGACATGGAATAGTCGCTTTTAATGTCTCCGCCGAGTTCCTTCAATACGCGTTCGTCGCAAGACATTTCCATGTCCGCGCCCATCAGCAGGAACGCCGCCCACACAAGCGGATTAAACCAATGTAGGCACAAGACGAAGTAGGCGAGCATTTTCACGATATGGTCATGCCGCCGTATGTGGGTCTGCTCATGCAACAAAATATATTCGTATTCGCCGCCAGTCAATCCTGCCGGGAGGTAAATCCTCGGGCGGAACATCCCAATTACAAGCGGCGTTTTAAGGCTGGCGGATTCGTATATGTTTTCACGCAAATGAGCGGCTCCGCGCAACCCTCTTTTTAGTCGTATGATTGAGACAACGCTGTAAATCAGCATAACGGCAACGCCGATAATCCACAGATACGCGCCGATTATCATCCATATCTGCAACTGATTCGCGCTATCTTGCGGCGTCGTTACCGGAAGTATGCTGCTGACTGCGCTGTTTACAAATGGTATGCCGCTGTCGATATGCGGTACGGCCTGCATAGCAATATCAGCCGGTATAGGCTGCGGCTTTATTGGCATCAGGCTGAAAACGCTCTCAATAGAAAACGGGAATACAAGCCGGAACCCCGCCACCGCCCATAAGCAATACGAGATTATTTTCGGTGCTTTTCGCAGAGGCAGGCGCGCAAGGCATATTGCCGCGATAACAAACGCTCCTATCAGGCTCATATTCAATACAGATAAAAACAGTCTATCCATTGCCGCGCCCTCCCTTATGCTCTTCTATCAGGCGCACCAATTCGTCTGCCTGCTTATCTGAAAGCCCCTTGCCGCCAATGAACGACGTGATAAACCTCGGAAGCGAGCCGCCGAAAGTGTCCTCTACATATTTACGGCTTTGTCCCGCGTAGAACTCGTCGCGGCTTTGCAGCACGGTAACGGTCGCCTCGTCGTTCTTGAATATCCCCCGCTCGCACAACCGTCTCAGCATGGTATATGTAGTGGATTTTTTCCACTTCATCACATCGGCGGCCAGTCTCACAAGGTCAGTTGAGTTAATCGGGGCACTGTCCCAAATAAGGTCGGCGAACTTTGTTTCCTGCTCGCCAAGTCTGTAATCGTCCATAGAGGTGAACCTCCTTTAAGTCTAATGGAATTAAACCTTTTCTTATAGTTTAACAACATTAAACCTAAATGTCAAGGGATAAATGACTGTTATTTTTTGGCGAATTGCTAAAAACCAGTTTGAAGTTGACGAACTCGCCGCCTGTATCATCAAGGACGACCACAGCATCATATTTCTTGCCCGTTTTCTCCGAAAACAGACCCTTTACAGCAACACGCCCATCTTTGAGCAAATCGGCGACGATGGCGGCGGTCAGCGGCTTCTTTTTAGCCGTCCAGAATTTACTTTCTTTCCAGAGTTTGAACCCGCAAGCGCGGCTATCACAAAAGAAACCCTTAACGCCTTCTCGGATCGGCGCTCCGCAGCGCGGACACGTTCCGAGCGACGGCGCGGCGTTCTTTTTCTCGTTCGGAAATAGCGCGGCTAATTCCGGCTTCGGCTTGTTTTCAGACAACACGATAGATTTTATAAACGCCGCGATATTCGTCATGAACTCGTCGGGGTCAAGCTCCCCGCGCTGAACGCGAAGCAGTTTATCTTCCCATTCAGCAGTCAGTTTGGCCGATTTGAGCGGGTTTGGCAGAACGGTGATTAAGTTCTTGCCTTTATCGGTCGGAAGCAGGTTCTTCTTTGAACGCTCAACGTACCCACGTTTTACGAGCGCTTCCAGGATAGCAGCACGGGTTGCGCTTGTGCCAAGCCCCTTGCGCTCGACTTCGCCATCAATTTCCTTGAAATCTTCCGCTCCGGCATTTTCCATCGCGGCCAGGATAGACGCTTCCGTATGGTGGGATTTGGGTTTTGTAGAGCCTTCTTTAACGGTCACGTCCACGCTGTCAAAAGTCTGACCTTTTGATAGTTCAGGCAAGCTGCCGCTGTCCTCGTTATCGCCGTCCTCATCGTTTTCGGGCATATTTTGAACAGCTTTCCAGCCCTGCTCTATGACGGTTTTGCCTTTAGTCGTAAATGTGTTCCCGGCGCAATCAAGCATGACCGTTACGGCTTCGTAGATGTGTTTCGGTGAAACGGCAGCGATTAACCGCTTGCGTACAAGCTCAAATATCTCACGCTCGCCGCCTGGCATTGCTGATATATCCGCGCCCCGGCTTTCGAGCGTCGGTATGATCGCGTGGTGGTCGGAAACAGCGCCTACGAGCCTGTCAACGTCCGGCGTGAAGCCTATATCGCCGATTATTTGTAAAACCGTTCCGCGCATATCGGCGGTAATGTATTTCGCGTCCGTGCGCGGGTAAGTCAGCATTTTCTTTTCATACTGGCTCTGAACATAATTGAGCGTTTGCTGCGCCGTGAATCCGAACGCCTTATTCGCGTCACGCTGTAAACTCGTGAGGTCGTACAGTTTGGGCGGCGCGATGGTCTTTGTGACGCGCTCTATTTCCGTAATGGTAGCAGTCTGGCCACTACACGCGGCAGCGAGTTCATCGGCAGCCGATTTAACCGTTAGTTTATCCCCACTTGCCGTAAAACCTGGTAAATCAAGAGTTGGCGTGTAAAATGGCTCTTTGACGAAGTTCGCTATTTCTTCCTCGCGTTTGACGAGCATAGCGAGCGTAGGCGATTGAACGCGCCCGACATTCAAAGTAGTTCCGTACAGAATAGACCATAACCGCGTCGCGTTTATGCCGACACACCAGTCGGCGCGTTCGCGGCAGCTTGCGGCGGCGTAAAGGTTCTCGTATCCCGCGCCGTCTTTCAGATTCGTGAACCCGTCTCGAATCGCCGCGTCCTCTAACGAAGAAATCCACAGCCGCTTAATCGGAACCGTGGATTTTGAGTATTCATAGACATGGCGAAAAATTATTTCGCCCTCACGCCCAGCATCGCAAGCATTCACAACACATTCCACGTCGGCGCGATTCATCAGGTCTTTCAGGATTATAAGCTGCCCGGCCTTATCCTTTAACGGCGTGTGAAGCCATTTTTGCGGCACAATCGGCAAATCCTCATACCGCCATTTGGCGTACTTTTCATCGCAGGCGTCCGGCGCGGCCAGTTCGAGTAAATGGCCGAAACACCATGAAATCAGATAACCGTTGCCCTCCATGTATCCGTCGCGCTTTTGGCGCGCGCCGAGTACAGCGGCGATAGAAGCCGCAACTG
>Ga0209629_10003378_pt1 | contig 11419 bp, 4 predicted proteins | sample TergutCu122P5_FD_187286 | JGI IMG/M metagenome (GOLD analysis project Ga0209629, IMG submission 187286) | Cubitermes ugandensis P5 segment gut microbial communities from Kakamega Forest, Kenya - Cu122 P5 (SPAdes) (version 2) | ecosystem: Host-associated > Arthropoda: Insects > Digestive system >...
ATAAAGCCGCGTCTGGTGTTAGCCTGGATGTGCTGGCTGCGGTAGTGTGTAGACGGGACACGAGCTGAGTGCACTGCGTGAATGTAGGTATTCGACTCATAATGATGCATAATGATGCCCGAAACACGTTGAGCTAAAAGTGAATAAACATCTTTACTTGTGTCATCAGTTGGTTCTTTCTTCTCCTCTGCTATAGGTTTCCATAAGAACATTTTTATTAGACTTATCAGTTTCATGGGGATACCAGACACAGACCTCAGGTCTATGAGAAAATATTTATGCTTGCTGTATAATTGCTGTATAACTGACGTAATATTTACTAGTACCGAACATTACGGTAAGCAGTCAACAAGACTGGCACCAAATAAACCAATTAATCTGATACGTACTCGTGGACTAAATAACTGCCCCTATATCGCCAACTAGTAAGAACTTTAAACGGCTCGATTTGCGAGCCACTAATTTTGCTACTTTTCTAAGATTAAAAAAGGAATCTAAAATTCATACGTGTGACCAGAATACACACAAACCACCCTCCCCAAAGCAACACTTTCAACGGATTACACCTCAGTATCCGTCGAATTTTCTGAAGTTTCACCCATTTCTCACCGAATCTCCTCAAGTCTCGAAAGATTTTCCCCAAGTCTCCACCGATTCTTCAAAATTCTATGTAAATCCGATGGGCAAGTCACTTCCCTATCAAAATTTCTTTATACAAATCCCCTCCTCTGGAGTGCTGAAGGTGAAGAGACTTGGACAATATACTATTTTAAATATAAATAAATTATAACAGTCTAACAGAACACTTATAATACAGCACAGTGTGTTGTATCAGAATAAAATACACTACTTTTACACGGGTTGAAGAACTTTCGATTATATGTTTTGTGTTATACTTCATACAAGTGTTTTTACCTAATGTGTAAAACGCGTGTATGTAACATATTTGTTTAATTTATTTTCATTTCTTGTGATCACTCGGTGTTTGTATGACATGAATTTCCAGGAACGTCCCCCAAAATAATAACATTCTGCTTACGGAAATATGAATTTGATGTACGGAGGCTCATTTTGTGCCTGAAGTTCAGTAACCAATCAGGTGGAAGGAAGTTGGTAGGGGGCGAAGGGTCATTTGTACTTAACTAACAATTTAGTTACTGAATTAGTCAAAAAACAGTTGCAATATAAATAAAAAACCTATGTACGTAGATTATTAACTAACCAACTGACTACAGAAAAAGCACTGTAAATAGTAACAAACACGTGAAACAAACAGTAACTAACTTCCGACCTTGTTACTTAGCACTATCTAATTACGGTAGTCAACTTGCTTCTTTCGGAAGTTATATGGAGAAAGTTTTTGCACAGACTCTTCATATTCGACCAGGCAATTGACAACACAGAAGTATTAAATGCTAATTTTTAACACAGTTTCCTTAAAAAACTTCAAAATACTAAACGTTCTGTGTGTATATATATATATGTATATATATATACATGAATCATTAACATTTTAAAGTTTCTGCATTTTACTTGTATGCATTTCTTTGTTGCATATGAATCGCACATTAAACAGTGGTTGTAACATTAACGAAATTTAGAGACTGGTTTTTTTTATTTTGTACTAAGAGTCGTGATTAGAAAACTGAATTTTGTGTCACATCTAGCCAAATTGCGAGCTGCAAGTTGTTAGAAGCCAATGTAATGTTAAATGTCGGAAATCAATATTTTCGTAATAGGAAACCAGAATGACGTATTTCAAGGCAGGATTATATCATTCACAAGCACAGAATTGTCAAGTAAGGTTTCCATAATCAGAATGGCGATTTTCCAAAACTGTTAGTGGGAAAGGACATGTTAAAATTATTCTGAAACATTCGGTGTACAGATACAACTTTTTCCTTGCACATAAAAATTAATTTTTTTAATGAAATTTCCTCCTTACTTATGACGATATATAAGGAAGCAACTGCTGTTAAAGTGCATCCAAGTATTGGAAATAGTATTTAAACGTGACTTTTATTATCATTGTCAAACTTCCCTTTCACCATTTCTGTGCGGTTGGTTTTACGGCGCTGTCAGTAAGTCTGGTTATACGACTTTGAATAGTAGTATGCGTGAAAACTGGAAAGAATTTGGAAAGAAAAGGCTTTTGGGTAATCCAGGTATTATTGCAGAAGTTGTGTAGAGGGGCAGAAGAAAACAATAATAAAGCTAAAATCAATCAGACATCGTACCTGATTATCCCAACTAAGATTAAAACTATTTACACTATGTATACAAATCTAAAGCTTCACCGCTACACCAGATCAATGGATTTTTCCTTTACGTACGTGAGTAAACTTCCATGTTTTAACGCGAATATTATTCTTTATCCTTTTTTCTGTGAGTTTGCATAGCCATATTCTGTGATACTGAAAAGAAGGCAAAAGAATTCCTCTAAAATTGTCCGCATTTATGTTGGATATACAGACTTATATATTGCATACGTTTCTATTTGTACCCCTGTAGCCTGTTAAAATTACTCTTTGTTTGCACATCCTGTAGCAGAAGACAGCTTCGGATGGATATTCATGAAATTAAAATCTATTCGAGTAGCAGAAATAATGACTTAAACTTTGGAAATATAATGAAGTTTTAAGAGCTTCTGTGTACTTTTGGCATATAATTTAATTCTGATCTTTTTTGTGACGTCACATCTTGATTCTCATTAATGCGAAAGCCTGTACTGCTTTAGTTACGTCGTGAATCTTTCGCCATTAGGTACTGATATTTATTTTGGAAATGTGTAGGGAATTTTAAGCATATTTTGTTTGCATTTAAGAATATTCCTAACGAAAACAGCAATACGTACTTTGCGTGACAGACATTTCTAATTTTGCAGCAATACTTTATCTCATCCCTTTAAGCCACAATGTTGGGTATATGCAGTAAAAATAAAGGGCTACGTATTTTGCTTACATAATGTATTAATGTGTTTGATATTTTTATCAAAATAAACAGCGGCTCTTTCCCTATACAACGTAAAGACTTATGTCCTCTTAATCGGGAGTATTTTTACTGTGCGTTACGAAATTATTCTTCACGTAAACTGGTGGCAAATTTAAAATAAACAGGGGTGATACACATTCCATTATGTGCCCAACCGTGTACAATTGTATATATGTAACGTTCCCCAGACAGTACGTATTTATCTACGCATATTTTCTGATGACACTTCTGTATATGTCACAGAAGGCAGTGCCATGTCCTTAGAAGCTTACTGCGTGAACTCCCTTCAATGAAGTCGTTATGTGAACTCTCGGACACAGACATTAATGAGAGTCTACTCGTATTCTAGATGACGAACGGGCGAAAATATTCTTTAAAAATCACCTAAATATCTCTATGTATTACTTGGTAGAAAAATTACATGGAGAAATCATATGAAACTTATAGAAAGCGAGACCTTCATAATATTTACCACAACTTATTTCATATTGAAAAGGGCGCAATTGTGCACTAATATTAAATCAAATAATCATAAAAGACTGAATATATCCAAAATTATTCACGCCTATCCAACTTTCGAATGTGCAACAGACCCACAAAATTTTACATACCAACACGTGACAAATAAGTTTTGCAAAATGTTGGCAACTTTTTGAGGTGCGAACAGACCCGAGATGTGTACGCAGCTTTCAAAATTCTGTATATTTCTGATTTGTTGACGGACTTATTCAGGCATAAAGCGAAAATCATACAGTCGTATGAGAAGGGAAAAATTTAGCAGCATTGGAGAAGACGAAGTAAAGCGGCTTAAAATTTGGCGACGGTGAATCTTAAGACAGTTCACGTGACTGAGCTGCTGTAATACAAGTCATGTAATATGCTGAATAAGGTACGGAGTATTCTGTTTTAAGAACACCCAGACAGAAGGAACTCTCGTACAACCACAACAGTTGTGTTCTCTTGTCAGTAGTATCTGATTTCCTTTGTTCCCTTAAAATGTACATACTGAAAAATTTATATTTGACATACTTACTTACTTACTCCATGCAGCAGAGTCCTTCTTGAGAAGCTAACTGGTTCTCAGCTAGTCAAGAAATTACTCGCATTTTATTGAAAATTAAGGTTCATTACCCCCTGTACAGATGCCCGCCAACTGTCCCTATCCCGAGCCAGATCAATCCAGTCCATGCCCCTCCTACCCACTCGCTGAAAATCCATCTTAATATTATCCTCTCATCTACGCCTGGGTCTTTCCAGTGGTTTCTTTCCTTCAAGTGTTCCGATCAAAACCTTGTATACACCTTTCCTCTCCCCCCAACAATTTGGTTGTGAGTCTTATAATAGTAATAATAATAATAATAATAATAATTATTATAATTATTATTATTATTATTATTATTATTATTATTAACTGCAATTGGATTATCACCCGGTGGCAGTGGTTATTTTACATGTAAACAAATATAAAAAAATAACTGGAAAATATAAGTCGGGAGGGCTACATGAGAGGCATGTAGTAACAACTTGGAAACTTGGGAACCATCTCAGCATTCGCTTGTAGACACAGGGAAAGCAAGAAAACCTCTGTCGAGGTGGCCGGTCGCAGGACCTTCCGGATACTGACTTCTAGCCAGCAGTCCGGCATCTAAAGTAAGAACAGTCTTATTTATATTTGACAAAGACATAAAATATTAGACACACGATAATCCCATATTTTCATCTGAAAGAACGCCCGAACGCGTCTGAACTGCAGTGAACTTACTCGACGCAAAATAATATTTGGTCATAAGCCCCAGTGGCGGCCTCGGCTTCAATATGGACAGACTGAGAGTCACTTGCAGACCCTGGATTTTCCTTCAAAGAAAGGCACAAGTATTCCCTGCGTGAGCTTGTATCTTTGGTCTAAGCTACCCTCTCTAGCACGAGCTCTTTGAGATGAAAACTCAGAGACTGAGTAACGGACTGATACTAATGCCAATTTTGTGGTTTGGTTCGGTGTGAAAGTGAGCTCTGTTACACAATGTTACTGCACATGATCCACAAAACAGCTTATAGTCAGACCGATCCAACGCACTAGAACAGGGTGAGTATCATCACTGCATCACTTCAATCAGTAATTAACTTGATCTCTACCAAAATAATACACGAAAAATACTGATAAGAGAAAAATTGTAATTCATGACTTAAATTCAGGTGTCTGCTGTCATTGTTTCTGAACAGTTAATACTCTTAATTCAAATAGTTGTGGAAAATTATCTTTCACTCTGAGTGGAAACGGAGATTCAGGACCTACGTTACTGACTTATGAGATGTTAGGCAGCGACGTTTCGTAGTAATCTCCTGGTTTCATGTACAGGATAGAAGTCGATGGACGGAGGTTTGTACTAAAAACCTTATGTAACTACATTCAAAGTTACACGGCGTCGGATCCCTCAAGGCCGTAACATCCACATTCCTAGAAATTTCTGGCACTTTAGAATAGAAAGTTGGGAAGAAAATACACATTTAAAGGAAAAGAATTAACAAGCGGATAAAGACAATTACAAAATGAGCTCTGTAATTTGTGTTTTGATTTTCTAAGTGTTTATTAAAGCGATTACGTGAAGTAGGATAAAATGGTAGGTATGTTTACCATGTATGACAAGCGAGGAAGACAAATATTTTATATGAAAAACTAAAAGGAAGCGTCCTTAAAGGTACCTAGACCTACAAAAAGGAAACTCTTAAGATGAATCTCAAATAAACCGATATTAATTCGTCTATATGACTGAAATGAGTTAGGGTAAAACACTTTAATGGACCTCAAGATAGGGCTGAAAAGCCTCTGGACCTCACCCAGCCAATTAAATTTGGTAAGGTGACGTCTAATATTTTCTGCTTAATAATTCTTGACATTTGAATAATTAGAAGTTTGCATCAGCTAACGTGCCCTGAGCAGAAAGATATCAGCGAGGTTCACACAAGTCACTCCAGATCTGCGGGTTCTCAGGACACGACTTTTTTATCTTACCCTTCTGGCACATAGAACTTGGATTTCTGGAAAATTTGTAGAGCCCTCTCTGATATCATCATAATTGTTTGAAGTATCTTTATGACATCTGCTACTATCAGCGTTTTACGCAATATACTGAACGGTAAATAAGTCTGAAATGTGACAAGAAAAATTGAAACTTCCTTTTTCTCAAAACACAATTTCATTATGGCTGCTATTCAAGCGGTGCAGCTGCTATATATCGAAAAAGATTAGTCGATAATAACATGAAACGTGCCCTCCCGGACGGGCGCCCGCAAAACCGTAGTCCTTGTGTACGTTTGTAGCAGATTTTCTGGAACAAACGTCAGGGTACTTTTCCGAGTAAATAGTTATAAGCTTCGCGTTCCCAATGCGCCATCTCCCTGCAACACTGCTACAGTCCACGCTGCAAAATTCAGCCCCACCAAATGTGCATTGCTCATTCAGGCTCACTGAAACGGGTAGTAAATTTAGCTTACAAGAGGGGGAAAATGCACACAATATTTCAGTCGATAAACGTGAAGAAGAGACAATTTTGTTTTTGTATGGGAGAGTAAAATACGAGTAAAATGGATCTCAAATGCATATAAATTGTGTTGCGGGTTATGCAGGTGTTCTCTGATTAAGACAGGGTTCAGTGGTGGGATTTTGTGAAAAATGTCACAAATTTTCCTTCTGAAAATAAAGTGACGGATTGATTTACTCTCTGAGCGATGGGCTTCTTCTCAACAAGAGCTTTCCTTGTCTGAAAATATATATTTATAATTTCAAAATTTTATTAAAAAGAAGAAGGTTTTTTGTATGTTACTCTCTAGAAAGTCGGGGTCTTGGTGCGCTAATACTGGGCGTTCAAGTTGTTTGTAAACTAAACACAAGACGTCAACTCTTTTGGTGCGCCAACAATTGTGTGTCCATTTCTTCGTAGGCTGATTATTAGGAGCCCAATTTTTGTACCCTAACTTCTAGGCGACCAGGTTTTTAAAGCTAATTATTTGTAATCGGTTTGCCATATAAAAATAACTGACATCATTTAAACTATCGGGACGCTATTGGTGCTTCTTCTAACGTAGAGTCTAATTTCAGTCTTAAGGTCTTTGCGGCAGCCCTTTGCCACTTAAGACATGAAAAACGTAGCCGTTATACATATATGGAAAAGCAACAGTGTGTTACCTTTGCACAGTCCGACTGTGTCCTACACATCAGTCCCAGACAAACAGGTACTGAAGTCTTCAAGCAGAGTGACCGAAGGTTTTGTCCGGTTTTAAAAAAGGATGGACTTTCTCGACAGACTTTCTTGTCTCCGATATAAAATTACCAGCAAAACCCTCCGGTGATTTACGAATTGTTGCTTGCGGACGGACAGACATGACAAAGCTAATAGGAGCTGTCACTAGCTTTTGCAAACGCGTCTGTAATGATTACTTTAAGACTCAGATCTGTAGAAGAAACAAAGAGCACACCTTCCCCCAAAACAATAAGGAATTAGGATCTTTAGTTAAGGTAGTTAAATCTGTAAGGATGTTTCAACTAATGTATCACAATTAATTGTGACTGACGGAGGAGGAGATGCAGGCTTGACTGATGGGGACGAGTATTTAGTAGCTGGAACCACGGTGTGCCACAGAAGGCATAGATCGGAAGGTCTCCAACAGCCAGTTGAGCGTAAGGCAGCGTGTTTGGCCGAGAACAGTGTAATCACAGCTGATTAACTGTGAAACTTTTTCTCCCTTTATCTTGAAGCTGTCCAGTCCGTGCCTTTTTCATAAATTATGTCTTTAATACATCAACAAACGCACATACACAATAAAATACATATGTTAGTTATTACCTTTCCTCCTACAAGTTTCGGCGCTTACTGAGCCATCTTCAGGGAAAGGTTTTTATGTAAGCTCAAAACTCAAATCTCACAAAAATAGTTATGAGCATACATAAAATACTTCTCCCTGAAGATGGAGCAATAAGCTCCGAAACTTGTAAAAGGAAAGGTAATAATTAATACATGTGTGTTTTGGCATGTGCGTTTGTTGGTGTATTAGAGACAATTTTTCTCCTTTTTCTAATCCTTATTACAGTAATAGAAACTACATAAGTGTTTAAGTCGCAGTATTGAAGACAGTAGACCGTAATTGTGCATTTCGGACATCCAGACGCAATCTAAGGACCGGTGTGCGCCCTAACAACGCTGTACGAATTAGCAGCAAGAATTTCTGTAACAAATTGCACAAGCTTGCATATATTGGAAAACAATTTCGCTGGCCCCAAATATCCTTTTTCCAAAGAAGATGGAATGGAGTGCAGTGATAATATTTAGATGTCGTCGGGTATATGTGACAGTGGACGGTTATGTAAGACTTCTGTATCACGCGTGTGCTTGTGTTTATATGTTATAGTAATTTCAGTAAAACCACCTGTTTGTGCGCAAATAGTAGGTATCTGGTTTGTTATTAGCTAATAAGTAGAACAGCCGTGTGGATATAGGATTATATTGGGTGTGTGGATTGTGGGGATCCTAACTATTAGAACAGCCCTGTGTCGTAGACTGATGTTAGGGGTCCGAAATGTTGGTATGTTACTCAGAAGAACAGCAGTGTGCTTGTATAATAATATTGAATGCCTGGATTGTAGAAATGCTAGCTACTATACGAACAATGTGTTGTATGATAATAGTCTATTAGACGTCTGAGGTTTGGTGTGCTAATCATTAGAACACTCTGTACTTGCACGGTAACACAGCTGCTACGTGACACAATAGCGCTACCCACTAAATTGAATTTTACAGCTGGTAACTCATTTTTTGACCCACGCTGCTATAGTGTATCAATTATACTACCTGTAGATGAAGCTTTCGGAGTTTAAACATGTTGAGGTTACGCATAGTGTTAATAAAGTGATTATTTAATAATATATGAGTGCATCTGTCGATGTTTGTTCGAAATTGTGGTGTTAGGTGTCTGCGTTCTTGATATGTCAATTATTAGACCAACCATGTCCTTGTACACTAACACTAAATATCCGAGCTGTTTGTATGCTAATTAATGTACCGACCGTCTAATTGTGAAAATTCTAGACTTCCTGGTTGGTGGTAAGCTAATCACTATGCTACTAAACCATGTGCTTGAGAGGTTTCCTAATTCATTCCGACAACTGTAATTAGTGTCATAGTTACAGCCGGAACAAAAATATTGGTCTGTGTAATCAAACCAAATAATGTGAAAACTGGAGCACAGACAATATTCAGGAAAGGCACACACACATCTTAGACGGAGTGGCGTGTTAAATATTCACTAAGCGTAAGAAAATTATGAAATTAAAGGTCATCCTAAGGATAGTGTAGACGCTGCTCTAATGTTTCTATACCAGTGGTTTATTCTGGATCAAAATCCCAGTCCACAACATGATGGCATTTTGGAGGATTAGAAGTGTAGCTACATTGATTCCTAATCTCGACACTAGACGTACCCACCCGACAGTTGCATGACGTCCCTTCAGATAAAAAAACCCCATTACGCACAGAATAGGAAGGTGTTTGTGCCCCAGAAACAGTCCGACAATTTTGGAGAAGGGAACAATTTCTTAACCCACCTGGAATCTAAAGCCTGTTGGTGCCGCGCGTAGCATAGTCACTACACTGACTGAGCTATCCCGACCCCACCATATCATTACAAACACTTTAAATTAGGCTTACTTAGGACATGATCCATTATGTATGGAATATTTAAAATAGACGATATTTTCATGTGATCTCAGTAAACTAGTATCTAATAATGCATCTCTTACTGAAAATACACCAATTTGATCCCACCAGTCTTTACTAATACTAAAACAACGGCATAATAAAGTCCATACTCAAAATGCCACTACCTGAAGAATATAATTAGGCTCATTTTATTGCAAGCTTGTATCACATAACACATATGCCTCAAACAGCAGAATTGCCCAACATAATATTCGTGTGATGTCGGATGTCAAGAACTGGGGTATATTAAAAAAAAATACGCCAATAATAATGCATTATACGTACCTAGAAGTTGATGACATCAATCTTTCCACGCAAGCGCGGTAGTAGGTGGATCAGTGAGTCAAGTAACTTCCACGATAAGCTGGCTGACAGCAAGTGACAAATGACTTTTGACATATTGATTCGTCATAAAGCCAGTACAGTTGTAGACTTCAAGTCCAGAGTACACATATGCCACTCTTTGACTTATGTCAATTTTTAGAGAGTCGTAGGTTATGGACAATTGATCAGAACTTACAAAACTGCATCTTAATTCTTAGAAACCTCGGGTAACATTTTCCCAACGTGACATACACAACACCTGAAGCTCCACCGACACTGTAGCGAGAACATCTTACCTTTCAGTCTATAAATTCTGTGTATGGACCAAAAGTGGCCAGATGTTTCTCTACCGCACTATATACGCCACTGGTTCAGTCGTGGGCAGAATAAATCTCCAGGCACGCAGAAGTGTGCGGATGCGATTCTATTGCAAGGCAACTTCCGGTAAGAGAAAGACAAATACAAATAGCATGCGGTAGGGCAAGCATGTTCTTCAGGGACAGAGTAAAGTGCAGAGCCTCGGAAACAGAGAAAATGGGAATTTAACAGGGAATGTAACGGTAATACAGAGAGAGAAAAGAATATAAGAAAGAGGGGGAAAAAGAAGATGGAGTTAAAATAATAAGTAAAAACGAAACACAAGAATATGAATTCATGACACAGCACCGAAGAAACTGGTGGATGGATACCGCTGCTCGACCCTGAAAGTGGAGGAGCCAGTTCCTTCGTAGCGTTGATATGCTGCTACAAAACTCCACGGTGTCACATATCAGAACATGACGGTATTTACATCCACCGCTGTGAGTATATAAAATGTAAGGGGAAAAAACATAAGTAAAGAATATATACACACATGTACGTATATCCAACAACATGGCGGCAGGCCGAAGTATGTATGTTACTGAGTTAATAAATTAGCGCATATGGGAATGGCATTGTTTACAGACCTACAGCATTAATTAAACGGCTATCTGTCCAACTATTTGCAGAGTAGTTCTGTGGAGAAGCTTAGAGATGATCCGGCCACCTGTCCCTATTCTAAGCTGAAATAATCCAGACAACATCTTTTAATAGTCATTCATAAGTATCCTATTCAATATTATCTTCTTCCTTACGCCTTGTCTACCTGTTGGTTGTTTTAAACCTCAAGTTATCCGACCAAAGGTTTGGACGAATATCCGTTCTCCCCAGCAAATGCTGCATAAGCTCTCATCTTACCCTTGTAAACGATGGTACGAGGGTTGGAACTTTAATAGTGGCAACTATTTATTTACAACTGATACAAAATAGATACATGTTTCGAAGTTTTACTGTCCTTCAATGTAGTCACCAGCATTGTGTACAACACGTTGCCA
>Ga0209629_10003379_pt1 | contig 11416 bp, 8 predicted proteins | sample TergutCu122P5_FD_187286 | JGI IMG/M metagenome (GOLD analysis project Ga0209629, IMG submission 187286) | Cubitermes ugandensis P5 segment gut microbial communities from Kakamega Forest, Kenya - Cu122 P5 (SPAdes) (version 2) | ecosystem: Host-associated > Arthropoda: Insects > Digestive system >...
ATACAGGCACAGCACTACGAGGAACCCCTGCTGGAAATTAACCAAAAACATTATTAATTTCAATGGGAGGCTATCAAATTAACACTACAACAGCCAACTCAGTCCTTCCTTTCTTTTTTTTTTTTTAACAAGAAAGCAATTCTGTCTCTGCACAGAATGATAGTAAAAGAGGGCTTTCAACATGGATCATAAACAAACAGGGTTCAGACTGGATTCATATGGTTCCAGAATGGCAGGAACTTGTAAACTTTCAAGTTCCATAAAAGGCAGAAAAATTCTTGATTTGTTGAGCACCTATCAACTGTTCATGAAAGACTCCATTCCCCGTAGTTATTCAGTTAGTCAGTTCAATTTTAACCAAGTCCAGGAAAATTAAAATCTCTCCACACATGTTCAAATGATGGTCAACTTGCACACACCATGCTTGAGAGGCATCTGTGGACTGGATGCAACATGTGAACCCTGGCTTGTGGCACTGCTCGTGACTGTCTGTATACCAGAATTCTGTACCCGTGCTGCAGGATGCCCTACAGTTGTACCAATGCCACGAAGCTGACCTGAAGCTTGTATCTGAAATAAAAGCCAGCATATCATTCCATGAAACCAATTCCTATGTGAAAGACATAAAAATACAACTAAGTTACCTTCAGCAGGAAAAGTTACACTTTTACACATTAGTCAAAACATTTGTTTGTCTGAAAAATGACAAACTTCTCTCATGACAAATTTCAGTAATTCAGAATGTTACTTTAAGGTTCTGTTTGTACTCTGCTGATACCAGTGAAACAGCAGCCAATCATTATACTATGAAAAGACTTGTCCCTTATTTCAAGGAATGTGAAAACTACTGTATTTATCTTGAAAATAACAAAACCATTTTAAAAACACCATCCAGTATCAAGGAATGTATGTTGCTACCCCTCAAACTCCCCATACACTTTCATGGTGTGGTGCTTAATTAAAAACTCTAACTTCTTCACCTTCACGTTTTCTTCTACCAAAGACGAAGGATAAGACTGAGTGCCATAGTACTACAGCCTCAAAGGGACATATTGCACTAGCACCCACTGATGGACAATCACGGAACATTAGTGGGATGATGATTGGTAGAAGAAAACCACAGTGCTAAAAGCATAACCTTACTCTGTGACATTTTATCCAATACACATCACAAAAGGCCTACACTAGGCATCAAGCTGGACCTCTGTGGTGAGAAGACGGCAATAAGTAACGCTTCAAACATGATAGCCTACTAGCACATATTGGTTTCTGATGAGGAAAAACTGACTCTTTACATTCATAAACACAAACCTAGCACAACTGAAATTTGGTACATGCAAACTACATGAATACAAATAGGCAAGCAGGCAAACAGGCAGGCAGACACGCTGCCACATGCAGATGATACATCATTTATATCACATTCCAATTTAGAGCAAAAAGATTTATGCATCTTTTCCCCTTAGTTTTCTGAGGTGACAGGGAAGGAGCAGGGGAAAATGATTCTAGTCCTACATGCCTATTAATATTCTTGCTGTAGGTTTATTTAATTTTTGTTAAGCATGTCTTACAGGGAAAATCTTACTTAAGGTTTCTTTGAGGAGCAGAGAATCTGAAGAGATAACTGAGGAAAATCTCAAATGGAGGAAATTTAACACTCTGATTATTGACCTAGGATGAGTTCAATTGAACATTAAATGACAGAACACCTTAAAAACTAAGAAACATTAAATGGGGGATCCATTATACTCAAGTACAGATCCTAAGTAAAACTTGTCAGATGTGAAATCAAATGGAATAACATCCATTCCAAGATCTGCAAACATCAGTCAACTGTTGTAAAAGTTGGAGGGGATGCACACAAATATACACATAAGAACATAGCACAGTTGCTTTTTAAAACATTTTTCTTTACTATGAAAGTAAAATTTGGTATAAAAATGGCTCAAATGATGATCTACCAAATGAAACACATCAGACTAAGTACCTAACAATGCAATTTGATGATTGCTTATTGACTGATTGCTCATTTCGTACTAAGCTTCAAGTACAATTTTTTCACTAACCGAAACTGGCCTAGCAGACTCCACAGTGCTTTTTAACGTCATTTTAGCTGCCAGATCAACTGGGTGCCTCTCTTGGCTAGTCTCTCGATCATCTCCTCCAGTATTCCGAACAGAACTCATTCTGACTTTCCCCTATCTGTTAGTAAAAAAAACGAAAAATTACATATCTATCTAAGCATCAATTGAAAAAAACATAAGCTTTCTGGGTTAGCATTAAATTATTTATCCTCTATACATTTCCTTCTGAATGTTCAAACACATTCAAGTTGTCATATATCTCCCTTGTAGATGTTAAATTAATCTACTTGCAAAGATAGGTCGCAATACACACTACCAAAGCTAGGGTCCATACAAATTTAAACAGCAATATAAAGAAAGAATTAATATTAGTATAAGTTATATACAATTAATATTATTACAAGTCATATACATGCATGTTTTATGCCAAGTTGGTTCTATGCCAGTAATCGTTTGGGTTGTACCACTGGACTACAAGCACAGCCATTACTATGGTTAAGTACAGAAAACAGCTTGCCTTGATCACAGCCAGGGCAGCATAGTGAAACCCTGATACTATGTTTTTGTGGGCACCACCTGAAACGGTGTAAAATCTGGGGAACATTGTCCTTATGGGTATTTGGCCACGATCGTACAAAAAAAGCGTAAAATCATGGGAAACCCAAAATGTGGGAATGTAAAATTGGCATTGCGCTGTACATTCTATTGAGCAGGATAAACACAGGATGTGGCAAAAAAATCTGAGCTCTTGGAAAAACTTTCAGATCCTGACAATATGCCACAAATCACCTGAAATGCCTTAGATATTGTTCAGAATTACACTTCATAGAGAAATTTTTTTCTAAACCACACAAGGTACCAAACTAAAAAACCCTAATAACCAGGACTGACATTACTTCCCTCCAAAACACATGGCCCTGTCTTACAGAAAAGACATGACATGTCATCAATTCACTCCAAGATTCTGGCTCAAGATATTTTACAGACTTGATGTATTAACAGATTCAAACCCATATTCAAATTTTGATCAATGTACACATTTTAAAACGTAAATGTCACTTTACTGAAAACAATGAAAATATTACCACTATTTCTAGTAATGTAACTGTAAGCCAGGGGTGCACAAATGCCAAGTGCTAAATCACCCAGGCGACTAAACTGTGCATGATGAGGCCTTATAATTGTAGGTTTTGGGTATGAAACTTGCTTCATATTATCCCTCTGGCACCTATAATTATATGTCACATAGGTTACTGGCAAATCTTTGCACCCTTGCTACATGCCACACCAGCAAATGCAAGAGGCATCTCAAAAGTATTCCCATCTGTCCAGATGCAGCAGAGTGCTGATGGTCCTCCATTTCACCAGATTTTGTGCATCTGAAAGGGATGCCTGTGCATGTTCTCCACCTGTCACACACTAAAGCTTAACCAGCTATGCCACTTGTATCACTATTAATGCCATTATTATGTGGCACTGTCATGTGACAAGGTATGACTACTACTGCACCTGACACAACCAAATGTGCCAGAACATGCCATATTTTTTCCCAGGACAATGCATAACTAGCATGACCATTATCAGATGTGCAAAGCTGACCAGAGCCTCAGCACAACCTCTTTATTCTTCATACCCATCACCACTGCACTGTCTTTTCTTTAATCAGATGAGAGTACCACTTGCAGGACACGGGTTTATAGATGCAGATGCTATCAGTAAAGCTGCCTTACTATCATTAGACCATCTAGCATGGACAGTAACAGTGCTGTACGTCAACACCTGCCTCACCAATGGAAGAAGTATGTCAATCACAGTGGTGAGTACACAGTCAGACACAAGAATGTTAACATTTCTATCAATTTTAGGTTTCTAACACATTCTCTTACCTCATACAGGAAACATGAAATCCCCTCATACAATATACCCTCTCTTCTTAATCATATGGTTAAAAATAAATACGGAGTTCATATTTTACATGACAGGCAATGTTTGTCACTTCCTGCCACTACTCTGCCACATGTGTGGGCAGTCAACTGTGTGGGCTACGTTAATACAATCAACGAGCTTACAGGAAGTGGCAACCAATAGCTGTCAGATATCAAATGACTGCACAGGACTTGCTTATACACTATTCAAAATTTTATCAAAAACAAAGTTTAACTGGTACCATTTCCACTTTAGAAACATTGTATTAACAAAGGATAAAGATGTTGTGATATCTTACTACATTACAAGTTATTATAACTCAAATTATATTACTGCAAATTGCTGACTTATATTTGTGAACAGCACTAACCAATCAAAATTTCATACGTAAAAAAATCAAGAGATAATTAAATTCAGAGTATGCTTAATACCATTTGGTTCAAACTTTTCTCTTTTTTCTCACCACCCACTATTTAGAAACCTAAAAATTAAAAATATACTGAATCATTATTTTGTCTCTTGTTTCTTATGGATGCGAAATATGGTCCACCACTGAGGGAAGAACACATACTGAGGGTATTCAAGAACGGGATGCTGAGGGAAATATTTGGACCTAAGATAAAAATGTCAAAAGTGGGCTGGAAAACACTGTATAGTAAGGAAATTCATGATTTGTACTCATTACCAATGTGGATAAGATGGGTGGGGTACGTTGCATACTTGTTAAGAGAAGTGAAATGTATAAAGGGCTCTGATAGGAAATTCCAAGTGAGACTACTTGGAAGATGTACGTGTAGACAGGCAGATAATAAAAAATAATCTCAGAGATATAGGATGGAAGGTTTTGATTTGGAATCATCTGGCTCAGACACAGACCAAACGTGATGTCTTTGAACATGGTAATGACCATTCAGGTAAGGCGCTGCACTCTTAGTCAGACGGTTCCGGGATCGATTCCCGATGGTGTCACTGGGGATTTTTTCCGTGGTACCCCCGACAGAACCATGTGCCATGAGGTCAACTCAGCCTCTGAAAGTGAATACCAGGGATTTCTCCTGGGGTAAAGGCGGCCGATACGTTTGGCTGATGACATACCACCCTTGTAGTGCCGAAACGTCAAGAAAATCCGGGGCTTTAACCTACCCGGAGCCCCTTGAGCCACCTCGGCCTGTCACGGGGCACCTTTACTTTATTTACTTTTAATGAACCTTCAGGTCCCACGAAATGAAAGAAAATTCTCAGCTAACTTAGAAACTATTAGCTTCTCTAGAACTCTGCTCCATGGTGTTCCTTACTTAGATTGCAAGGCTAAAGGAATGGAACTGGCACAGGATCAAGACGAGTGGTGTGCTCTGGTATACACAGTATTCAACCATTCAGTTCTGATGTCTCAAAATGTCCTCACAAGGCAAACATGGCAAATTTAAATGCAAGTCACATGAAATAATCAATTGGCAATGCAGACAATTTTGGCCAAGTGCTTACTTTGGAAGGCTTCAGTTGTATTCAGTACAGTGTGATATCCCATTTTGTCCCCTACACATTTTCAGCCGTTGAACGTAATGTATACAAAGAGAGACGGCAGACAGAGGGTGGAAATGACATTCAATTATCAGTCTCCTACTGGATAATTAAGACTTTGCATATTCTAATAACAGTGAGTGTTAACAAAAGTATTTACATGATCTCATGATTGGTATCAATATTCAAAAGTAAGACATGTCTCAAAACACTGAGGAATGAAATATAACACTAATTTAATGCACACTTCACAAAGTATAAATTGTGTCATTAAATATCTTAAGAGTTCAGCCACAATTAAAATATAATGAACTTTTCCATTGACATTTTCACTGCTGGTTAAGTCTCACTAAGTCTTCACAAACAGGTTTGATAGGCTTGTAATACAAAACCAGTTTGTCTCATAAGATCTGTTCATGAAGACCACAATGGAATAAATGTTTTTCCTTGGTGTTCTCTTCATTTTCTCTTTCATTTCATAAAAAGATTTACTGAAGAGCCTCATTATAAACACTTAGCATTCCCCTCAGACAATCCGGCAACAACTAACGGAAAGCAGAACACCAGTACTGATACTGGCAACACTACTGTGAGCATAACCTTCCACTACTGTGTCCCCCCCCCAAAAAAAAGGCAATCATATAGACAGAAGTACTTCCCCTCAACCAACTTACACACTAGACATGCTGTAGGACAGGATGAAATACAGGTGAAGCAATGTCTGGGAATTCACTGCAGACAATGTAAAATAACAAAAAAATATATACAGTAGACACAGTGTCAGTTCACGCGTTACTCTTTCAATAACTCTTTTACAAGAATGCACTTTCACAGTCTATGTGACAATGGTGTTTATGATTTCATATGCAGAAAATGTGAATTAATATTTATGTAACATTAAGAAAACTATTCACGGTACACTTGGTGGTGGCGATTGTGGTAATAGTAGTGGTGGTGGTAGTAGTACTGGCAACAATTGTAATAACAGTAGTAGTTCCTATGATACAAAATTATCACTTCTCAACATTGTACACAAAAATTACCACATTCTAGCAACACAAAATTCAGAACTCAATCATAAATCACACTGGTAATAATCCCCACCAAACAGCGAATCTGACTTATTCTCCAACAGAAAGTGAACTATACTATAAACCTAATATCTACTTTTAAAAAAGCACATGCCCCTTAGCCCCCTATTAATCTACCTTCTCAGTTTCAAAATAAAAACTCATATTACTAGGTATATTTCAGAATATACATGGCACGCATACCTAGTTACGTGCATAAACCAGTAACGCCTTTCAAACTGCTCCGTCCTTGTATAGTGTATGGTATTTTACAGTTAAAAATAAACATTAAAACATTCTATTTTAGGAATAAATACTTCGGTTTCAATTCAAACTGATGTGATGGCTCCGAAATTATGGTATCGACACGTTAATAACGACTTCAGTGAGTACACAGGTACAAAAAAGTCATTAATTTCACACAACATAAATACATACTTTCTTGCTGAACTTAATCCGACACCCACAACATTTGGTCCCTCCGCATTACGACTAACGCCACCCTGCATAACAACACACAACAGCTGTACTTCAGAAAAACACCATTGAAGTTATACATTTGTGATTGGAGAAAATAATATTGACGTAACTTCCTTCGCTTCGACGATTGGACACATGTCACGTGTTCCAGTGTAGCGCAACGAATCTGATCCGTGGAAATCAGGTAATAAAAAACTATTGTGATTGTAATTGTAATTGTAATTTATTTCGCCTTCTATTAAATCTTTACAGATATAGAATCAGTCATTATAGTTCATAAGCATGCGAGGCATTTGTCACAATATTGATAGCACATTTAGCAATAGATGAGACATATGAGAAACAGTAAAAAAATTGTAATAAAATTATGTTCTACACTTGATATACCTTATGGTTAGTGTTGCTGAGTGTTTTCAGTATAATTTTAGGTAAAATACAAATTCGCATTACGTATTAAGTGACCGCAACAATCTAAATATTCCTCCCTCTCTTGGTTAATCAAAATACAGTGTGGAATTCAATGTAGTAACCATTATACTATCACTGCTAAAGAATTTGTTCCTCTAACATTCCAAGGTAAATGTAAAGGCACAGACCGCACAGCTCATAGTATGTTCGGGGCAAGTTATAAGTATTTATAACCCCATTTCCTTGCTAAATACGAGCTATGCTAATTTTTAAACATGTATGACCTCGCCGACACAAAGTAATTTTGAATTTATGCCTTACGTATGTGACAGAAACTAAAAAAAATAAAAAGTTGTCCTGTCGTAAGAGTTATTGAACGTGTGGGGTTTGTGTTTGTTCCTAACTTTTATTTTGTGAGTGGTGATAAGGTAAATGGACATTTCCCTTGCGAATACTTAGGCATGTTTTGAAATGTTTAATTTCGTGAATTCTTGTAATCATAACGTTTTCATTGAGCTTGACTGAATCTTATTTGTTTCTAGAAGGAAATGTTCAGTACACTTATTTATATTTACGCAAAGTATTTCGGTTGTCATTCATTCATTCATTCATGTTCGTGTGATCTACAACAGGCACCCGATGGGCCATGAGATATAGAATAAGTCAAATTATGTATGAAATTAATGTGATACATATGTCATTAGAAATAAAACCATTTCCCATTTAAAGTAATATGAATACAGTACCTTTCAGACTGTCTTGAATTTTATTCATATCCGTACTTCCCCTGAATTCTGGGGCTGTAAAAGCTAACATTTTCCCTTTTGAAAACACTAATTACTTGTCTGCAGGTAACGTATCTTGTGGAACCACCACAGATCATTTAGTTCGGGAACATCAATCATGAAGCCGTACCAAATGCACACAAGCTGTGTTGCCACACACCCGTGGCATGGATTTACTTAGCTGTGATGGATGAAAAAGTTGTTAATAATTGGGCTACCGAGTCAAAAAGCCAGTGTACCACTTCGTAATAGATGGCAGAATTATTGCATAAACGCGGGAAGTTCCAATAAGGCTGTGTTTGCTTGTAGATGATAGCACTCGTGAGTGGGATGTAGTTACCAGATTTCCAGTGGCACCTACTAATCTGTGGATGAGCACAGTGGTGTACTAGATGGCTCAGTCTAGTACACAGGCCATCTATGATTCGTGATCAAATTTAATCTAGCACACATATGTGATCTGTGATCTAGCAGGTTTTCGATGATGAGCGCAGGTTGTGCAGTCAGTAGAGCGCGAGAAGCGTATTTTGTGTTTTGTGTGGGTTTAAACGTTTCTGGTTGTTTTTGTTGTACGAAAGGTTGATGGCTTTAGAGTGTGTGTTTGAGAGAGTATTGAGACGAGATATGGACTGTCTGATTTGGTACGAATATTATCATATCTGGCCGTCATGAATGTGTACATAATATTATTGTCAGTATGCTCCATACTAAGGGATCCAATTCGTAAGGGTATGTTAGGTTTTAAAGCGCTTTCTTCTGAAAAATTCGATTTGGCATACCAAATGTCCCACATTTTTCCAAGTCGTAAAAATACCGTATTTTTTTAGAAAACCCACGAACTTTCTGACGTGCGCACAGCGGGAGGAAACATATGTAGGAATAAGATGGGTATTAGGTAGTCACAGCAGGATATAATGGAAGGGGTTGATAAAGATGTGTAAATTAGTGGTTCTAGAGTTTGGACTGAGACTTTGAAGGATGAGGACGGGATATGTGAAGAAAAAGCAGTGAATTTAATTAGCTTCAGTAGGCATTATTATTATTATCATTATTATTTGATTTTTTATCAGTGTTTTGTCCGAGTTATCTCGATCTGTTCGTTAATAACCAGTTTTTCATTCCATTACGGGTTAAAAATTTCGTCTTCTGGCACCTGCCATCCCTGCCTTGTATATGTACATACATGCATACATATCATTTCATAGGTCCACAAATTCTGTGGCGGTTGATATTCTGAAAACAGGATCGCGATTCATAATACGGGGGGGAGGATAGGTTTATGAAAACGGTAGACGTTTAACGATTTCGCCGCAGATATTACAGGTAGGGGGGGATGTACTCATTAACCAGAATACAACAGTCATGTAGGTTTAGTTGACAGTGTCATCACACGAATGTTGACTGCTGTGCAAAGCCCAATTTTTCTCTAAGCTGGCATTGGTTTCACAACTGGCTGCAGTGCTTAAGAATACTGTAATATTTTTTTACTTTATTCAGCAAGGTTCATGTTAAGTGAAGGGATTTGAGATGAATGTCATAACCATGAACTGTAATCAGTGTGCAGTGTTACATATGGCTACATAATTACAGATGAATTTATTAGTATGTATTGTGTTATGAAGAAATATGTCATTTGTATGAACAATGAGATTAAGAGGATGAGAATGATGATGGTTTGGAAGTATAAAAAAGTGCAACATTCTGTCTCAGAGACTTACTGAGATTTCTTTTTTCTTTCAGTAATGTTGTTTAGTTGAAAAGTATGCATCCTGATATATTTGTGGCTGGAGACACTGTATTGCTTGTAGGAGAAGGCAACTTTTCCTTTGCTGTTAGTTTAGTTGAACTAAATCTTCCTATTACTGTAACAGCATCATGCTTAGGATCTGATGTGATTAAAGCAAGTAGGGATAATATTACATTTCTGGAAAATAAAGGTAAGTGCAAGACCTGATAACCTTGGTTTGTGTCATGCATTACTGATGGTTCATTACTTTCTTCAGTGTCCAGACATTTATACATTTGTTTTTTCTGTTTGCGAGGTATTTCACGGAGACATTAATTATCTTAGCCAACCATTTCTGGCTGTAAATATATAAAAATTTGGTTTTGTTTAAGTATGAAAGAATGTCATATGTAGTACTGATGGAACCGAGCTGTGAAGTTGCAAGTCCGTTGTCACCCATGACCTGCCAGACATATGTCTGCATGCTGTGAATATCTTCATACTCAATGTATAATTCCACATCAGACCAGAGAATTTTTGAGTAATTTGTCAAACTGTGCATTCATTGTCAAATTTAAGTATAACAGGCTTCATTTGTATTGGATACAAACATCCTGTGTTGAAAATTTTACAACATTTGACAGTAGGAGGAGTGACAAAAATATCAAGTGGTAAGCTTCAGTACCCATCTTACTCTTGCGGTTTTAAGAATGTTCAATTTATAAGTAGGACCAGTGTATGTCAGTGATTCCAAGCATAAGAAACAGTTCTAAATATTTTTTTTTCTTCTTCCAATCTGGCATGAGGGTGTAGACTACATTTGGGAACAGTATCGTGCTGTCTACATGTGCTAGTAGTATTGTTACTGGTTTGGAGCTTGCACAGGTCTTGTTGATTTTCTGATGGCCAGTATCCTGTATGAACTTGCTCTATATTGGTGTAAAATATGTGCAAAGAGAAATTGTTTGTGTCACTATCAAATTCTCTTTGCGCTATGTGACAGCGAAACGTATATAGTAAAGAAGGTGGTACACGCTGCAGTTCTGCGTTTTTGATAGGGAAATTTCTTAACATTTTCCTTATTTGTGTTGTAAGCATATAACACTTCTTGTTTCAGCAATGCAATAAAAGATGTTTATATATACTTCCCTCCTTTACAAGAGTATCGTGACTGCATTGTATATTTCCTACATCCATACCATACAGACCAACAACACTACCACAGTGCTGTACACATTGTGCCATGTATCACTAGAAGCTCTCATAAGAATATAACAAACCTTTTGCAGATAAGAGGAAAGAACTTTATAATGCAACCATGAATACAGCTTCATCAGTGTACAGTATTTTATGAAAATAGAGTGTAACACAGCCATGATCACAAGTCACATCAGGTAGTCACAGTATTACCTATAG
>Ga0209629_10003381_pt1 | contig 11415 bp, 8 predicted proteins | sample TergutCu122P5_FD_187286 | JGI IMG/M metagenome (GOLD analysis project Ga0209629, IMG submission 187286) | Cubitermes ugandensis P5 segment gut microbial communities from Kakamega Forest, Kenya - Cu122 P5 (SPAdes) (version 2) | ecosystem: Host-associated > Arthropoda: Insects > Digestive system >...
TCGACTTCTCGGGGCAATACTCCTGAATAGGCGGGGATTAACAATACGTCATCGAAAGTCAATCCGTCCATAACTACTTTTTCTGCAATAAATGACATGGGATAGGGATTTAAATTTATTGCGTGCAAATGTACTGATTTTTTTTGAATAATTCGTTATTTCGCTGAAATAATTATTTGCCGAAAATTATTATCTTTATTGAAAATATTTTGTATATTTCGGAAATTATACTATTTTTGTGCCCGGTATTTGAAAATATAGTCTCATTTCTTAAAACTAACAATGTTTAATATACTGAATTCAACATTACCTGACTACAAAATAAAGCCTTCTCTCATTCTGATTGCTTCATCGGTATTTGTATTGATGTGCTTACTGGCATATCTGTTTTGGGGATTATTCAAGATAGGCTTCAAAGATATTTTCTTAATAATTATCGGATATACGATTATCACCGGTGTATGCACATCTTTTCATATGTATCTTTTTTCCAAACTCTACAAAAATCAATGGAATTTAGGAAGATACATCACAGGCTCTTTTGCCGTTATTACGACGATCTGGATATGTAACTCGATATTCAGCTATTATTTCACAAACTTTAATAAAGCATCTTTATTAAAAAATTTTGAAGAACTTTTTATATTAACATATGCGTTAGGGATCATTCCTACCGCCGGTTTTTATTTTCTTCTGAAATACAGTGGGATTCATACATTTTTAAAAGAAAAAGAAGAAGAAAACCAAAAACTGATTTTCCGGGTTCTGAAAGAAAATACCGAACAAAAGCTGATTACATTATGCGGCGCTTCCCCGAAAGAATCGTTGACACTTTTCCCGCAGGAATTACTCTATCTTGAATCGACAGGCAATTACGTCCGAATTAATTACACGTTTGAAGAAAAAGTATTGCAAAAAACCTTCCGAACCACCCTCTCGAAAATGGAAGAAACCTTGAACGAATACCCTTTTCTCGCCCGCTGCCACCGGGCTTTTATCGTTAATTTATACAGAATGAAGGGAATGAACGGTTCCAAAATCCGATTGGAATCCGTTAATACTGAAATACCCGTTTCCAAAACATACAAAGCCGATTTCCAAAACCAAATAAACACACTCGGCATTTTATCACAACAATAGCCGTCTTATCAAATGCTATGATCTGTTATATTTTTTGTATATTACAGAAATATTACTATTTTTGTGCCCGTTATTTGAAAATATAGTCTCATTTCATAAAACAAACAATGTTTAATATATTAAAATCAACTTTACCTGACTACAAAATAAAGCATTTGGTCCTTTTGGTCGCTGCATCCGTATTTGTATTGACATGCATAACTGAGTTTCTGTTTTGGGGTTTTTTCAAGATCGGAGTCAAAGATATATTCATTTTTATTATCGGATATACGATTATTGCCATTGCTTGTACATCGTTTTTTATTTGTTTTTTTTCCACACTTTTCAAAAACAGATGGAATTTCGGCAGATTTTTCATATTCGCCTTTACTGTCATTACGACAGACTGGATTTGCAACTCGATATTCTGTTATAATTATACAAACTATTATAACGAATCTTTATTAAAAAATTTTGAACGCCTTTTTATTACAACTTATGCTATAGGAATTGTACCGGTTGTCGGATTTTATTTTTTTCTGAGATACAAACGACTTCATATATTTTTAAAAGAAAAAGAAGAACAAAACCAAAAACTTGCTTTCAGATTTCTTAAAGAAACGTCAGAACAAAAACCGGTTACGCTCTGCGGCGTTTCCGGTAAAGAATCGTTGACGCTTTTTCCGCAGGAATTGATTTATCTCGAATCGACAGGCAATTACGTCCGAATTAATTACACGTTTGAAGAAAAAGTATTGCAAAAAACGTTCCGCACCACTCTCTCGAAAATGGAAGAATCATTGAACGAATACCCTTTTCTCTCCCGTTGCCACAGGGCTTTTATAGTCAATCTATTCAGAATAGAGGAAATGAACGGGTCCAAAATCCGATTGGAATCCGTTAATGCAGACATTCCGGTTTCGAAAACATATAAAGCCGATTTCCAATCTCGGGTAAATTCCATCAACCCATCACCCCTAATATAAACAATTATTTACAATATAAAAATAAATTACTGTCTATACGCCCGCTTTTACTTATAAAATAGTTACATACACAATGAATATGTTTCATTTTTTAAAAACGCCGTTTCCCGACTTCAAAAAAAAGAAATTTGTTATCCGGGGTACTTTATGCGTTTTAATATTGGTTATTATATTGGCGACTCAATTTACCTATGTGCTAAACACGGGTTTTATATATTTTTTCCGATTTGTAATCGGATTTACACTTATTTCCGGCGGTTGCCTTTCAATTGTTCTTTACCTTTTTTCTATGCATATAAAAAATCGGTGGACGCTTGGAAAATATTTTCTTTTCACTTTCATTAACGCCTCGACAACTTTGATATTTATCTCTATATATCATTATTTTTTTCAGAACATAAGGCATGTTTCATTTTTGATAGCTTTTCGGAATCTTGCTTTCTTCAGTTATCTGATAGGATTTTCAGTTTTTGCAGGATTGTATTTTTGGACCAAATACAGACACATGAGTACTGATTTGCAGAAAAAAGAAGACGAAAACCAAAAACTGGTTTTCCGGGTTCTGAAAGATACTTCCGAACATAAATTGATTACGCTTTGCGGCGTTTCCGGTAAAGAATCGTTGACGCTTTTTCCGCAGGAATTGATTTACCTCGAATCGACAGGCAATTACGTCCTGATTAAGTACAAGTTGGAAGAAAAAGTATTACAAAAAACTTTCCGCACCACACTCTCGAAAATCGAAGAAACCTTGAACGAATACCCTTTCCTATACCGTTGTCATCGGGCATTTATCGTAAATATCTTCAGAATAGAAGAAATGAACGGATCCAAAATCCGATTGGAATCCGTTAAAACGGAATTACCCGTTTCCAAAACTTGCAAAGCCGATTTTCAAAGCCGGATAAACACATACGGCATTTTATCACAAAAATAGTCGTTTTATCACAAGCTTTTTTATGCGTTTTGATAATTTATCCCTCAATCGGGTAAATTATCCCAATTTTTTTTTCTTCCGTTTTGCCGTTTTATTTTTGCCCTCAACAATGACAGACAGTATTCGATGTTTATCTGTAATTGTCAAATAAGTTAAATGATAGAAATATAATTAAGGTGTAATGGCAAATGTAATAAATAAAATAATCCGGGAGTTGTCCCGCTTTTTTCGACAAATTTCCCTGTCCTCCTTTAGTTTGTTAGTAAATACGTCCACTTGGTGCATCGAGGAAAGGATTTTTTGTGAAAAACATCCGGGCGGAATAAAAAGACTTATACAATAAAAAAAGAGTTGGAAAGGACAGGGAAATGCGCCGGAAATAAATATGATTATAAACAGGTGTAAACATAAAACAAAAAAATAACTTATGCAAATATACAAACAAACTTTTTTTTACTAATAAATTAAATTAAAAAACGTATGAAAATTAAGAAAAAACGATTCAGACCGGCAGCCTTTATATTGGCAGCCGCATTTTCCGCCCTGCCGCTTACGGCGCAGGTAAATGTAGGGAGTGAGAAAACTCCTCAAAAGTTCTCTTTGCTTGAAATTACGACCGCTAATCATATCGGCGGACTTCGATTGCCTTTGCTGAACAACTCTCAACGCGACGCGCTAAACCTCGCTGCAGCCGCCAATCCCGATGCAGCCAAGGGGCTTCTTATCTATAACACCGACGCCAAGTGCTTGCAGTATTGGAACGGATCGAAATGGGTCAGCTTCCTTGTTCCGAGAAAAGATTAGATGTCAATTATGAATTATGAATTATAAATTATGAGTTATAAAAAATTATTAATTATGAATTGCAATAAGATTATGAATACAAAAAATACTTTAATGCCGGCGGCGCTGCTGATGGCAGTTATGTTTTTTACTTTGCCGATGAAGGCGCAGGTAACCATCGGAGCGCTTACCGCTCCTCAGCCGTTCTCGCTGCTCGAGATTACGACTGCCAATAAAACCGGCGGGCTTCGCTTGCCTCAACTCTCGACCGCAGATCGCGATGCTTTGGACCTCTCTTCCAATCCCGACGCTGCCCACGGATTGATGATTTACAATACCGATATCGATTGCGTGGAATATTGGAACGGCACAAGCTGGATATCGCTCTGCGAGATTCTTCCTTTAACCCAACCCAATCCTCAAAACGCTGCTATTTGCAAGGGGGAAAGATATACTTTTAATTTGGGTCCCGCTACGGGCGGTTCGGGAGCAATTTCGTATCAATGGCAAAGCAGTTCCAACGGCTTATCTTACGGAGATATACTGTTAGCAAAAAATATGACTTTCCAAACGCCGGCGATGAACGTGCCGGGCACCTACTTTTATCGCCGGGTAGCGACAAGCGCCGATTTCGCCTGTCCCGTTACTTCCGCCCCGGCTATACTGACTGTGAATGATTGCACGCCTACACCCGGCGCTACCGTTTATAATTGCGACGGAATCTCCAATCCCAATTTCCACCGGAACGGCTCGATTATTTACAACAGCACGAACCTTGACGACATAACGGATCCGACAATGAAACCTTCGATTACGATTGTGATCACCAATACCTCGCAAGATCCGATATCGGGAACAATCACTGCAACGGGAGGAGGTTTGACTTTCACGGGACCTGATACTACTATTGCCCCGGGAGCCAATGCGGAAGTCAAACTGATCGGTTCGGGAACCTGCACTGCCCCCCAAGGTTCTGATATTCAGATGCTGTGGAGCGTTTCCGGCTTTTCGATGGAAGATTCATCCGGCAATCTCGTTAACAATACTCCGCTCTGCGGCTTTACTGTTCCGGTAGGTTTGGGTGAAGCCAGAATTTTATTTTTGGATAACGATAATAACGGCGATCAAACATGGGGTCCCGGTGGTCCCGGCATTTACAATCCCAATGATAAAACGACGGCATCCATCCGATCGATGGCTATTATAGGCGCATTGCAGACAACGACAAGCGCTCCTCCGGGCAGCGCGAATTTCGGAACTACCACGGGAATCAATCCTTACATACCCGTTAAGTTCGTTCCTTACAACGACGGTATTATTCAAGGCGGAGGGTATATTTTGAAAGCGAATAATGCGAGCGATGCTCTGTTAATATCGAATCAAATATCAAATGCCGTAAACGATCCCAACATTCCAAATCCCAATGTGATGATTTATGCCACTGAGAATTATACTCCGAATATTTCGGGCGGTGTTTCAAGCATGATAAATGGAGGCGGTTGGATTATATATACGACAAAAAATTCATTTTTAGGTAACAATCGAGTAGATTTGGGATTGGTCATGACCGATGCGGGATTTCCCGCTACGTCCGGAGAGACGCCTTTAGTGAATATAGTTGCACCGACAAATCCGACACCCGGCAGCGCTGCGGAAAAAATCCTGAAAGGTCCTTTCGGAGATCTCAGAGGACAAACGATAACATTCACTGACGGTAATGCTCCGCTTTCAGGCGTTCAAACGCTGCCGGCTAACTGTGAGGAGATACTTCCTCCGGTCAACGGCTATTATGTTTGTTTTATATGTACGAACCCGACAACCAAAAGCGGAATGATCGTACTCGGTAAAAGTATGGGAGCAGGACTATCTTCAACGACTTCAACTCCTTCTGTATATGACAGCGCCAATTATAAGCCGTTGAGCAACAATGCAATTTTGGAAATGAACGCGTTAGCGTATGCGCTCGAGCAGTCGGTAGCCAACGACGTGGACGACAGATAAAACAATACAACGCATCCTGTACGGGATGTATTGCTCGGCAGAAAGGATAATATCCTCCCCGAGCCTGCATCCCGTCGGGGATGCATCCCTAACCGGGATGCAATGTATAAAACGATATTTCGGCGCAGTAGCGCCATAATTTAACATCAGATTTATTAATTATTTAAAAAATTTATTCGTATGAAAAAAGTAAAATTTTTCAGTTTGATTGTTTTCTGCCTCTCGGTCTTATCCCTGTATGCGCAGAAAACGGTGAGCGTGGAAGACGCGCAAAAAGTGGCGATGACCGTTGCGCAGTCTTTTAAAACGAACGGAGCCGCCGGCGCTATGCGATCTGCCGGCGCACCTACGCTCGATTTGGTTTATACCGCTGCAAAAAGCGGAAGCGGAACCGGCATGAGATCTGCCGCACCCGGTGACGAAGTGTATTACTACATCTTCAATGTGAATCAAAACCAAGGTTTTGTAATCGTTTCCGGCAACGACATCGCAACCCCTGTTTTGGGATACAGCGATGAAGGCGGTTGGAACAACGACAACTTGCCGCCCAATCTGAAATGGTGGATGTCGCAATATCAGGAACAGATTAAATCTGCACTGATTCAAAGTCTGAAACAAGATGAAAGAACAAAAAAGAGTTGGTCGGATTATAAAGCGGGAATTGCTCCGACTACCGAACCGACAATGAGAGCTGCGACGGGATATAATCCGGGAGATTATTTAGTTAAAACAAACTGGGATCAAAATGCACCATACAACAACATGACTCCTACTATTAATAATCAACATTCATTAACAGGATGTGTTGCTACTGCTATGGCGCAAATTATATATTATTGGAGTAAACAGTTAAAGTATGATTTACCATTAACAGGGACAATCCCAGGCTATACTAAATTTTGGCAATACCTTATGTCTCTAAAAAACATCAATGGATATAATGGCTGGACTGTTCCTTTATCAACACAAAGAACAATCAATAATCCGGAAGTTTCTGTACAAGAAATAAAAGATATTACTTTACCGGGGACCCATCTGAATGAATGGTTTCTATCTCCAAATTACAACTCATCATATATTGATGGGAAACTTCTAAATTTTATTGTTCCTGATTCAAATAATGTTAGCAAACTCATGTATTATTGCGGAGCAAGCGTTGGAATGAATTATAAAACAGATGTTAGTAAAGCATATAGTGGTAATGTTTTGTATGCTTTACCAAAATATTTTGGTTTTGACCCAAATATAACCTATTACGGAAAAAATGCAACATCTCTTATTATTCAAGGTACAGACTATAATTATAAAGGGGATTGGAATGCTCTTTTAAGAAAAGAAATTGATAGCATAAGACCCGTTTTTTACGGAGGTGATGATGTAAATGGTCAAGGTGGACATCTTTGGATTTGTGATGGATATAAAACACCTGATAATATAAATTACACTTTTCATATGAACTGGGGATGGTCAGGATATGGGAATACTTCCGCTAATAGTTTTGGTTGGTTTTCTTTAACTGCATTAAACCCTGATGTAAGTGAAAAATTTAAATTCAACAATAATACATATGCCATCGTTAATATAAAGCCTGCTTCTACGATTTTACAAACAAGAAGTGATTACTGTAAACCACAAAACGCAAATACAAACAATATAAGAATAAAAAGTGTTAATATTGACAAAAGTATTTTCACTTCATCATCTACATTAGGTTTTGAAGACTTGACTGATAGATGTTTTATTATTAACGGGTATTATCCTCAACATGTAATCCAAATAACAATTGAGGGAAGCGGAGTTACAAGCAATACTAAGATTGGTTATGCTGCATATATAGATTTTAACCAAAACGGTCAATTTGAAGAATCAGAAAAAATTTGGTCTGTGAACAATCAAAGCGGATCGGTGCAAACTGCTTTAATAAAACTGCCTGATAATTGTATTTATAATGAAAATACAGGCAGGGGTGGAACTATTGCACCGGAAATGCGAATGCGAATAATTGCTACTACCGATCAAAATGGTATAGTGCAAAACTCTTGTAATATTACAAATGGACAGGCTAAAGATTTTCTGGTTTATATTGCAAAAGTTAATAATTTAAAATACGCTAATGAATATTATCCAAATCTTAATGACACTCCAGAAACTGCAATAAATTCAGGTAACGTTACTAGTAACAATATTTCAACAAGGATGGGTGGATATTGGATCTTGAATTATCCTGGCGACATTGATTATTATAAATTTTATATTACAAATTATCAGGATATTATGATAAAAATAGGAGAACAAAGTAATATAAATCTAAATAATATCAATATTGAAATAAACGATTCCTTAGGATCAAAAATCAATAAAACGAAAGAATATATAGAAGATTCTACTAAGATTATTGTTGCAAGGGCTTTACCTGCGGGAACTTATTATGTAAAACTTTCAGGTAAAACATTTTTTGACTTTCAAAAAGATTCTTGTAAAACTATCAGTGGAATTGTATATTCTCCTTCCGGTCCAACAGTAGTTTTGAATCAACCTGCTCAAGCAGATATAACTTCAAATAGTGTTCGTCTTTCATGGGACAAACCAAATGTCCCGATTGTTACAGGATATAATGTTTGGAAGATAACTTATTCAAGTAATGGTTTAATAAATGAAACAAAAATAAATTCTTCTCCTATAAGCGATTTGTACTACACAGTTACTAATTTGACTGCGAGTACTAATTATTCCTTTGCAGTAGCTCCAATTTATAACATAAAAGAAATAATTCCTGCATTAAGCAATATTATAAGTATTACTACTTCTTCACTTATTGCTCCCCCCACCAACCTCATCGGCGGCTATAATGCGGGAGCGAACATGGTATATTTATCGTGGACGGCGTCTGCCGGCGCTACAGGTTACGATATTTATAAAGGAGGTTTATTTTTAGGTTCTTCTAACGGAACTGCAACGACTTATAATGAGATTTCTACCCAAAACTTAGTTACGGGAAATACTTATGTGTACACGGTAAAAGCAAAAAATGCTTCGGGGTCGTCTGCGGCTTCAACTCCATTCAGTATCAGACTGCCGAATGCGCCGAGAGTAGATTCAATTGTCGGAAATGCTGCATATATTAAATGGGACGCTGTTCCGGGTGTTACACAATATTCCATATACAACGACAAGTTTCCGGCAAATCAAACACAAGGGAAAATTACTTTACCTTCGGCTAACACTAAATATACGGTTTATGTTGCTGCAAATGTTGCCCCCGGTATATGGATTGATTCAAAATCGACGCCGATTACAACCGGGCCTGCCGTTCCCACCAACCTGCAAACATCTGTAAATACAGATTTGTTACCTTTATTCGGAGGAGGTAATGTAGTTTTTTCATGTTCGCCTTCAGCAGGCGCAATAAGATATGAATACCGGTGGAAATTGCATAGTTCATCTACGTATCTTCCTCCACCAAAAACCACCATAGATACAACCGTTTATAGCAACTTAAGTATTCTTGCCAGTATGTTAGCAGTAAATGAGAATAATAATTATAGTCCCGGTTTATATGACTGGCAGGTTCGTGCAAAAAATGCTTCCGGCTCAGCATCGGATTGGTCACCCGCGGGGAACTTCACCATTTTACCTGCTCCCGTTGTTTCGGATCCGGTTATAACCGCAACGAATGTAACATTGAAATGGCAGCCGGTAAGCGGAGCAACCGGTTATGAAATCCAATACGGAACCATAATCAATAATTCCTTCTCCGCCTTGTCCGACCTCTTCTCCAGTTATTCCGCAAAACTTGATGCAGGTACTGCTACAAGCAAGACGATTAACTTAGCTCAGGGAAATTATAAGTGGAGAGTGATTGCAAAAGGGACCAACGCTATTTCACTATGGAGTGGTGGAACTTTCACGATAAACGTGTTAAAATCCGCAACCGATGTCACCGCAATTGACAATGTTGACGGAGCAAAAGAAGTTTCGTTGTATCCCAACCCCGTTAGCGACATTTTAACGGTCACGGGTTTGGATAATTCGGGAGAAACGGTGAATGCGATTGTTTACGATATGACCGGAAGCGTTGTTAAAACGGTATCGGTCAAAGCGGAAGGCACGATCCGAATCAATGTTTCCGATCTGCCGAAGAACAGTTATATCTTAAGTATCGAAGGCGAAAAGTTGAGGTTTATTAAAAATTAAACAATAGAGTCCGCACATCATCAGACTTTTATTGATAGGGTTCCTCTAAACCTGCATCGAAAGACAAGGGTTCAGGGGAACTTTTTTTGTGAAAAATAATTAAGGAGTTCGGGGTGAAATATAATTTTGAGGTGCTGGGTAAATTTTTTGTAATGCTATTTTTTAGACATCCAAATAAAGGCTGTAAGCCTTATAATCAATAGCATAGGGCAACGCCCTATGAAACAAATGACGTACAAACAGCTAAGCCCCTACGGGGCGTAATCCTGTTAATCCCACAAATACCGTTCATCATATTCTACATTATATTTCCTCAAAAATTTAGAAATTCCTGCTGAAAAGTTAGCTTTTTATGATGCTCGCGTTGATTGTCAATATATTTGACTATGGATATGTTCATTATGTCCGCCAACACGAATGGGATTACATTCTAATTCCTTGCAAACGCCGCCGATATATGCCCATAATTCCTGCTCAATGGCATTGTCAATAAATGGATAACGTTTTTTTGTACTGAATGTAATATGTACGTAAACTTTCGATAATGATTGTGACATGATCTTTGTTTTGATTTATAATGTTACGGATTACGCCCCGTTGGGGCTTTTGATTTGTACGCATTCCATATTCATAGGGCGTTGCCCTATGCTGTTGATTGTAAGGCTTTCAGCCTTATTTTGGCGGGCTATTGATTAGCCATACAAAACAATATTAAAACGGTTTTTATCTCTTTCATTTTCATAACATATTGTAATGAAAGTTATCTCTGTGTTCGTCAAAAAATTTATCCAACACCTCAAAATTATATTTCACCGCAATGGAATTCATAATTCATGCCGTAGAAAAAACGGGCGGTCAGAAAAGCGTATCCGCCCGAACTTTAAACATTACAGCCTGACTGCCGGATTCTTGCAGCCCTACTGCCGGATGCCGGCAGCCATACTGTTATAACCATACAGCCCTGATGCTAAATGCCGGCAGCCCTGATGCTAATATCCGGCAACCTGCCTGCTATAACTAAACAGCCTGTTTCTTTGCCCTCATTCTGTCCCAAACCGGATAACCGATCAGTGCGAGGTTGTTTTAAAAATATTATTTATCTTTGTCGAAAAATATTTAACATAAAGAATAAACAAAATTATAAAAAACATGAAAAAAATCTTTACGACTCTTTTGAGTTTGATAACTTTTTGCTTGGGAATTTCAGCGCAAGCAGACGAAAAAAACCATGGGCAACTTGCCTTGGGCGTTGAAGCGAGCACTGCCGGTGCCGGTCTTGAACTTGCTGTGCCGTTGAGCCCTAATTTTGCCTTGCGCGGAGGCGTTTCGTTTTTGCCGGCTTACAGCTATGATGCTGTTTTCAACGTAAATATGTCAGAAAGTTTTAAGAAGAAA
>Ga0209629_10003383_pt1 | contig 11412 bp, 8 predicted proteins | sample TergutCu122P5_FD_187286 | JGI IMG/M metagenome (GOLD analysis project Ga0209629, IMG submission 187286) | Cubitermes ugandensis P5 segment gut microbial communities from Kakamega Forest, Kenya - Cu122 P5 (SPAdes) (version 2) | ecosystem: Host-associated > Arthropoda: Insects > Digestive system >...
CCGAAAATGTAAACTGTGATGTCTTATAGCACAAACTTATGTTCTTTGTCTGTGCTGTAGAGGAATATGCTGAGATTCATTTATGTATTGTGCTTTATACGTACACAACTTGTGAATGATTGAAGACTGACCTGACCTAAGGATCCCAGCAGTATGAGAGGATAATGTTAGATACTGCAATATATTTACATTTACATAGTTTTGGTGAGCTTCTAAGATGTTATTCCAGTGTTATTCATTTATACAACGTGTGGGTATAGTGGTAGTTCTGTACTTGTATATTTATTAGGCATATGATTTGAATCTTCATCCCTTTACTGTTATCCTGACAGGATTTTTTTGTGATTTTTTTCTCACTCAAACTCTGAACATTAGAATTGTACCTGTAACAATGCCATAACTACCTTCCAAATTCTTGCCTTCTAGCAGTTTATAATTAGCTTTCCATTTCATTCATTGCTATAACTTCTGTAGTTGAAACAGCAGAATTAATAAATCTAAGAATCAATCATTTCAGAGAGTAATTAAGTGACTAGATAAATGGTCTGTGAATAGTGGTGAACACTATTTGCTGAATCAGTTAATTATTCCACAGAGTGGGCATTATTTCTTCTACACCCATGTATACATGTGGTAGGATTCTCTTCGATTTTGTATTGTAAATTACAGCAGCATTGTTTCCTGATAAAAATAGAATTACATTCCTTCTTTCCTTTCAACAAAGTGAAAGGCTGGTAGGTGTGACGAGAATGTTGGGTCTTAAGGCAAGGGAAGTAACAGGAGAAACAAAAAAAAAAATGCATAATGGGAAATTTAATAATTTGTACATTTATCACATAGAATTAAGTGATCAAAGCAGTGTGCATGAGCTGGGATGTATGTAGCATGCATGGGAGGCAACAGAAATGCATATAAAAGTTCAGTTAGAAAAACTGATTTCTTGATGAACTGAGTGACTACCAGCTTCTCAAGAGTAACTGTGTTGTACAGAGTTATTAGATAGGTATGTTAAAATACAATGGCAAAAATAATAGACAAGATATTCCATATGTCTCATCTGGCCACTGTGTTTAAGATGTGTATTTCATGTTTACAGCTTACGATTCAGTTCCATTGCAGTGTGAATCATCTGACTGATGTTTTCAATTGTACTGATCATCTCCATTCAGATGTGGACTAGGAAGAAATCTTGAGAATTCTTATTTTCAGTTTTCTAATAGTACCGTAATCACTGTAGCAAAAGTGGAGATTATATTTTTAAATATTTTACTGTCATATCTTATACCTTCACATTTTACAGTTGAAAATAATTAACTCGCCCATTTCCTCACTTCATTGATACGAGGTATTTTGATGAATCCTCTAGCTGCTCAGCTGTTCAAGAAATTTTCTACCCTTCCTACATCCTAGAAGCTCATTCAAAGACAATGTGAAAGTATCACAAGAAGAGAGTTTATTTGTAAGCTGCTGAGTAGGAGTCTGATGTTTTATAACATTGAAATAAAGAAGTGTGGTTTGGTTCTTTTCAACAGCCTTGTTTGGAGAAGGTGATGTGCCTGGTCATCAGATGTTTGGGTTCCACACTCCAAAAAGCAAAGGGATTCTCATGCCAAGAACACCAAGAACACCAGAAACACCAAGAACACCAAAAACACCACAGTCCAGAAAGGTGAATGGAACACCACGTGCTTCCAATCATGAAGTAGCAACAGCCAAGACACCCTACTGTCTGCGCAAGAGACTGAAAAAACGTGAGTTGCCACTGTTACACCCAGTGATGTCCTCCATATCTTTATGGATGTTTAGCTGTGTTTCTAACAACAATGATAAATTTTAACTTTCTCATTTCCATGTTAGTTGCATAAGGTTGCATCACCTTGTGATTAGTATTAATAAAATATTTCTAATGGTTCCTCTATTGATTGTGATATCATAACTGTTACACATTGTCTTCATTGACCTGCTTGCTTAATATTTTTTGACCATATTTAACATAAAACACAAGTTTGTTACAGTACGCCCCCCAGTATCTGTCATTAATTGGGTCCTTAAAAGTGCAGTGAATAAGGAAACACCAAATATGGAACATCAGACTTCCATATTATAATGGTACTTTCCTCCAGGGAAGTCATAAACTGTAGCACAAACCTCATTGTTTGGGCAAATAAAGGCTAGTTTAACAATACTTGTATTGACTTAAGTATACAATATGCATGTCAGTTGTCTCCTTGAAGGGTAACTAGCTCAGCAGCTGAATAAAATAATAAAAATACAGTAAAATAAGGCACAAAATAGACAAATGTTTTGAGAAAATGAAACAAGGAGTTTTCATGGTGGACTACTGCCACTTGCTGATGCTGCTGAGTGACAGGAAGTGACATACATAATGCATGGAACAGTTGGTAATATGACAAGAGATGTGGCATTACATAGTAGGTGACAGATATGATAAATAATAAGTTGGGAAGTCCATGGGATACTGAGGACATGCTGTATTACAGTAGCTGATGAAAGTGGTGTAGTTTCTCATTGTTGTTTTATCCAAGTACAGGGTGTAACTGACATGATGTAATGGGATTCTGAGTCACACAGTCATTAATTATGTCAGGCAGTCATAATATCAACTTCTTGTTTTCTTACAACAGTGGCTGGGATAACAGGAAAGTAATAGTGGCGTTTGTCTGTGACGGTACACTGACTCATTTCCCTTCCACCCCACTCCACAAAGCATGTACAGCTAAATACCATTTAGCTGTACTTTAGGCATTATAGAAGTAGTTAAGTGTGAGAGAAAAGAGGCATCATAATATACCATATTTCCTGCCTCATAAGATGCATTTTTTCCCCCTGAAGAAGTCCCAAAAATCACCCTGTGCATGAACACCAGAAATTCAAAGGTTATGTATTAAATCTGCAACAATACCTTGGTAATTACAGGGTGCATCTTATGGGATGGGAAATATAGTAGATTGTGTAATTGTTTGACTCTAACAGTCCTGTTGTTGATCAGTGGGTACCTTTCTTCCAGTCTGACCCTGATCTCACCAGACATCTGCCTTTTGTAGCCACAAAGTAGACCCAATGGTCATTGGAACACTGTCGCAAGTACCCTGTAGGTAAATTCAGGTCAGCCAGGTTCTGGATGATAGGCACCTACTGGATGCCAAGTCATGAGACTGGTAGGACTTCATTTCTGTCCATCTAAAATACCATTGTTTGAGTAACTGATTACATCTTAATGTGTGACCCTTGCCAGAAGACATCACAGAACATTTCAAGGAAAATTATTTTATTACATTTTCCAATACAATTTTTAAATGCAGCTCTCATGCACAAACAACTTTATTTTTGTTTTTTCTCCTTGTAATGATCTCCTTTAGGTTTGCAGTAAACTTTTGTAATGAAACATATACCTACTTTTTGTTCATCATCTTTCTTCCACCACTGCACATTTGCCCCAGAAACATGAACTGAGATGAGTGATACCAGATGGACAGTACATATTTATACCAGGGTGTTCCATGACTATGGCAGAAGGGAGGTTCTTGACCTTCCATGAAGAAGCCCATAGTGCATATATTTGGTGCAGTCATAACTTGTTGCAAGGCACTCACTGCGGTGAATGCAGAAAATATCCTGGTAAGATTAAGGGAAAAATTGTCAGTAGCCTGAAGCTATTGTGGAACATGTGGACTACAACAAAATCAAAGTATGTCAAAATGAACAGCAGCTTACTGTAACAAAAACATCTCAGATCAATGTGGTTCTCAAAGGAAACCCTGTAAATCAAGGGTGGGCAATTTCCTATACATGGAAACTGAATGGACCTGTTTTGGAGAGACCATGGGCAAGAAATGTCTGTGGTTCAAAAGCTGTTAAACACACACACACACACATACACATGTGTGTGCAAATGCACATGCATGCACAGAATAAACAGTGCACCTGTCTAGCTCTACCATTTGCAGCAAACCTTTCATTTTAATTCATTGATGTCCGTATTATCAACTGTGTCTAACAGTTATGTGGTGAATATTACATAATTTGAATGTGTGCAATTTAGAGTGTGCATTCTTTGGTCCCCAAGCACTTTGAATTAATGGCTGTTGTATATTGCAGAGATTGCTATAACTGCTAGACATGCTGCTGAGGGTTACCTCAGTGATAGTGATCTCTCAGACAGCTGCAGTGAGTACAATCCTAGTGAAAGTGACAGGTCTTCTTCAAGTGAAGATGAAAGTGTTGGACATGAAGATGAGGCAATGCAGGAACCAAAATATCAGTCTAGAAGAGCCCAAAGACTGCAGGAGATGGAATATGTGAGTACAAGAATAAATTATGCTGATTATGAATAATTAATGAGAAATTTGACAGCCCAGGGTGATTGCCTTTACAGATTCCTTTACCCTGAGAAACTTAATGTAAATTGTATGATAAAATATATCTTAGAGACTTAGGGTGTGATGATCTGCAGTAGAGCAAATGAACTCAGTATAGGGTCTAGGGATTGCTCTTGCAAATACAATAATGGACCCTCAGGTTCCATAAAGGTGTGGAATTTATTTTCTAGCTCTTAATTGTCAGCTTTGCCAGAATACTTGGGAGTGTGGAGTGTGTCTTATAGTTCATTACTTATTTATTCTTTTCCTTGTTGTTACCATGTTAAATGTGTTTATTGCCATCATGGCATGGTGCATCCTCAAGTTCAAGTTGGAGGAGATGACCTTCATATATATATATATATATATATATATATATGGAGAGTAGCTGTGTCTGTGTTTCATAAGCAGTCACAGATAACCAGCACAAATTATATGTACCTTGGAGGGTGGCCTGCATAAATGCCTCACCATAAAATAGGTGGAATTTTATGTAATGCTACGTAGGTCCTCAGACTTGAATGAACTTCCAGGTTCTATAAAATGACGGAATTTCATGAGTAACTGAGCAATGGCTTCTGAAGAAGGACTGTGGTTCATGCAGTTAATTGCTAACTTAATTTAATTGGATCATTTGTGTTAGGTGACTATTTAAGAGCTTCTTTGACAGCTACCTAGCCATTGGTGGTCTATTATAAATGATTTATTGAATGAAAGCAGCAGGTATCCCATCCATTATAAATTTCGGATGAAGTCAGTAAGTCTTTAAGTAAAGTGTACTGACAGGCTGTCTATTTTTCATGAAGTGCACAGCCCATTCCTTGATATGCTGGTTTTAAAGTTGAACACCTGATGGATTGACAGATACTGGAAGCAGATGAGTTCTTTACAAATCAGAAGTCAGTGACATCTGACCACACACTGAGCAGACTACGTCAACCACTTCTGGCAGAGAAACAGCTGCATAAGCTGCTGGGAGACATGACATTATCACACAAACAAGCAGTGTACAACCTGTCTGCAGAGTACACACATTTCTTCACCAAGTGGATGTTTGCTCTGAGGTACAAAGTCAAACATATCTCTTTTGTAAAGAAATTTCAAGTTACGTGTAACTCTTTATGAAATATCAGCCTCATTGTGCAGGACACTGTGCAAGTTAGTTACCTGACTCCCTTGCAGAGGTTATTTCCTGAAGAACTGCCCAAAAAATCCCCTGTTACCAGTATTGTTGCTCATTCTATTCATTTCCCAGCATCTTAAGAATGTAGTGCCTTCATCTTTGAGGGTCTAGAGTCCTGGGAAGGACTGTAGACAAAATAAAGAATTATGAATTTACTAGTAATGTAAATGTCTTAAGTATATTCATTGCATATGTGATCTTGTGTTTTTTCAAATGTTGTTCCCAAGTACAGTACTTAGACTTTTGCATTTTAAATTGTTCACTGGCGGTGGTAATGTTACAGTTGTTTCATTTTACACAAAAGGATTGGCACAGCATTCATTCAGCATTGTTAAGGATACACTCATTGACCAGAGTTTATTAAAATTTATTCAAAGTAATGTGCATTGAAATTACCCCTAAGAACACCCATCAGATACAGCCCATCAAGATTGATGCAATGATGAACTCAGTTCATTACACTTTCCATTACACGGACATGATGGGTGATATGATATTTTTTCTTTAGAAATTCTTAGTTTCAGATTGCATAAGTCTGCTGAACATGTCTGAAACACTCTTCTTCTCAAATATCCATGTAAAAAGAAATCACAAGCCAACAGATTGGGCGAATGGGCTGGCCAAGAAATGTCATCATAAACATCATTTTTGGAGAATATCTCTACGGTGAATGCACAGTGGACAGCTGGCCTGAGATCCATATCTTTACCAATGGTGTCCATAGCTGAACCTACAGTGAGCTTAGTTTCATGCCCTCTCTGGGGCTACCTGACTACTACATAAATCAAGATAATGAATGAATGCTGCCCCACCCTTTAGATGCATTAATTGGAAGGGTACCAGGACAGCTCAGTATAATCACTCAGCCATAAGTTGGATGACTAAGTGATCAGGTTTTGATTCCCAGCAGGGGAAAGTGTTTCTCTTCTGAGTTCCATAGCTGGCTCTGGGACACACCCAGCCTTGCATTCAGTGGGTACCAGTAGTAAAGGAGCTGGTCCATTGAACTGACTACCCACCTCAATCTAGTGTTGATGTTAGGTTTACACGGAGAAATGCCTACTCTCACCCATATTTCTGTACTGCATGGTGTTTAGTTAAGCACAAGAAAGCTTGACCTTTCCATACACATTGACCCGTTGATAAATTAATACCATGTTCATAAAAATACCACTTACCTTGAAAGGACCCTGAAGTATCTGAAACCCACTGTGTTCCTTTTTCCAAAAAAAGAGGGAAAAATCCTTGTATCTCTCTCTTTTGCACATTAATACATGTCATCCCAACTGATTTTCCACTAGACAATGGCTCAAACAAATGCAGTGCATAATACTTTTGAACATTCTGAGTAGCTTGATTGAAAACATCATATGTTCATATAAAAAGTACTGTTTTTCTACTTTGTTACTTGTCACTGTAGCAGTTAAATGAGTGACTGAAAATAGGTGTGTGACATAGCTTGTAAACAGACACATGAAGAAAGAGAATGAGAAAAGCATTACCCATTGACAGAGATCCCAACTGTCAGCTGAAGAAAATGAAAATAAGTGAATGTTTAGGAACCACATAGCTATCTTCCTTTTCACAAACTTGATAGTTCCAGACTGACATATGCTTGTCCCTGCAGGGAACGGTATAGTGTGTTGCTGTATGGGTTAGGCTCAAAGCGCCGTACACTGCAACAGTTCCGAACCACAATGCTTCAAGACCAGCTGGTGCTGGAAGTGAATGGATTCTTCCCCAGTCTGACCATTAAGGAGGTAGATAATATCACCATATTTTCATTACTAATCTGTGTGGGACTTACTGTGCAATATGACATATTTTGTTAATTTTTGTGTTTAAACCTCATCCTTTTTCGTAGTTCTTTAATGCATTACGCGTTGTGAAGGTTCAAGTTTTCTGCAATGTCATGATATTTTGAAGGATTGTAGTGCGTTTGCCCTTAGGGTCAAGCAGTCCAAGTTGATAACTGTGAGCATGTGCATGCATATGTGTGCACACACATCTATTTACAGTAAATTACTGGCTGTAGCTTGCTATTTGTACCACATGCAGTGTTTTTCTGCAGATTGTAGATTCAATAGCAGATGATCTGCTTGAACTGTCAGAGCGCCCAGCAGGGATGTTAGAATGCCTGGAAGTGATAGAAGAGGAATTGTGCAATGAGCTCTTTATCATCATTCACAACTTGGATGGCCCCATGCTGCAGTCCAACAAAAGTCAGGATGTGCTTTCACGGCTTGCCCAGATGGACCATATACACCTAGTTGCATCCATCGATCACATCAATGCTCCACTAAGTGAGTTCCCACTGCTTTTAAATTTTGTAATAGTAACAAGATTCTTGTTTTCATAAATCCATTAGATGTGCTCCATCTTGTTACTTTTATTATGGCAACATGTTTAAAAGTGTCAGCTATGTTTCCAATGTGACCAGACTGAAATCAGATGTCTGTAACAAAATGAAATTGTGCACACGTTTTCTGTCATACACGTACGTCATAAAGGAGTAACTCTAAATTAAGTTTCTGCAAGAGTTAATATTAAGATACAGAATTTGTCTGAATGTAATTTAAGATTTAGCTTTCTCTCACCCTATTTATTCTGGTCACTCTGAAGAATGTGTGGTGTAAGAGCATCACTCACACAAATGTTTGTGCTGTCTTTAGTTTCCAGTCTTGAATTTCTTGACTCCAAATGCATACAGAAGGAAAGTATAACCTTGTCTTCTTGGGTGTTCCTTTCATAACTGTTCTTCTATTTGCTCTTTACACTTCATATGTGGAATTCAAATATAAACTACCATCCACATGAAAAGACCAAATTGATACAAAAGTTTCAAACCTCTATAAGGGGAGGGAAAAAAAGGAGGGGGACTTATCAGTTGGTTTGTCAACTTCTGAACACTGATCAAGCATATCTTACAGATTTGCTTTGTGCTGAGTATTTATCACACAATTCATTCCAAACAGTTTGCCCTGCTTCTTCAACTTTTTATTTGCTTTGTGCTGAGTATTTATCACACAATTCATTCCAAACAGTTTGCCCTGCTTCTTCAACTTTTTGTCACTACATCAGTTAGAAGTGTCCAGTCAGATGTCAATAATTCACTGTCATCTCATATCATCAATAAACCTATCTTATGCCCTAGTAGCATAAAGACATTAACTTTTAATATGTTTTTACTTGTAGGAACACAGTGGTTTATGGTCCCTGTTCATTTGCATGGAATAGCTGAGAAACAGAATGTCAAGTTGAATTTCTGATCTCAAGTCATCTTCTTTGTTTTTAATATTGAATTTATGATATATGTTTCAGTCTGGGATCAAGCAAAATTGAGTCGTTATAACTTTGTTTGGTGGGATGTTACATCTCTGCAACCTTACAATGGGGAGACACAGTTTGAGAGCTCACTGCTAGTGCAGAAATCTGGTGGCCTGGCACTGTCATCCTTGTCCAATGTGTTCCATTCCCTGACCACCAATGCACGCAGCATCTTTATCATAATGGTACGCTATCATCTGAGAAACCACAAGGATCCCACATATTTAGGTAATTTGCTTGCTACTAGAATGAACAGCTTTACTGACTGTAGAGCAAGATGATATAGACTTCTGATTTCAAAAAGGCATATATTTGAAGAGTGCAATTAATAGTACATGCGGTCTTTATATTTATGTTCTGAATTATGTTGCTTTAAACACATACAGAAGGAAAGTGTGGAACCTATTGTTCTGTCCATGGATAGGTGTTTACATGAAAGAATTTGGAAGCATGTAGTTGAGGCATAGGTGAATGTATTGTGCAACTGCAGTAGAATGTGTATGGCTTACAATGGAAAGTTCAGAACATATATTGTAAGAAATAAATGATTGCCCCTTAATTTCTGTCTTGGAAATAAGGCACCTACAATAGGGCCTTTTTTCCAGTAATTTCATTGTAACAAGTCATTTCTATTCTGCTGTAACTTTTAGCAACCATCTGTCCCTGCAGTTTTGCCTCTCAAACTGTTCATAATTGGCAATCAATGCAGTTTTACCTGTCACACTGTTCTTAGCTGGCAGTCCATAAAGGCAGCTTTAAGCTGCCCTGCATGTAATAGATTAATGAACCCATGTACATTATATCATTCTGGTGACAGACAGTACTTCACAACTGAGCCTATGTTTATTAATTGGTTTCTTTGGAGGTTATTTTGATGGTACTCTAGCAACTAGTGTTTATTTCAATCAAATAATTATGTATGATGTGGAAAGGACCTGGGAGAAACACCTCTAACCTGTTTCAAAGTTCAGCCTAGGAATTTACCTGGGGGAACTCAGGAGAGATGAAAATACACTGCCTGAAGTGTAAATGTATGTCTGTTATGAGGTCTCAAAAATATGCATTGACACCAGCCTCCATTAAACCTCCAAAAATATAAACACAGCAAGTTGACTCCATTGGTGGTAACATGGCAGACCTTTGTTGGGAGGTGCCTGTTTTGAACTTCACTGCAGCACCAACTATCTTGACATAGGTTTTTATAGATTTCCAAAGTGCCTCTAAACAAGGACTGCTCAACCTTTTATGTGGTGCAGGCAACTTCAGTGAAATATGGTCTGCATGCAGACAACATGAAATTCAATACACAGAATAAAGAATGAACACACATAAATAAATTTTACCTGTGTGCTTTTCTGTACACCATGTGCAATAAAAATACACTGATATTAACAGGAAAATTGATAAAAGATGCAATTCAAAACATAGGCTAGAGTGTCACTATTTTTATTATATTGTAACTCAATGAATTAGTAACATGATGTGTGTCTCCATAAATAAACAGTTCATACATTTTCAAAGTTGCTTCAGCATTGTCTCGGCTTTTTCAGGAAAGGGTTAAAAGATGTTTTCTCATTTCTAAAGTCAGGGTGAGTAACATGTTGCATGCCAGCTATGGGTTCATCTGCCCTGCTGTAGGCAATTGCTGGTATAGTATCTTAAATTAGGCTACCATGAGTTGCTGACAGCCATAGTACATTACAGATAAATGAAATCCAAAATTGTGTTTGGGATGTTTTGGAATTACTTAGATTGCTGGCGTTGTTAGAGAAGAAAACAGGGGAGAGATGAGTTGATACGTGTTTTTAAAAAAGCAGTTACCATTTCATTTGTCTGAACAGAAATGGAGAAACCACAAATTCATTTTCATTATGTTTTTATGAAATTTTGTTTGAATGATTTCTACAGTTTTTTTTTTACCCTGCTGTACAATTTATTCTGCAGGAATGCCATTCAAAGACCTATACTCCTCTGCAAGAGAAGCACTTCTGGTAAGTTCTGATCTTGCACTTCGAGCGCAACTTACCGAGTTCCTTGACCACAGACTAGCACGCCAACGCCGCAGTCCTGATGGATCAGAACTACTTCAGCTGCCTATAGATAGCACGGTGTTACAGCACTTTTTGGAGCAAGTGGAAGGGAACCCTTAATGAAGGTACATGGTCAGTTGTACAGAACACATACATATGAATAAAATTAGATGGGATCACAGGACCTTCTAGCATGACAGCCAGTAACCTATGTGAAATCCTAACAATATTTTTGTATTACACTTGTACGCGTGGGTGGTACATAAGAATTAATATATGCGCTGGTTCAATAAACAAATGGACTGTAATTTATTCTCTGGTAGCTGTTACACAAGTTACTTGTTACCTTCACTGTATTTCAACTGGTAATTTAGAATAATCTTCATTACAATGTTCTTACGTAATGTTATCTCATCACAACGAATGTGAGGGTATGAGAACCCTAATGTGTCGCTACTGAACACAATGAACACATGCACATCACCTCCTTGCG
>Ga0209629_10003384_pt1 | contig 11411 bp, 10 predicted proteins | sample TergutCu122P5_FD_187286 | JGI IMG/M metagenome (GOLD analysis project Ga0209629, IMG submission 187286) | Cubitermes ugandensis P5 segment gut microbial communities from Kakamega Forest, Kenya - Cu122 P5 (SPAdes) (version 2) | ecosystem: Host-associated > Arthropoda: Insects > Digestive system...
ATACTTGCTTAATAAAGACCAACAAGATGCACGTTTCTTTCTTAATTTATTCGAACAATCTATCTTCTACATGTTTCGAACAGATTAACTATTCATAATCAGGAGGTAGTTACTGTATTTGCAGTATATGGTATTTACCATGCATCTGTGTCGACTAACTGCTAACACGATCTGAGTCGACGCAGATGCATGGTACATACCATATGCTGCATATACAGTAACTACCTCCCGATGGTGTATAGTTAATCTATTCGAAACATGTAGAGGATACATTGTTCGAATAAATTAAGAAAGAAAAATGCATGCATGTTGTTGGGCTTTATTAAGCAAGCTCCATATTCATATACTCTCACGAAACGCAGACGTTATATAATCTTACGAACCCTAGTGCCGTTACGTAACACATTCCTGTGTGTCTTCCTATCCTTCCACCCGCCAGGACAGAAAAAGAAAGTGAATTGCTCCTCACATTCTCGTCCCAAAGTAATTTTATGCAAGGTTTCGAACGCCTAAGTCTAGTCTGTTTAGTCCCACCGCAAATGAGGTGAGCTACGGGACCCTACAATTGCCACTTTTAACGAATATTTAAACATCAACGCCAAAGGGATACCGCACAGCAAATTCTCTATAAAAGCACCTATAGCCTTGCCCACATCGACTGATTCTGGAGTCTGAATTGTGACTAACTTAAGAATTAAATTTTTGATTTGTTACATACCCATCTAAACATATTTCTTGTATTCAGCATACTTCCAATTACTGCGCTCATCGTCTCACCCTGAGCAGTTAACACGTTAACACTAAACGTAGGTATATGCTCTGTGACGTAAGTGGTACCGATCTGTGGGTGGTACGAATAATTTTCGGTAATAACTGGATGCGGAAATGACGTAGTGGCGGGAATTATATGACAGGTGATTAATCACAGGATTTGGCAATGGCAACTATATTTTCGAAGGAAAAAATTTTGTCAGCTGAAAATCTTGAACCGAATTTCTTAAAACATGATAATTCAAAGAATGTTGTGTTATTATCCGATGTGCCGAAATTATGTTGCGATGAGCCATGTGTTCTCGGTGTTGATGAAGCAGGAAGAGGGCCTGTGTTAGGTAAGACACGAATGTGAGGTTAGAGCAGTATCCTTGTTTTAAAAGTCGGTGACCGAATCTTCCAAGTTTCCCAGACAGTGTTGGGGTATTACAACAAAGCTTATGAGGACGAACAATTGGTTACTGTTTTTTTTTTTGTTCTGTTGAATGTGAAAATTTTCTGAACTTATTTTGAGGTGGAATAACTGGGCATATGCCATTCTTGCTTGAGGACGGAAGTGTTGTGTTATTTCTTCTGTCGTTTCCCGTAACCATGGCAGTTTTAATCGCATAGAAAGCCTGTATCGGCCGGGATAACCTATGATATCTGGTGTGCTTAGGTAGCTATAAAAGGAACGTTCTGTACAAGAACCAGTCCATGTAACAAAAATCATTCCATTACTGGACGGGTAACAGTGTACTATGTTGGACTATGCAGCACTTCTGTCCAGGTGTTGGCTTTGGTGGAATCCAATGAATTTAGCAGTATGACATTTTCTTTGCATATGTTTTAATGACTTTTCCCTTGTGTTTTAAAAACAGCAAGTGCAGGTATATATATTTTGGCCTGACATCAACTATCAACCCCTTTCATACTCGTCCATTTTTCTCGTTTAGAGCTTTTTTCATGCTTTTTAGTGGTGCAGTTTACTTTGTAGTATCACCTGTGGCAGTAACCAGTCCTTTAATACAAGACGTAAAACTTCAAAGCTTATAGGAAAACTGTTTAAGTAGAGTGTGATGTTTACATACCGAGAAATTATGGAGGGTGTCATGTTATAACTAATCCAAATTCTGGTTGTTTCTAGTGATTTGAGAGGGTAGAAAATAATAAAACTGTTGACATACTTTGGCTCAGGCTAGGATATATATCTGAAATTAAATAAGGTTTGAAATGAAGTGGGAAAGTTTCAGTTCTGCTGAAGAGAAGTGACAAGAGAGGAATTAGTAACTTATCACATAGACTGAACCACAAAACACTGGAACTACCCCTGCAACCATGTCATAAATAATTATGAAAAAATATTTTACTTTATTTTTATATGTACTGGATCTGTGTGATCATATTGTGTGATGTAAACCTACAGTAGCATATATTATTGTTGTCACCCCTGTTAATGATACTTGTGACTGCAACATGTCATGAATGTTGTAATTTGGACACTTTTGTATCAAATAAATGTCCATGGCACTTTTCTTTATAGGCCCAATGGTGTATGGAATCTGTTATTGCCCATTGAGTAAGGCAGAAAACCTCAAGGCTTTGGGATGTGTGGATTCTAAAAGCATTACGGAGGAAAAGAGAGAACTTATATTTGAGAAACTCTGTGCAGAAACAGAATACATTGGGTGGGCTATAGAAGCCATCTCCCCCAACTTCATCTGCAACAGAATGTTACGAAGGTACAACCCTAGAACTGAAATACTGTAACTTCAAAACCATTAAAATGTCTGTGATTTCCAAGTGTATATAGTGACAGATATAATTACAAACACAGATGTTTTCTACATAATTTGATATTCAGTTCATTTAAAATTTCAGTTATGTGTATTTTATGTTTAATAATTAACTTTGGTGTTTTCAGACAGAAGCATTCATTGAATCAAATAGCACAGGATTCAACAGTTGGGTTGATAATGAAAGCAAAGGACTCAGGAATAAAGATTAGCGAAGTTTACGTTGATACTGTTGGAATGCCTGAGAAATATCAGGTTAGTTAAAAGTGTGTAACAACATTTTGTGTTCTGTAGTTATATTGATGTTTAAAAGAAATAATGTATCAACTGTATATTTTGCAGGAAAAGCTATCAGAAATATTTCCAGAATTTAAGATTACAGTTGCTAAGAAAGCTGATGCCATTTACCCCATTGTAAGTGCAGCCAGCATCTGTGCCAAAGTGTCCAGAGACAGAGCTCTGAAAGTGTGGACATTTCAAGAGGGCCTCGAAGCAACTCCAGATGACTTTGGAAGTGGCTACCCCAATGGTAGGTAATTGTTTCAGAAATATGAGTTATTACCAGAAGGTAAACGAATTGAGGGAGAACTGATGAAACAGCTCACTTTAATAACTGTGACTGAGTAGTGCTCTCCCTGTGCCCCCATACTCTCATGCCATATTACTTCCCCATTATCTCATACTTTTTTCATATGGGGAATGTTCCTTCTCAGATGCAGTCCAAGAAATGGTATGGAATAAATTTAAGTCATAAATACAGTATATAAGCACACTTTTTTTCATTAATTATTATTTTTCCTATTCACATTTTGTTTTCGGAGGACAAACTGTTAAAGATGACTCAAAAGGTATCATGGGTGTCATTTGAAAAGTCACCATTCACATCCTGATAATCGATAGTGTTGTAGGTTTCCTCACCCTTCTCCCTCAAGTAGATGGTAGTATATTTTGTAAATTAGGAACTGATCCCTTCTTCCTGTATTCTTCCCAAATCATCATTTATAATCAGGCTGTAATTTCTCAGATGATACTGCATAAACTAAGCAACTGAAATTATTACTGTAGCAGAACAAATTTTTTCCCCACAGATCCTGTAACAAAGGCATTCCTGACAAAGAATATTGATCCTGTGTTTGGATATCCACAACTGGTTAGATTTAGCTGGTCAACAGCCGGAAAAATTCTGCAACAACATTGTGCAGTCGTGGAGTGGTAGGTAGTTCAACATGACTGACTAGACAGGGGAAACTAAGGGCCACTGTGTACACTGAGAGATATTTTATTGTTGACTAAAGTATGTATTGGTAAAATGTATGAACATAGGTGTATTTATTCCAAAGGCCTTACTATTTAGGAGATGCTTCAGACATTAAGGTTGCCTTTCTGTCCACCATACTTAGTTCTTTAATTCTGATTTCCATCTTCACATCTAATTGTTTAATTAAGCCTGCCCAAAATGCAGTTCACAAATGTTAATTACCATTGTATTCCACATTTAGTATCAAACCCTTCACCTGGTTTTGTGTGGGTGTGTACCTGTATTGGAATCTCAGAGGTGTCTTTCCTTTAGTGAGGATTACTTTGCATCAAATACATGCATAAAACCTTCTTCACGTTTTAGTGGTTTGGAGAGGTGGAGGAATAAACTTGAAATTGTTCAGAATTTTTTTTTGTTGATATCAGCAAATTGCCCATTCTTCATAAGTGTGCAATGATTCTATTGATGTTCCAGGTCTGATGAGGAAGAAGAGCAGAGTGGTGCAAGTAAAAATATGCACATAACTTCATTTTTTAAACAAGCTGGCTCTAACAAGCGGCAGAAAACAAAACACACCTTTTTTACAGTACGAAACCTTGATGTCTTAGATTCACTCTGATTTGAATATGATGTGTTGTTCTTCTTCAGCAAAATGTGCATCAGATGGGTTGAAGAGGCAAAAACTTCAGTTCAGAACTTTCTGAAGTACAGGGATTTTTACTGTGAAAAAGATTTTTTTTTTTTTGGTTCACATCTTTCTGTGCATGACAATTCACATTATCAAGTTAAGCAAAATAACTTGATTTATACCATGCTCAAATTGGTGCCATAAATGGCACATCAGTTTAAGTCACTTGAGAGTTTCTCTACATCACTGTCAGTATGTTTAGATATTACTGTAAATTTTGGTTTGATTTTATGGGTGTTAATGACTCATTTTTCTTGGTCTTCAGATAACAATCTTATTACATGTATTTATACATATTACAAAGCATATTCATATCGCAGCTGCAGCCACATCTGTTAGTAATTTTTGAGTCAGCATGTACACTACTTTGTGAGAAGTTTTAAATAAAAAGTACCAGTACTTCAAGAGATACCAGTTTTCCATTTTTGCTGTTTCTGTAATTCAAGAGTAGAAAATTTTCCATATGCATGAAAGAAAGGATGTATGCAGTATTGTGAAATCTTGGGTGAACTTACGAGGAAGCACTGCTGATTCAGTCATGAAACTACGCTAAGCAGTCTAGTGACAAAAGATAATGCTGTACTCTTGTCATTTTGCCACTTCACTCTGTCAACCCTTTAATCCTCTACACTGTTAGATGACTCTGCCTTTATATTTTTCACAAATCCACCTAACATATGTGTAGTGCCCAATTGCAATGAAACAGTACTTTTTAACATTACTTTCACTTTGCATGAATAATAAAGAAATTTACATATTATACAGTGTTTCATGGAATGCCTCCTGCAAGCCTCTAGCTTCTGGTACAGTACAACAGGCTTTGTTAAATAATCCCCCTGTGGGTGAAGAGTCATGCAACAGAATGATACAGACTGTGAAAAGTCCACCCACTGGGGGTGGGGGCATGTCTCTAGGATGTGAACCAGTTATATGGTTATTTATTGGAAGATGGAACAGGGAGAAATGGCCATTCACAGTGTCCAGCAAACTGGTCACTACAGACATGCGATCTAAAGCCGAGGTTCCTCGTATCTGAGAACATGTTACCCGGTATTACCAGTAGTTAGGAGCTTTCATCAGGAACAGACCCCAATCATGGGATTCTCAGCCTCCCATGGAATTTGTGTTGAAGTCCCCTCGTACAAACTACCAGTTGGACAGGCAGCAAAATTTACAACAAACGAATGTCAAATGTAAGCAAGACACATTTCACAGGGACTCGCGCACTGGAACAGAACAATGATACATAACCAGGCTAACAGAGTAAGTCAACGCAACAACTTAACAAATTCGTATTTTCAAACCACAAACTGCATGACGGTCTACTTACACTACTATCATGAACGTAATTTGTTCCAGTTGTAAGTACAAGGGTAGTGAAGCGCAGTTTGGTCTTTACTGCTTTCAGCTTCATCCAACAAATTAACTGAAGTAGACAAATACAAAAAATGTGAAAAAGCAACTAGAAAAGGAGCTGAAGAGGTGCAATCTTGCTTCACCTGTGCATATGTTTTAAAACTTCTAGTTAATTCCACACAAAACAACATATTTACTGTTACGCCTTCTGTATGTGAATTTAATAACTGCACCATTCTTGTGTTGTATAGTTATGCCAGCGTGGACTGTATTACTGTTTTATCCTAATCATTCCTACTGATGTGTATTGCCACATGTTTATTACTACGCGTGTAACTCTGGAGCCCAAGTCACAGGCCATGGGAATAGTTCTAAGAATTCTGTACACGCTCATGTTCGCTGGGATAGCAGAGCAGCCTGAATTGCAGGGTTGGACACTCAAGGCGACTAGCAGTCGTGTGACCCGTCAGTTGATGGTGAATCATTTGTACTTTATTTGCAACCTTACATTGCATTACACAGACACTCTCAATCAAGCAGTCTCTGGAACAAGACGTTCCAACATCATCTGTCGAGTCTAGCTGCAGCAGTGGTGCCTAATTAGTCTCCTTCTGTGTGTGTAACTACTAATTTTTAGTAAAGACTATCAGTGGAAGTCTGTGAAAGTTACACTGCATAGCCATCACCACTCCCTCACTCCTAAGCAAAGTCGTCGGGTCTACGCCCTGACCGGACAATATCTGAGATACGTCCGATCAGTGTCGTTTCTTTGGCAGATGCAACATATGTTCAGCATGTGGATCACACAACCACAGGAAAGAATATACCATATTTAACCAAATACAAGACAACCCTGCATATAAGATGCTTCGCCTCTCTCTCTCTCTCTCTCTCACACACACACACACACACACACACTAGTGTTAAGGAACATACCTACAAAAAACCTGTTTAATGCTGTGCATGATTATAAGATAAACTACTTTTTTGGGAGCCAGGACAACCAAGCTGGTACAGTGACTAGGCTACAGGCTAGATTTGGGGTTTGAATCCCACCAATCACCTCTAGCTAATGCTAAGGATAAGAACAAGCGCACCCATAATTGTGCTCCCCCTGTATGCCTTTACTGCGTGGACATGGACAACTTTTTCACTTCCTACTTTTCAGATAATGAATTAGGAAAGAACTCAGGTTTTACATTTGGGTACATACAGTATGATACAAATTGAACATTCATATAAATTTTTTTACATTTATTAAACACCACTGATGTTACAAAATTTAGTGTCACAGTCTATGATGTTTCCATTGCTGTCGCTGCAGCACTTTCTTCTGTGTACTTTCCCTTCTCCTTACCCAATGCTGCCAATCGTCCTTTTGATCGCCTGTCGATAATCTTCTTCCTATCCTTGTCCATCTTCAACTTCACAATTACAGTCTGGAGCAAACAAAGTTTTCTGAATCCCTTGCCTGATGTTCGCTACACCCTTGCCTGACGTTTGCTACACAAACAGGGTCCGCCAAAAAAATGTATACACACTTTAACAGATGGCATCTGTGTATTGTTTTCAAAGTTGAATTGAATTATCATTACAATATGTAGCATGGTGTTTTCTCAACAGATGTCGCTACTCGCATGACTGTAAGATCATGTGACGTATGATAGTGAAAAAAGAGGGCCGGAGCATGGTTGACATTTGAGGAATGAAAGTCCATTTTAAAGTGGTATATCAAGTTTGAAAATGTCGCTGAAGTTCAACATCAGTGAAAGCGTGAGTTTCAAACACAACCTCCAACACGCTTGACAATTACACGGCTTTGTGACAAGTTTGATACACATGGTACCATTTTTGATGTGCATAGGGGAAGATCCGGAAGACCTCGTACAGCTACAAGTCTTGCTTCTTCAGCTATGGTTTTGGAAAGGTTTACGTCGCCACGGAAGTCTGCTACACAATGTGCATGTGAGACAGGGGTTAGCAGTACAAGTGTACAATGCATTCTGAAAGCCGTTAAGTGGAAAGTGTACATCCCCAGATTATTGCACGCAATAAATGACAACGATCCGGATCGCTGAATGCAGTTTTGTGAGTGGTTTCAGCAAATGGTAAATGAGGATGAAGAGTTTGTGACAAAGATTGTGTGGTCTGATGAGGCCCAATTCAAGCTTAATGGAACAGTGAATCGTCATAATTGTGTTTACTGGGCACCAGAAAATTTACACATTCATGTTGACATGGCGGTCAATGTACCGGGGGTGAATGTCTGGTGTGGAATGTCAGCTAGAGGTTTAATAGGACCCTTCTTATTTGAAGGTACTGTTACTGTGAAGCGTATCTGGAAATGTATGCTCATCCATTTTACCAGCTATACGTGCACTTTATGAAAACAGTGAGGTCTTCTACCAACAAAACGGGGCACCCCCACACTACCACTGAGACGCACGGGCTTTGCTGAAAGGACACTGGATAGGACGAAGAGGTACATTTGAATTCCCACCACGTTCAACAGATTTAACACCTCTGGACTTTTACCTTTGGGGGAACTTGAAGGATGTCATGTATCGCAGGAAACTGGCTACACTGGGGGACCTTCGTGCAGAAATTAGAGCAGCATGTGCAGCAATCCCCATACACACTTTGACCGAGGTTGCTCAATCAACTGCTCGCCGTTGTAATAGGTGTCTAGCCACTAACGGCAACCACTTTGAGCACCTCCACTAACTGTACAGGTACAGGAAACTTGTATTGTGCTCTACTGTAACTTGTATTCAACTTGTGATGTATAATTAAATTTAGTACTAGCATACAACATAAGAGTTTTCTTTCGTTAAAGTGTGTATACATTTTTTTGGCAGACCCTGTATACTCTTCTGTGAAAATTTTGTGAATATAGCCCAACTTTGTATGTAGGCTCACAAGTAATGTGGGTCTTTCCATACTCATATTTCTTTCATCAATGAAGCAACTGACAACACTGTTAAATGGAACATTTCTCTATGTATGGGCACCAAGTCATAAACTTAAATAAACCATACCTTTGAAGGGTGAATTCCAACATAAACGCTGGCACCATTAGCCTTCTCACGCTGAATCCTTTCAATGTATACAACAAACTTTTTCCTGTACACCTGTACAACTTTCCCAACTTGTTGGCCCTTGTAATGACCTCTTACAACCTAGGGAAAAAATAAACAAACACTCACAAGTTCTTAATGCACACACATTCTCCAGATGCTTCCAGAAAGAATCAGTGTAATCAGTGCCATACTTTCACCAGGACACAGGCTGAACAATGAGGGCAGCACATCACTGTGGAGAACCCAGGCAACGGCAACCACACACTATCCAACACCTGCCTCATCTGTGAATGGTTTAGTTCATCATTTTCAAATATGAACCAGTGAGTTTTATGTTATATATATGAAGGCCCACTTCTACCACAATTAATAAGCATGTAATAAAACCAAACAGTTGCTACCACAAATGAAACATGTGCAAACTTTAATATTTCTATCAGCTGTATTCTTTTACCAAACATTATTAGTGTCCCAACCTCTAAAGCAAGAGACCATGTGTTAAAGTTGCAACACTTCAATGGTCATTCCGCTGACCAGCAGCTTACATAACAGCGTAAGTTTGGCCTGAGAGATAGTGGACATTGTCTTATCAATGCAGCACATGGAAATCTGCTCAGGAATGACCTTGGTTTAAAGGAACATACCCCACAAGTTCTCTTCCATACATATGATACTGTACATTACACAGCAGCACATAGGACAGAACACAGCGTCATGAAACAAGACGTCCACACATTTTCCAAAAATCTAGGAGCCACCTTCAAATTCTAAGTGCCAGGGACAGTCACATAAGCAAGTTCCACACTGGAGACCCACAATTCCAGAGTGATGTGTGATCTGTTATGTGGTACTTTCTGCTCAATGTGAACTGATACACATTTTACATGTGACGACTGGAGGGAGAACGCTCCAAAAATTACGCTGAAAATCACTTTACAAGATTTTTTCACCTGGGGCTTATGGACCCCTGAACATGAACCTTCCAATTTCATAAAGTAAAAGGCATGGCATTCAATCAACAGAGGGACAAATAGCCTATCCCCCAGCACAAAGAAATATAGCTTAATACTTCTAATGCAGAAAAATCAGTACCAATTTCAAGCAATTCTGCAATATGCCTGGCACCAATTATTTTAAACCAGTCACATCACATGACTCCATTTTATATTTATGTTGTACAGATTCTAAGCTTCGCACAAAACAGTGATCTAATGGAATGTTACTTTGACTGAGCTAGTGAACTAGGTCTGGGCATGAGCAGTGGTGACAGATGGTAGTATATACAAGCAATACTGCAGGAACTCAAACCCTGATCTACTGTGAAGTAAGTGCACCTACAATAACTGCAAATCTTCCGGGGCGCGCGGTGGCGTAGTGGTTAAGGCACTACGCTACAAACCGGCAAGTCACGGATTCAATTCCTGATGGTGTCACCATTATTTTTCAGTGACATAATCCTTCCAGTGGCACTATGGCTCTGGGGTTGAATCAGCCTCTAACAGAAATGAGTACCAGGTGTATTTCCTGAGGGTAAAGGCGGCCGGTGTGTAAGGCTGACAACCTTACCACCATCCTGTGCTGTTGTCATGAAATCTGGGAACCTTAACTTCCTGGAATCCTCTGGGCCACTCCAGGCCTGTAACAGGACTGCTATACCATACAATGTATCTTCCACCACTGATTTGGTTCCAATGTATCTTGTTTACCGTAACTTCACAGCCTACAAGTCTTATTATGCCAATCACTATCATTCAATAGTAATTTCAGAAGGCACAACTGTAAATATGGCATTTTGTTGTACAATTCAAATGATAAAAATATGACTGAATTTGAACCAGGAGCCGGAAATGGGTCATTGCAAGTTATACAACCAAATCAGTAAAGCATTATGTCGAGAAGATAATAAAGGTACCTAATCAAAATACTCCATCAAATGTAGAAGAGAAAAGGATCAGTGATTGAATATTGAAGACATATGTAACATACAGAGCACCCAAATTGTGAAAGTGATTGCATCACCAATGTTGTATTTGCAAAGTGACAGACTGACAAGCTTTGTTTTTAAACAGATTGAGTTTCAGGGATTTAATTTCCAATAGAATATATTTCATTTTGTATTTATGTGACTCTGTGAGTGTATTTTTATGAAGATTTGTGATATGATAGACTTTCATGTATTTCTAAGAAATCATACTTTTGAGTTAAATATTCTTGACATAGATGTATAGTCCCTGTGAAATCAAGAAAAAGATTTACTTAACGACATGCTCTAACGGCATAGAAAAAATAGTCTGTGTCATCATCTTATGCCATCAGTCTCAAAAATCCAAAGAACAAATTTAACAACAGTAATGACCGAGTTTAATGGCTGCAGTAGTTAACAGTATCTACTGAGTTTTACAACTTGTTTAATCAGAAATACTACTGTTCTTAGTATTTAACTGTGGTTTCATTTATCATAAACCAAAACATAATGCCCCCCC
>Ga0209629_10003385_pt1 | contig 11411 bp, 3 predicted proteins | sample TergutCu122P5_FD_187286 | JGI IMG/M metagenome (GOLD analysis project Ga0209629, IMG submission 187286) | Cubitermes ugandensis P5 segment gut microbial communities from Kakamega Forest, Kenya - Cu122 P5 (SPAdes) (version 2) | ecosystem: Host-associated > Arthropoda: Insects > Digestive system >...
CCCCCCCCAACTTGACCAATAAGTGCATGCCCTATGCTCTGCCAGTGTTGTGTCATACGCTGAGTATCGGTAAAGGAGGCAAGATAATGTTTTATTGTGAGAATGAGTCCTATTTCTTGTTTGAACCATGCTGCTGTATCAGGTGATTCCAGACATGTAACATCCCTACACAACGTAACGTAAAGTCCCATGATCCCACAAATAATCCCCTTCACAATCCACTTCAAATTCAATTCCCAGCAGCTGCCAATTGCTCTGGGTCCACTAACACATAAGGGTTTATAGCGACTGATTCGGTGTGTATGCATGTGTGTGTGATAAACATTTCACCACGCTTTCCCAACAAATGCATGTGTACTTACTATAAGAGCTGCAACTGCATCATCCATACTTGGCAGCTGGATCAGAGCCATCTTTCTGTCCTTACTGCAAACATTAGCACAGAGCAGAATGAGAAGGCAAATTAAGACCCACTAACAATATAACAAGAACTTCAATTTTATGTAATTTAGCCCAGCACTTATAAAAGAGAGGATACAAAGAATAGCTCCTCACAAACTAGAACTCCTGCATAAAGCTATGATCAGAAAAATAAAATTATTTGCTTCACAATACTTTCATTTATTGGTACCATCAATCTCTAAGATCTTCACGGACAGATAAATGAATGAGGATTTAGTACTGGTGGAAAGATGATGACAGGAGAATGACAGACAACCCCACACCAATGCCACCTTGCTGACCACAAATTCCACACGAACTGGCCTGAAAATGAATCTGGGTCTCCGTGGAGACAGCCTGGTGACAAGTGTATTATTGTTATCCAACTACGTTGTAAGTGCAATGTTGTCAACTCTGCTTCCTTAATGAAACAGTTATGTGGTTCCTACAGCAGCACTGTCATGCTATGAATTTTCATCTTTTAAATAAAATCTTCTTGGGTTGACTGCTCCATCTGGTGGTTACAATACATCAACATTTCAGAGATCTGATAATGAAGACACAGTTGGTCTCTGAAAAGCTGGTGTGTTTGAACCACGTGATGTGGCTATCAGCCTATTATTTAATTTTCTCAGTGCAAAAAGTCCAAGGTATATCCATCTCTTCCTTAGACTTCATATTTTATATGTTACAGCTCTTACATCAGCAGATGCTCAGTTCAAATATCACCACCAGTTACAATGCCAGTAATGGAAAGTCTAACATAATATACCACACTAGGAAAACTGTTTATTAAGTTTGTAACTTCTTCAAAGCTGTTTCTAAGCAATCTGAACATGGTGGAAAATAAATTTCAACAAAACACAACAAATAAGGCAAAGTGTATAATGTACACTGTAAGGCAGCAACTGTGAGGAAGCTCTGAAACAGCCCATCAGGTAGTCGTTTCTCTCAAGAAAATATACAACATGGAACATCACACTACAGACATGAATAGCCTAAACACTTTGCTAAGCAATAACGCTAACAGTAACGATGGATCAGTACTTACGGGAAGAACTTAAAAGCCTTGACGGGGAATCCATTCTTTGTAAATGCATCCTTGATCTCTTCTTCGGAGACAGAGGGTCTGAAAATGCAGATTTATGGCCACATGATATTTGGCGAATCAAAGAGACACAAGTAATGTCCCAACACACACAATGGCAATTGAGTAACCAGGATTTGTAAAACTCAGGCTAAAGATTTCTCTTACATTCAACAGCAATTCTGACTTCTGATACACAGAACTATTTTAATGAGAATGAAGATGAGCAGTGGTGATGAGACAAGAAGAGAATGTGGACAGTAGTTCTTCAGTTTTATGCTCACAGAGATGGCAGCATAAAAATGTGCAAACCAACAGTCATTATACATGCATTTAACAACATTAAAAATAATTAGCTTACGGAATGTTGGACAGATGGAGAGTGGCAGAAGGTGGGTAGATATTCTGATAGTTCTTTGAGCCCGGCTTCTTGAAGCGATGAAGAGTTGAGTTTGAATAATCCTTGGTGAGTCCAGCATCAGGCTGTCCCTCTTTGGGCAGTTGCACTGTCTGATGTTTAGACGGCATTACACGGATCTGCTTCCCAAACACTCTGAGTTTGTCCATGTGTGTCATAGCTACAATACAAACCACAAAACTCTGGCGTTATGCCTGTGAGTTGTGACAGCATTAATCAATGACAGCAAATGTTATACACAAAAACAAATCACATGGTTGTGTAATTAATATCACATACTTTACACCCATCATCATATGGATGCGAATCTAGCTGATCAATCCTTTCCAGTGTATTCAAGTGCAACTAAGAATCAAACCAGACGTTCTCACAGCGGAGTTTCTGAGAACGCTGGGTTCTTGGACAAGTGGTTCCTGATGTTTTGAAAGAATGAAGTGCCTTTATCTTCAAGGGGCAAACAGTCCAAAAAGAACAGAAGATGACAGTATATGTTCCTTTACAATATCAAGAAACACTAACACGATGACTAACATCATACCTCAAAAGACCTGAATCCCCCAGAAAAATAGAACTCTTTAATGCACACCACTGTGTATTATATCAGTATCAGACATACAGCGACCTAAGCAGAATCTAATATACATTTGGTTTATAAAAACCAAATCAAAATCTATTAGTAACTAGCTCCAGCTTTCAGCCCTTTCCTTGTCAGTATTATGGTAACTTACATAATCAGCAGAGGAGATATTTCCCTAATTACAGCACTGGAAGTGATTTGAAGTTTCTCTGTGTAATATAAAAAATAAACACTGGGATACAATTCACAAAGACTGAAGTACTTTCTGTGTTGAAGTGACTGTTGCCTTCCAAGTGAGTATCATTATAGTGTACATGAGCAACAAAATAAACAGCTCCCTCACAATGGAATAGGGATATAATATAAAATGACAAAATTACAAAACAGGGAGAAAGTAAACTCCAGAAATATCCAGAAACTATACAGCAATACTGCAAAAGACTTTCAACCCTTCAGAGCAAAGTGGCTACCGTATCACCTGCAATTAAACATAAAAAAATACCAATTTACCACAGAATGTGTTTATGAGTTCCAGCTCCAGCTATACTATTGGTGTACCTCCAATTTTTGGGAACATTATACAGTGGAACTAATGGACTCAGTACCCACGTCAGGGGTCAGAGCATTTCCTTTTTTTTTGCAGCTTTGAGTCTCTCTCAACCATCCTTCTCCACTAAGGAAACCATAGTACTTCTGCAGTAAGCCACACTGTCAGCTCACATTTACGTTTGCTTCTACTGTGTGCTGCAAAAATTCTCTACCGTGCCTTCCAACAAGAGTGCAAGTGCAAAGGGATGGAAAATAAAAATAAATAAAATAAAAAAAAAAGGAAAAAGAAAAAGAAATGAGGGCAGACTAGTATGAAGGGTAAGCAAGTCTTACACAAAATAAAGGTAACAAAGAAATTTCCACTCCAGGTTCACACATTTTCTGAGGTTTCAGATCCACTGGTCATTCTGTAATGGCTGACTTCATTGAAAACTAACAGTATGTAACAAAATAAATTAACTGTAACCATGCAGACTTACCCAAGTGTGCTTGGTGGGGTTCTGACATTTGTATCAGTGCACTGTCTTTCTTGTTGTACAGGATCTTCACACGCTGCACATCTCCATATACACCTGTTGGAAAACAGCAACATTAAACCCAAACAGGTACTCTAATATTAGGTTATGTGACCTCAAACATACAAATACTTATATTCTGGAAAGACTGCCAATCAAACATACAGATTTGGTGAACGATGTACCTATTTTACAAATTATGTCAAAATTATCTCACCAGCAGTTCATTTTGAAACCAAATTTTGGTTGTTAACCTTGAACAAAGTGAGCACTGGAAAGTAAACACAGCAGCATTGGAACAGTGATGGAATTTTATGAATGTGGTTCTGAACATTGAGGTTCAGTAACGCTGGGAATTTCTTGACCTAGTTGGTAACTAAGAACATCAACCATCATGGGAAGGCCCACGCCACTTACTTAGTTTCTGCATCCATTTCAATATAACACCCATCTTTTTTTCACTGTGACACCTCAGCTCAATTCAGAGCTAGGCATATTGAGTCTTCACACACAATCAGACAAACAATCAAACACAAACATACACACACACAGTAAGACTCCCCTCAAAAAGTAATCAGCTTGTTGCAGGGGCTGCTACTTACACAACACACAAAAAACACAAGAGATGAGCATTCGTGTCCTCAGCAGGATTCAAACTCATGATCCCAGCAACCAAGCGGATGCAGGCCTATGCCCTAGACAGCATGGCCACCAGGATTGGCATTACCACCGTCTACTAGGGAAAATTAACCTCCTCTAACCCTTATCATCCAGGAAAAGGAAAAATAAACACGCAGTCCACAAGGTGTAGTGTCACATTTGTTCACCACTAGCTAGAAGCGAGATATCATAGCATGACAGAGCAAAGTTGAGAGATGTACTTTATGTTGATAACACAATTTACTGATCTCTCTGTGGACATTCAAATGCATGTACCTGGGTCATTTTCAAGATGCAAATAATCAACCAGCTACTCACAAAATACTGCATCAACATGCAACTCAGCGGTACATTCTTATGTGTTCAAGTTCCCCACCAATGGTTGCTACCCTGATCCAGACAAATCCAGTCTGAAATCTCCCACTCTAGTTCACTAAGAATTATTTTAATGAATGTTACATTATGTTAGGTTTAACACTGCCCTACACATTTTCTGAAGAACATGTTCTTATCATTTTCTCACATGTTCTACACATGGTGCATGTTCCATTTACCTCACTCTCCTTGGTTGAAGTATCTCCATATTTTGTGCCAAGTACAATTTAAGAAGGTCTTCATAACACAGCTTTCATCACGCATAAAGATAAATACATAACCTCAATTTTAACATACAACACCATCCCAGGTAGTAAACGCACTTCATATAAGACGAGGCTTCACAGTGAATGTATTTAGCAAGTATAACAGTTTGAGAGAAAGCAAAACATAAGCTAAAGTAATTAAAATGCAGCTTACTCCCAGGCTAATTTAATTCCACAAAAATATACAATCCACATGAAGAGGAAAATGAAATACAGCATCGCATGGCTGAGTAAAATGATCATAAGATATGGTAAATCTATACAACACTTTTCCCTGTGAAATCCAGGACTGCATTCTGTTAAAATAAGATGACTGTAATGGAGGTCTTAAATCATACAAATACAAGTATTTTTGTACAAGATATCACACATTTATTTTGACATATTCTGACTTCCAGCACACTACAAAAATTTAGGTTACGATTCAAAATATGGGTGTTCACATACCTGTACCAGATTTTATATTGTTTTGCTAAAGGCTGCTGTTTTTTTAAGTCTATCACAGTTACGTAAATATGCACAAAATGCATTTTAAGTTAAAAATAAAACATAATCATTAATTATAAACCACACACAAAAATTTCAAAAGGATTTTGGCTATCTGGGCACACTGAACTGCCAGATGGATCATTCACTGTCAAACAAGATGAGACGCATTTGGTAAAGTATATATGTAGTGTACAATCAGTACAACGCATTACAATCTTTGATAGATGCTTATGCTTTTTCACACAAAAAAGAAAGCTGCTGTAAACCTTTAAAACTACACAAAAGGCTACATTACTTACAAGTCATTTTCTTACATTTATATTATATCTGTCACACTGAGTTATCAACATGTGTATGAGGAATGAACCACAGCTTATAATTCACAAACATGATCACCTCAATTGCACACATCTGTGTTAAGGTCATTTGGGGATTATAAATTATATTTATTCTGAGCAATGCTAATGTATGAGGGTGAGTCAAATGAAAACCTTAAAAGTGTGATAAAAATTTGAAACACTGCTCAATTGTCCTGTAAGTTGGCAACAGTGATACTCATGGTTTGAAGAGTGGCCGACAGGTGGCAGTACAACGGAGGAACGCACGACGGTGCAGCAATAGTGTAACGATAGCGGCGCCACTTGCAACATGTACCAAAGAGGAACAGCATTCTGTCATTCATTTTTTATGAAGTGAAGGGGTGAAACCCCCCGAAATTCATCGACGAATAGAAGTTCAGTACAGTGATGCATGTCTGTCACTTTAGCAAGTGTATGAATGAAGTAGGAAGTTCCTAAATGGTGTTAGTTCTGTAACAAACTCTCCTCGACCAGGTCAGGCACACCAAGTAGTGATACCAGAGGGCACTGCAGCAGCTGAAGCCATCATGAAGGAAGATCGCCGCGTAACAGTGCATGAAATAGCCGCACATCTGGATATGAGTCATGGATCAGCACACCATATTGTCCATGATGTTCTGCAGTTCCATAAAGTGTCTGCAAGGTGGGTCTCATGCCAGCTGACTGCAGAAATGAAAGAATGACGTGTTGATGCCTGCCAGGAACTTCTGAAATGCTTTTAAGTAGAAGGTGATGGCTTTCTAGGAAGAATTGTTACCGGAGATGAAACCTGGGTCCAATACCACCAGCCAGAAACCAAGAAAGTGAGCAAGGAATGGCGCCATACCTCCTCACCGAAACCGAAAAAATTCTGCACACAACCATCTGCGGGAAAGGTCATGCTGACTATCTTTTGGGATTAACGAGGGGTAATTTTGGAGAACTACATGCCCAGGGGGAATACTGTGACCAGTGCAACATATGCAGATCTCCTCAAGAATCACCTGCATCCTGCAATCAAGTCCAAATGACGTGGACTTCTGAGTACAGGTGTTTTGTTGCAACAATCCAAAATCTGTCCTTCGAGTGTCTTCCACATCTGCCGTACTCGTCAGCGATTTTCACGTCTTTGGACCACTCCAAGAGGCGATGGGAGGCAAGTCTTTCAGGACCGACAAAGAGGTGCAGCAGGCGGTGCACGAGTGGCTGCACTCTCAGCCAAAAGACTTTTTTTTCTAGAGGTATCCATGCACTTCCAAAGGACTGGAACACGTTTATGGAACACAATGGAGACTACGTAGAAAAATGATGTCATTGTGTACCTTATGCGTTCAATAAAATACGAGATAAAAAATATTTAAGGTTTCTATTTGACTCACCCTCGTACAAAGGCCACTGCAGTATGGAGCACCCATATACATATAATCTGGTTAACAATGCACCAAAATTTCTGAACACCACAAGGGAAACAAAGTGCTCTGTACACTGGAGGGTAAAGCCATTTCATGAACATAAGAACAGAATTTTAAGTGGATGGAAAAGCATGTGGGGTGGTTTGAGAAGAAGCTCTGATAAAGCAGCCTGAATTTGATACTATGAACAAAACACTTATCAGGTCATTCTTCAATTTTGATACCTAACTATCAGAAACTACTCAGCAAGATTCAATAAATCTGGAACCAGAGTGAGTGAAATCTATACCAAAAGTTCTAAGTGAATTTAATTTTGGTTCTTATTAAACAGGTTTAACAATTTTTTTTTTATGTTCATGGTACCGTGCATCCTTATAATATTGTATAGGTAAATAACCAATGAGATGCAGCTTTTGTTTTACTTGGTTTATTATCACTCTACATGTTTTGGACACGGTTCGTGTCCATCTTCAGGAGTAATACACAAAACTGTAAAGGCAGCCACCAGTGTGTGCCAATGCGTGTGGGGTGAAGTAGTCCTATCCCTAGTGATATCTGTAAATGTAATAACGACTTAGTTAAAAATGTGTGCGTTCTGTGTTATTGTGTCTAGTAAAAAGATCATAAGTTACTCACGTGTACGTTGAATCTGAGAACAATGTGGTTAGAGTGATAATAAACCAAGTAAAACAAAAGCTGCATCTCGTTGGTTATTTACCTATACAAAATTATTTACCTATACAAGGTTTAACACCTTTCTTCATATAAGCTCAACTTGATCAATTTTCTCAAATGGTTCACCATGCACAAGACTGTGTAAAAGGTAAAGCAATCCCTGCACAGGCCTGGACAAGCCTTGAGAGTTCCAGGAGGCTGAGGATCCCAGATTTCAAGACAATTAACACATGAAGGTGGTAAGGTTGTCAGCCCTACAAACCAGCCACCTCAACACCCCAGGAAATATTCCTGGTACTCATTTCTGCTAGAGGCTGAGTCGACCCCAGGGCCATAGCGCAGCTGGAAGAATTATGTCAATGAAAAAAATGACACCACCATAAATTGAACCCGCAACCTTCCGGCTTGTAGCAAAGTGCCTCAATCAGCTGTGCTACTGCATGCCCCAAAGACTGTGAACATTCCAAAAATAAAACTCAAAGACCTCTTTTAACATCTACTTGACAGGAGGGAGGCCCCACATCTGTTCAAAATATAGGTAATCATTTTCCAGGTGAAGTGTCCTAATATCCCAGAACACTTGAATCGTCAGCTACAACACAGTCAGAACCTCAAATCTCACTGTGACCTAAGGAAGTTCTGTGACTTCAATTGTATGAATGTTTTCAAATAATAAGTATTAATAAAATTAAAGAAATCATAATTTACAATGCTCTGCAACAATGTCGGTTACTGTTAAAATGTGAAGTGGCTCCCATCATTAATTTTGGTTACAATCTCTCCAGAACTTAAATAAGGTACTCATTAGTTAATTTAGTTTACTTTTGCCATCTGCGCAGAAAAATAAATTAAAATCATTGGCAGCAGAGCTGTAACAGTAATAAATTACAATCAAGGCAATTCGATACGGAGAGTCATAAAAAAGGCATTTGGAATGTACATGTACTCCAATTGGGACAGTGCACATACTTTTGGCCATGATTGATGCCAGCCTGTTGTATTTTATAAATAAAATGTCAAATCATGGCACCCAAAAAAAAAGTAAGATACGTCTGAGGCTTCGGAGTCAATGCTAAAAGTGTTTCTGTACACCAGCTCACAACATAAGACCTTTCAACTACATAACGGTGGAGTGTGTAACTATTGCAATAGAATTTTAAATCATAAGCAAACCACTATTAGAATTAAGTACCATGTAATTATAAAGACAACACAGGTAAATAACTCTTTATTTTTTGTAACAGTGACATGGAAGACCTCCTTGTTATGCATTAATTTTATCCACAACAGCTTTCTTCTTGCAAAAAAAAAAAAGTATATAGAATATTTGGAGAAACACGAATGCATGAATAAACAAACATACAAATGCACGTACGTATGTACACGCACGCACGCACAAACACACACACACACACACGTGCACTCAAGACATTAGAACATTAAATGTGTGAAAAAATATGTGCAGAAGTTTCCTGGGGTGTAGCATATTCAGTACACAACACATTACTACAACAAATAATGAAATAATAAAAATACAGATGAAAAACACTGAAATATTCAGACACCAATAATACTGATAAATTAATAAACATGATTGAAATAAGGGTAAAATGTGAAAACACATGACAATGAGTTATACATCTACAAGCAAAAGTTTGGACTTAGAAAACAGAATATTATATGGACAAGCTAGTAAACAAGGAAATACAAATTTTGAAAATTAATTAATTAATGGGTTTATGAAAAGCAAAAGCATTACTAGAAATGAAAAACAGAAGTTCTGGCTACAGTAAACCATTTGCAATTTTGCAATAAAGGAAGCTGTGTAGCAAGCACGTTCTTATATACAGACTGAAAACATGAGATCTGAAAAACATATTCAACTAACTTTTAATGTTACAAATGATATGAGATTAAAGAAAATAAGATATCAAGGAATCATGAAGTTAAAACTATCATCATCTCTCAGTATAATGACAGTTACTTGCATTTATATTCTTGACATTAAATCTCATTTTGGAAATCAAAAGACATATTTGGTCGAAATATAAATTTCTGTTAAAATCATTAATTTCAACAATGTTCAAGAATACATGCAATTTTAGACTGAACTGGGCCTATGGGGGGGGAAAAACATCCAATTTCATGTCAACAATAAAAAAACATTGAAATTTTGACTAAAAACAACCACCATAATAAAAACACTGCAGAGAACTAGCCATAAATGTATTAAAAATCAAAATTATCACTGAAATTATACTTTTATATAAAAGTAATATTAATAGTAATAATAAAAAAGATCTGTGCATAACGTACCAAATAGGGTAAAAAGAGCATCAGGCGTGACCATCTACGAAGTGAGAGAGAGCAGAAGTAGATATTTTTGCGTAGATTGTTCATAGAGTTGAAGAGCAGTGGGAATTTTTTGTATATTTTGTAGTTGAGTCCAGGGCAGAGGGAGGCACACACCGCACCACACATGTCAGTTCAGGCGGAGAAGATACGTTTGGAAAAAAGAGAACAAAAAGAGATCTGAGAAAATTATAAATTATTATGATATGCTTCAGGAGGGAAAAACAGCATGGCACTGAATGAAATATAATATGGAAGACTGTTCCATTCTGTTCTGAAAAGAGTATTTAGAACAGTCAAGCAATGGTTTTTTCAGAGCAATGATCCTCATTTCACTCAGGTACAGAGCTAAAACTGACATTATATGAAAATTATAGCTTGTATCACAGGAAAACTATCACATTCCATTCCATTTCACTTTCCACTAAAAATGCTGTGATTTGACACTCGCACACAATGAATTAATGTAGGATTCATACTTTTCACAAACCTTGAAAACTTATCAAAGCAGACAGCCTGTCAGAGAGTGGTTTGTATTTCTTCCACAAAGAATTGCACACCTTTCACTGAATTAAATAAACAAAATTAGTACAGGATTCCTTGGTTTTTCACATACAACCATTCATCCAGAACGCTATACAAACAACTGCATGACCAGACTTCAGCACAGGTACTTCTGTGAGGCAATGTAATCTAAGACACTGTTTATTCAATTCACTGAAAGGAATTTAGTATTGTACAAAACCTTGCAAGACATGGCACAAGACACTCTCAGAACATAGCAGAAGACTTAGAATTTAATAGCTACAGTACACACACTGGTTCATTTGGATATATACAATTTCCATACCCTGGCATAGGCACTTTTGAGACAGTGTATTTAAAACACCATGACAACAGCCTAATTCTCATTATTTTGTAACATCAGACCTGTAATACGGAGGGAAACAATACTATATATCAAAATTCACACACCATTCTTGACCTTAAGGCATCTAAATTGTATACTGTTGCATTTTGTGAAACATGAAGCATTCATTTCAAATTAGGAGACTGTAATGAGGAATATGAAATATCAGAAAGGGACATGCTATCTACTAAGATTTACTACACATAAAACACGTAGAAAATGTGTTATCACATGGACAGAGTGGAGTAGAGATGCACAGGAGTAGCAATATTATGAAAGCTCATCACATAAGCCTCATAAACCCTGTGGATTTAACCAGAGACCCTGTGGATTTAACCAGAGCACCC